>JAEEGG010024931.1_pt1 | contig 11553 bp, 8 predicted proteins | sample 9134161 | NCBI WGS metagenome assembly JAEEGG01 (sample SAMN16246543, study PRJNA631951) | gut metagenome | biome: gut microbiome; feature: rumen; material: CR-attached | host: Bos | place: Iran: Karaj | collected 2018-10 | reverse complement strand
CTTTCATAAATTCTGGATGGCAAGGAATATCAATCAGGAAGTACGTCCTCTCCTCGTCCGTCTCGATAGTCGCTTTGGTTGAACCATTGGCTTTCAGTTCGTCCTGAATGGTAGGAATACCCGTTGCGCGACCCTCAGTCAGATCTAACTCCTTCAAGAACTCACCAAGCCTGCGGTTGCGATAACGTCGCGAGCGCAACGATTTTCCTTCACGAACAGCCTCCATTGGGATGGTGTGGTTAGGCCCAGAGAAATTCAGAATCGATATTCTGTCTGGCTCAATGGTTATCTCCACCGGCTCGCGTATCGTCCAATCGCGATGATACAGCGAGTTCACAACAGCCTCTTCCAGCGCCTGATAGGGATAATTGTAGAACTTGTCGGAATGCTCATCGTCCTTGGGCTTCACTATTTTCTTCTTCACAACGTTAGTACGCAGATAACTCAGCGTCTTGTCAATCATCGTCGGTACGCTTCCCCTGATGGGTTCCACTTCAATCATGTTATTGGGATTCTTCTCGCGCCCTTCAGGGAACAACACAATCTCCACCTGTGACTGCTTGAAAAACTTATCTGGTCGCTCTGAGAACATCATAGCTGCCACGTTCTTGATGCTATATCCCTCAGGCGTTGGCTCCAGCAGTTCCATCTGCTCCAGCACCGATTCCATATTGTCCGTCAACGACTCGTTAGCAAGGCTACTTTTCACCTTCACCAAATAGTCGTGCAGCAGCAGCGGCGAGATGTCCTTCAGCGTAATCTGGTCGTTTCCTCGGTCGTCAAACGGCGTACGGTTGGCCAGATTTATCAGTTCTCGCTCATATTCACCCTTAGGCACAATGCTGCTACTGTTGTATCGGATGTAGTAGTTGTACGTCTTCTGCTTGGCGGTGATTTGGTCAGGCACCTTGTAAGGGCGACGTTCGCCAGCCGACACCTTGATGACCAGAATCGTCTTTCCGTCGGCCTCCTCGATATACAGTCGTGGCTGATAGTAAGGCTGCATCAGGTTGTTGAATCCCACCATATCCTTTTCGATAGGCTCAATCTGATTGGGATCAATACCTATGACGGGACGGACAGGACGACCGTTCACCTCCTTCACACCCACCACGATATAACCACCACCCGTCTCGTCAAAGTCATTGGCGAAAGCACACACGCTACGGTAGATGGCATCCGGATTCCATCCCGTCTTATACTCGATGCGGTCACCCTCTACAGCCCGTCCACCGAGCAATTCTTCTATGTTAATTGGTAGTCTCATATATCTTATAACGTTTTTGATTTCTGTTCTATTGCTTAATCACATCATCCTTTCCAGTATCTGAAGCAAGTTCCCTCGCCTCATTGAATAGTTCAGTAAATGTGTCACACTCTTTCACGCTTTCATCATAGATTGACAACGCATGAAATTGTTTATCATACCTGACATCTTGTATTCCTAAATCATCCAGGAGAATAATTGTTATTACTGCTTTCAAGTTGAACAGCATATCGCTCTCTTCCAAGAACTCTACAGCCTTCTTTGAACCCAAATGATGGACAAAGAAATTCCTAAGTTGTACAAAATTGTCAATTGTCTGGCCCTCCTCATTTTTTATTCCTTTGCTTGCAATCCCATCATTTATCTTCTCCACATCAATATGCCTCCCTTTCAGGAACTTGTGAATGACATTATACGTATCATTATCCTTACCGACACCAGCCATCTTCTCAATGATTGTATGATACAGCAGTAATTTGCTGATGCTATCAAGATACTCCACCCTTACATAATGGTCGATGTATTGTTTTAAAGCATCAGTAATTGGGAGTTTCCCGCTGCAACATTTGGTAATCTCAAGGAAATCCGTAAGATAAACCAAACATATATCTTTGCTAAACAGATATCCTAATATGTTATTACTCTTTACAGCCAATACCTTATAGCTCGGTGTGCATACCTTAACAACACTCTTGCCGTTTTGGTCGGTTGAGTACACCATATCATACTCGACAGGACTACAGAAGAAGAATGATAATACAGAAAGAATATCAGTAATATTGTCTTCTGTTTCGAGATAAACATAATGCTCGTCTCTGGATAACGAAATCTTACCATTAAAACATTCACCCGAATATTCTGTGGGTTGAGTGCCAACAACAGTATTTCCACTCAAAGTAAACCCTGTTAAGTACGGAGAAATCAAAGATGATGATACCCTTGTCAGCCTATAGCATGTAGGATGTCCCGTCCATTCGTAAGAATACATAATATGTTTTAATTCCATCGAAAAGACCCTCTTTCCCTTTTCCAAATAAGAGTTATTAAACAGCAACTTCTCACCAATCTTCAGCTCGATTGCCTGGCCCCCCACATTCGCCTCTTTAACTTTGTAATCACTTTTCCCAAAGTCCTTCATGAAAAAGATGCCTAATCCTTTATCCAGATTTCTACTCGTAAGAACCTCTTCAGCATATAGCGTAAGACATCCATCCTTATACTTGATGGTAGCATCAATAACAGCAGACCTCCTTACCCCTTGCTCTTTGTAGAACAATTGGAGTTTTAGTTTGACTTCTGTTGATTCGTCAAACAAGAACATCTGTTTACCGATTCCACCTTTCATGCTTTTCAGTTTTAATTATTCATAACCATAATGCATTTCGCGATAATTGCTCAAGCTGATACTCTCTTCCTCCCTATCATAACACGAGAAACGCTGGTCAGTTGCCAACTTAATCTTTTCACATGCCACGACAGGATCAACACGGCGCATTTCCATATTATATAAGAAAATACCGAAACAGATATGCATACCATTTGGTGTTTGGTGTTGTCTTGATCCACTTTTATGAATTCCCTTATTTGTTTATTAGACCGTCTATACGAGTAATTGTATCGCTTCCTATATTGCTATTTTTTATATAGTATTGTATCGCATCTTCCATTATTTTAATAACATCATTGATATATTCTTTTGACTTGAACAAGTCTTTAAAACCATCATACATTTCTTTGTTCTCTCTATAGTGGGTTATAATTCTAAATATTACATTATCTATTGCATAATTTTCTGTATATTCAACTTCTCCATCAGGATTCTTATTTGTCATATATATCTGTGAATCTTTCATTTGGGTAAATCTCTTTGTGTATTCCAACCCAACCTCGTCTTTGGGATTAATAATTAAAGCCAAAGAATCAATAAGTGATGTCGTATGCTGTATAATATCACCAGAAATAAGTGCTAGTATATCCTTAGAAATTGTTTCTTCATTAATTGAAAATGACAATAATGAATATCTATCAATGAATTGACTAGGGGTGAACTGCATCCACCTTGCTGAGTTTGGATTCTTTTTGTAGAATTCATTAAGTACTCCAAACAATGTCCTATCCCATGTGACAAATACAGAATCTATTGGATGAATATTGACATCTTTGTCTCCTAAGTATTTGAGCATTATCGCATCATTATTAAGCGCAAATGTAGTTTTGAACCTGCCAGTCTCAGATAGCTTATTCCCTATGATTTTAATTTCATTCTGGATGTCATATTTAGGTAACTCAATTATTGACACACCCATTTTCTCTAGATAGTTCTCTGCTAATTGACAATTTGTATTTGGGGTGTTCGAGACACGAAACTCATAATCATTAAGATAATCTTCAAATGATCCTTCCTTTATACCATTATCTCTAAGATAACAATAATGATTATAGAATACATTTCTTGATTCACCCAACAAAGAAAAACCTGGTAATGTTGTAAATGGAATAAGGTTCAATGCTTCTTGAATGTGTGTGCCAATCTCCCACAAATAGCGGTTTGTTAGAAACATCCGAATGCTATTTCTTTTGCAATAGTCGCACAAAGATTTTGATAGCACATAGTTGTATCGGTTGTAATCACTATTATTATAAAAATAACATAAAATGTGTAAGGCTATAGTTGTGTCAATGAAAACCTGTTTCCTTTCATGAGCATACTTTTGTAAGTTGTTAATGTTGACTTTTTTGCTAAATATATAACTTGCACAGATCTTTTGCAAATATTTATTTTCATCACATACTTCTATTAATTGACTAACTAATTCTTTTTGATCAACTTCTTTTTCTATTTTTCCTCTAACATAATTCATTAATTTATTTATAGAAACATTTTCAAGGATGCTGTGTGTCTCAATTCTCTTACTGAAACTATCAATATATATGTCATTTAGAAACTCTATATATTCATCAATTTTATCTTCCTGATGGAATCTTGTCAAAACCGTGCCTATTTGATTTATGAAATATCTTTCGTCATTTTTTATCTGTTCAATCTGCTTAGATATTTCATCGAATGTATTGGGGGTTAACTCAAAAACCTTTAATTCTTTATTATAGCGGACTTTTTTCTCTTTATTATGCAGTTTGTTGATGAGTTTAGTATAAAAGGTGGGATTGTCGTTTGTCCGAAATTTGGAAATACACGATTGGGCAATCTCCTCTTGAGACATCTTTTTGTTATCATAAAGGCATCTGAGAATATAGGCTTCTACAATCTCTAATTTTACATCTGATGTTTTACCAAAGCTCACCAAATCATAGATTAAATTTCTGTTTTCGTCATCATACAATGATTTTTTCAACTTGAAATCTGCTAATCCACTTGTCTCATAAATTGCCTGTTGTAAAGCTAAGTATTCTTCAGACTCTTCTGCAATCTGGTTGGCATCAACAATATCTAAATTAATGCCATATTCAACAAATGCTTCTTTCTTATATTCTCTTTGGATCTTATTTGTTAATCCATACGAATAGAAATAAAGAAGATTATTATCCCAACCATATCCTTGTGAGTTTTCTTTTGCTTTGGCAACATCTTCAAAGATCTTCTTTTTTAACAACAGTTTCTCTTGTGATGTATTTGATTTTTGAATTGTTAGTTGGTATTGGATTTTTCTTTCGGAATAATCAAATACCTTAATATCAATACCGCAATCATCTTTCCCATCTGTTTGTACAATACGATGGAAATTATATACTTCTTGTAAATATACCCTCACGATTTTGTCAAACTCTGTCTTTTCGCAAGCAGCCAAAATCTGTATTAAACTTTTTTTTCTTGACATAGCCTTATCTATTTTGAATAATTCTGCTTACTTGGTATCACGCCTCTCACACCGCCCTTCGGATTGGGTACGTCACCCTTGTATCTTGGAATCAAGTGCATGTGGCAATGGAACACCGATTGGCCTGCGGCCTCATTGATGTTTATGCCCACGTTGTAGCCATCGGGATGGAAACGTTCGTCAACCTTTTGCTTCACGTATTGCAGCACGACGTTCATTGCTTCGCGCTCGTGGTTAGTAAGGTCGAAGTAATTTGCGACATGGCGTTTTGGAATAATCAGAGCATGCCCAGGTGAGACGGGATAGCCATCATAGAAAGCGACACAAGTGGCAGTCTCGCAGATGATTTCCACTCTTCGCGACAAACGGCAGAAGGGGCATGTTTCGCCTTCCTTGCGAGGCAGTTTGTTGAAGTGCTGATATTGATAGAGTTCATAACTTTTGTTGGCTACCAGACTCTTATAGGGCAGTTTTACGTTGCACTGATAGGTGTATTGCTTGTGAATAGCGTGCAGCCTGAAACCTTCTTCCGTCAAGTCTCTGCGCACAGCAAAGTATGCTGTTCCTTTGGGCGAAAGCAGATTGGTGACGTTCATCATCACCTCTGCTTGTGCGTATGGTTCCAACACGTTCAACACATAGTTGCAGATGATGGTATCAAATTTCCCTTCGGGATAGTCTGGACGATAATAATAATCATAACCCACTATGTTATAGCCCTGACGCTTCAAATCATCCGTGTCGAAACCGAAACCGCAGCCGAAATCCAGTATTTTCCCCTTTAGCAAGTCGTGCTGCAAAAGATAGCGTGTCGGTACGGACAATTCCGTTCGCTTGATTGCTGTCAGATATGGATGATTGATTTTCTCTGGTTCCATAGTCGTTAGTATTTCCAAGTCTCGAAGCCCATATTGAGGGCTATCTGATTGATGGGGTTAAACGTTCTTTCGTAGATTTCACGAAACTTCTCCTCACTCATTGTAGCCAAATCTTTTGCAGAGTAACCAAGAGAAACAAAGTCCTCCATTACTTTCGTCTCCTTATCGGCATTGATTAAGACTTGCAAGGAATGATGCTGCAAAGCTGCGAGTTTTGGCAGATAATAGTCCAAGTCTGGCAACTTGTCGCTCTTAGATGAATTGATGCTGCCATCCGATGGTATCAAATTCCAAAGCAGATCATGACACACAAAACTCCACGGAATAAAGTGGTCAAGGTCATAATCTTTGGGATGCAGCAACTTATCTGTATAGATACAATGAATAGGGCCTCCTATTGTCATCACCATATCCCAATAGTTATGCTGCTTTGTCAGTGAATTCCTAACTTCAGGGCGTATCAGTTTATTGGGGATGGCTGGCACATTGGGATTCCTTGTTTGCAGAAACAATGTTAGATTCCAATAGGCAAAATCCACCAGAATGTTATAGTGCGTATGCAGATAAGCATCCCATGCATGATTCAGAACAATATAGAAATCCGAACCATTTTTATACAAAGCATAAAGACTTCCATTCTCCAATGTCTGAGAGCGTCTAACCATCTCCTTGTCATCAGAGGTGTCAATCCATGGACGCAGAAAACGATAGGGAACATTCAGCGTAAGCGTATTCAACAAACGCTTTATTTGCTTGTCGTCCAATCTGCTTTGCAAACCGTTAATAATCGTCTGAGAATTGGCATCAATGGGAATCTGAGTAATGTGCTGCAATTCCATCACAATATCAAACAGCGAATCGCTCTTGCCAAAAGACAGCCGGAAATAGTGAATAGGATACCAAGCATTTGCTACCATTCTGATTACAATATCCCACACGCTGATTCTTGGGTTATCCGATTTCGCATGTATCTGCATAATCGATACAAACCAAAAGAATTTATACGTAGCTACCGTGTTTGAGAATATCTTCCCAAGTCGGTTCGTGGTCAATATGTCAGATTGCGGTATCTGCATTCTAAATTGATTCGAAAGTCTTCTTATTGATTAAGTCCATTATTTCTACGTCAAGCAGCTTTGCTGTTTTCATCAGCATCTCCAAAGGAGGCTGTGAAGAGTTGGTACACCACTTGGAAACTGTTGTTGGAGCACAGCCCAACTGCTTAGAAAGCCAAAGATTGGATTTCTTCTTCTCTGCCAGTATCACCTTCAGGCGATTAAGGTCTTTGTTACTTGCCATTGTCGTTATTCGAATATTTGGCACAAAGTTACAAAATTTGTACGATAAAAAAAGCAGCAAGTCCTATAAAAATTGCAAAAACGAGTGATTTTAGTGAATTTTGTTCATTTAATAAGCAAAAATCAATTAATATAAATGGAAAATGATTCTTTCTTTACTTAAAATTGACTAAACTGCGATGGAATTAAAATAAAATGTGTAAATTTGCAGCAAAAATAGGCTTCATGATTATTTGATATTTGAGTTGGAGTCATAAGGTAGCAGAAAATCGGATTGATTATGATAAAGGCAAATAATACAAGAGCAGACTTGGACACAGCACAACGATGTATGGTGCGTTGTTGTACAAATGGCGAGAGTTTATTGTTTTGGCTGTAAATATAGTTGTAAAACAGAAGAAATATGAATGCTATAGAAGAAATAGCCAAGACTCAGCCAAAGGAAAACGCAGGGCCAAGAACATCTAAACGCTTTGAGTACCAAATGAATTGGGGGTTGAAGAAATTGTTGGATTTGGAGGCAAGCGGTTCTGACTATACAATAGCCTTTGACTATCACGATGATATTATCGTATTTAATAAAGAGGAAGATGCCACAGAAGTGAACTATTATCAAGTAAAAACAAAGGCTAACGGACATTGGAGACTGAAAGAGATATATGACCCCAACCCGATAGAAGATGAAAGCGAAAAGGAGGATGAAGCAGATGAATGCAAAGGAGTTGTAGAAGAAAAAGATAAGAAAGAAAAGAAGAAAACGACAGCTAAAAGCAAGAAAATGTCTTATATGGCGAAGTTGTTGTCACACTCATTGCTGATAAAGGCTTCAAAAAATTTCTTTTTTGTTACAAATAGACAATTCTCTAAGGCAGGATTTAAGAAGGCACCGACAGGGAAACAACTTTCATTTATTGATATTCAGGAGGATACACAAAAAGCAATTAAAGATGCTTTACAGATCGAGATTCCAGAGTTGGATGTGTCGAAAACTGAAAACTTCTATATATTACAAGATCAGATTCCTCTTGATGGGTTTCAGCAGTCATTAAAGGGATATGTAGGTGATTTTTTGAAACTTAAAGCTGCTAAAGCGGAAATCGACTCGGATGTTTTTTACGATACCTTATTACATCAGATTATAAGAAGTAGAAACAATTACGATGAAGATATATATGACCCGAAACAGTTTCTTGCCAAGAAATGTTTTACAAAATCTCAATTTGCAGAACTAGTAAATGGTCTTGCCAATTTGGAGTCGTTTAATAGCCGATGCCATACGATTTCCTCATGGTTATCAACGGTTCCACCTTTTGAGTCTGATAAAATAAGAATGCAACTCAGTGAAATACGGAAGGACATGACTATTTATGGTAATCTGGGGTTATCACGAATGTTAAATAAAATCAGAGATGTTATAGACTCAAATGAACTAGAAGCAAGTGATGCAACCTATTTGGATTATGCCAAGAGGCTTGTTGATATATTAAGGCGTGAAATGGGCGAGGCCAATAGTTATGATGGAAATTATCTTATTGCTTTAATCCTTTATGAGAAATCAAAATTGTAATGAGGGATCTTTGAAGATCCTAATTAGAAATCTGAGAACAAAAAAATATGAGAAATATAAGATTCCTACAGATCAAATTCTTCTGTTACAAGAAAAAGACGGGAAGAGTAATCAACCTTGATAGTGACATTGTTATTATAAAAGGTGGAAACCAATCGGGACGTTCTAGTATTGTTATGTCATTATATAATACTTTAGGTGCCGATATCAAGACTTTTTCTCAGCAGTGGATAGAGGATAAAATTGTAACATTGCTGAAAATTAGTATAGATGGAGCTATATTTCAATTTTTGCACATAGGGAAAATGTTTTATGTGTATGATGTTAATGGACGTGAGTATTATAAAGCGGTAAATCAAAATGCAAATGCTGCGAAATTAGACTCTCTCTTTGGTTTTAATTTAACCTTTACGGATAATGGCAAGGAGAGAAAGCGTATGCCTGTCGATTTTATGTTTATACCTTTCTATATTTCACAAGACAAAGGCTGGGATCAACCATTGCGTTCTTTTGACGGGTTTAATATATATGGAGGAAAGAAAAATGCTCTATATTACTACACAGGGGTCATAAAGGATGACTATTTTCAAATATGTAATAGCTTGGATGAAGCGAATGCGCGATTGAAAAAGATTGAGGCTAAGTTGGAATATGACAAGGAATTCTCTGCTTATGTGAAAGAAAGGATTGAAAACAGTAGGATTTCGTTAAGTACAACAGATTTTGATCAGGAACAACAGGAGTTTATTAAGAAAGTTGAAGCTTTGAAGAAAGATCAAGGTAAATTAATGACCGACCTGAAGAAACTGTATGACAGAAGAGCATACCTAGAATTTAGAAAACAGCAGATGCATGATAATCTGGATGATATCAATAAAGATTTGAAGTATGCCCTTTCACAAAAAGAAAACATAACTTGTCCTATGTGCGGAGCGCATGTCAGTAATGATGCTATTGGTATTTACGCTATGATAGAAGATCGGAATATGAGTAAAAATGCCATATTGGAATATGAAGACGATATAAATGATACAGATGCCAAAATAAAAAGTTTGGAATCCAAATCAGACAAACTGAGAGGCGAAATAGAGAAACTGCAACAGAGACTTGCCACAAAGAAGAATGATTTAACTCTTGAGCAATATCTTGATTCAAGAATGTATGTATATCTGGAGAAAACGTTAAATGAAAGAGAACGTTCAACCAGAAAAGAAAAAATGGAAGAAGAGTCGCTTCTATTTAAGCTTACAGAACGGGAAAAACAATATAGCGGAAACGACAGGCGTGAATACGTGGAAGAGGATTTCCAGAATTATGTTGTTGCTGCCTATGATAAATTAGGAATCTCTTCAAGCTCTTATAAAATTGCGAATATAAAATTTGGAAGCAAGATTTCGATGAGAGGTTCTGCAATAACTAGGGGTGTTGTAGCATATACCTATGGTTATTGCGAATTAATAAAGAAGTATAACGGTAGACTTTTCTGCCCTATTGTGGTTGATGAACCGAATCAAAATGGTATAGACCAACTGGGGTTAGAGACAATAAACAAATTCCTCATAGATGAAAGACCTAAAGGATCCCAATTAATTTTGGCTGTTAGCAATGATGCCAAGATAGAAGAGGATAAGGCTATAGTAATAAACTTGGAAGCGAAGAAAGAATTGTTGATAGAAAAGGACTTTGAAGTAGTTAGGGATGAAGTAGAGAAACTTCTGGGAGAAAATTGGGAGATGGTACCATATAATAGCTGAATAGGGCTTTACCTTCTGAGTAGCAGATGTTATCTGGATAGCGCAATGGGAGAATATGACTTTCTCGATGCCACAGGCTGTCATACCCGTTTTCAGCTTCTTGCACATTGACCAGTAGTTTTTGGACAAGCCAAGCGATCAAGGTCGAGCGCATCTTGCCGAACACCAGCTTGTTTTCCTGTAGGTGCTTATAGCGGTCGATAATCTGCAAGGGTACGTCCATCAGTCTCACTTAGAATGGAATGTTGGATAACGAAAAAGTTCAGCCCCATTCGCAGCAATGACGAGTGGGGCTGATTCATGCGGGCTATGCCGTCTGTAGGTTCTTGAATGATGCGTTGAGTTTATTGCCGAGCATCGTCAGGTCGTTGTCAAGTTTCTGACTTGTGATTTTGGCGTAAATCTGGGTGGTCACGATATTGGTGTGTCCCAATACACGGCTTACGCTCTCGATGGGCATCCCCTTTGAAAGCGCCAAGGTTGCGAATGAGTGGCGGCCACAATGGTAGGATATGGCTTTCTCAATGCCGCAGGCGGTCATCACCGTTTTCAGTTTCTTGCACATTGACCAGTAGTTCATCTTGCCGAACACCAGCTTGTCTTCCTGTAGGTGCTTGTAGCGGTCGATGATCTGCAAGGGCACGTCCATCAGCTTCACTTGAAAGGGGATGTTGGTCTTGTGACGTTTGCTGATAATCCACTTGTCGCCGTTGATGTCCACGATGTTGTCCGTCGTCAGATTCTTCACGTCGATGACCGAGAGGGCGGTGAAGCACACGAATACAAAAATGTCACGAATGAAGGCCAGATTGTCGTCCTCGAACTCATGGGTTACGACGGCCTTCAGTTCGTCCTCGGTCAGAAACTCCCTTTCCTTACAGTTGGGGCTAATGTGGAACTGCGCAAACGGGTTACGAGGAATCTTACCGTTGTAGTGCGCTCTCAACACAACG
>JAEEGG010024929.1_pt1 | contig 11554 bp, 13 predicted proteins | sample 9134161 | NCBI WGS metagenome assembly JAEEGG01 (sample SAMN16246543, study PRJNA631951) | gut metagenome | biome: gut microbiome; feature: rumen; material: CR-attached | host: Bos | place: Iran: Karaj | collected 2018-10 | reverse complement strand
CTGGTATAGACGGTGATATTGGCGATGACGGAGAATACTTTAACTGGGAACAGGGGTACGACAGCACGAGCGCGAAGCACTTTCTCATAAGTGACGACCGACGCTCCGTGTACTTGGCGAGAGAAGGTGTGATTACTATTGACTTCAACGTGTACGCTGGCGAGCGCGAGGATTCGCTCGACTGTACGGAGATATACCCGAAGCGCGTGGGAGAGGTTGACGACATCGTAACAACTACTGGCGCGGACAACACGACCATATACTACTTCACGGACGCTGACGAGACGACTCTCCCAGACTACTCGCAACTCAAGCCTGCTGGAAGTTCCAAACTGACTGTGGTGTTCCAAGACGGCAACCTCGCTGGGCGTGAGTTCGAGGTGGACTACCTTCCAAGTGGAATACCGAACAAAGTTCCAGCCAAGTCCTTCCGCATATACAGCAAGGAGGAGGACGGCTACGATATGCCGAGCGGCACATTCGTACCTGCACAGGGGGACAAGTACATCGTATTCGGCAGCGAATTGCCGCAAGAGTACATCGCTAACAAGACGACGCACACAGGCGCGGAGTGGGAACTCGCGAAGAAGGTCATCAAGTATCTGTACGACAGGAGCGAGGTGGAGTATGCAATAGACATAGAGATTGACGGAATCTGGTCACGGCTGAACTGGAGCAGGTTGAGCCTCAACTCGTACTTCCGTATAGGTGCTTACATACAGTATTCCGACGCGGACATGTTCCCGAACGGCATATTGTTGCGCGTCATAAGGTTGAGGAAGAAACTCAACTACCCATATTCCCCAGAGATTGAATTATCACATATCCGTTCACGTTACGGACTTCGCAAGCGCACACTGCTAAAGGAGGCGAATTTGCAGGCGGCGTTGGCAGGGACGGTGTGGACGACAAACCGAATAGAATCACAAATCAACCGTCTTGACTACCAGCAGCAGAATATCTCTGCGGCTGTGACTACCATACAGCAGCAGGTAAACCAAGGCGGCTCTAACACATAACAACAATGGAAGCAATAACATTCACACAACAGGCAGACGGCTGGTGGAAAGGCACTCTCAATGTAGGGAGCACACCGCCGAAAGTTCAACTTGAGCGAGAGTTCGTTGCTGGCGAGAACAACATAGTAATACTCGCCTCTATGGACGAACTCGAGCCAGCAATATACGAGAGATACGACGGCATGACTGACGCGAATGTCCTTCTTGACATTGTTTTGCCAGAGGACACTGCTGTCACCATACTCTCCAAGACAGAAGTAAGAAAAGCGTACTACGACTAAAACACCGAGACTATGGAAACATTGACATTCACAAAGACAGGCGGCTGGTATAAGAGCGAAGTCGAGATTGACAAGAACGCCTACACGATACAGTTGAACAGGGAGAACAAAAAGGGATTCAATTCGCTGCTCGTGTACGCTTCTATCACTGACGACGCGGAGCATGCCGTCATAAAGAGGTACGGAGGCGATTCGCCTGCCAACCTGCTTATTAACCTGACAAACCTCGACCATGTTACGAAGATTGCTCTGTACTCGCGTACGGAAGTTACTGGTGCGAAGATGGAGGTGCTCAATGTAGGAGGAGGCGGTCAGCCGCAGCCTCTTGTGCCGCCTACTGCAGACAAGAATTATCTGTATTTCCAAGCAGAGGAGGCTGGGAGTAAGATTTCGTTCATAACGCCTTCCAGCAAGAGTATTTCACTACAGTATTCAACAGACGGAGTGACATGGAATACATGGAATTGTGTCACAGCTACAGGTTTTAAATACTACGACATGATAACTCTTACTAATAGAGGAGATTATGTGTTCTTCAGAGGCAATAACAATGCTATGGGCGGTTCTTCTGTTTCAACAATAGACCAATCCGTTCGATTCACAATGGTCGGTAAGATTGCTTCTGGTGGTAATATAATGTCGTTACTTGACAGTAGTGTTCAAAAAAGCAATATAACATCACAATATTGCTTCATAAATTTGTTTATAAATTGCGCCTCATTGACGACCGCGCCTTCTCTGCCAGCGACTTCGCTCGCAACCTACTGCTATCAAGGTATGTTCCAAGGCTGCACCTCATTGACGACCGCGCCCTCTTTGCCAGTGACTACGCTCTATGATAACTGCTATAACAGTATGTTCCAAGATTGCACCTCATTGACGACAGCACCTTCTCTGCCAGCGACTACGCTCGCAGCCAACTGCTATCAATATATGTTCAAAGGCTGCACCTCATTGACGACCGCACCCTCTTTACCAGCAACTACGCTCAAAAACTACTGCTACAGCAACATGTTCCAAGGCTGCACCTCATTGACGACCGCACCCTCTTTGCCAGCGACTACGCTCGCGTCGAACTGCTATTACGGTATGTTCCAAAGCTGCACTGTGCTAAATAGTGTGACTGTAGGAGCGACATCTTGGAACTCGTCCTATTCAAGTTCTTGGTTGAATGGTGTTGCTGCGACAGGCACATTCACTAAACCAGCATCCACGACGATAATTTCTGGCAATAGCGGTATTCCGAGCGGCTGGACTGTTGTTAATGTTTAGTGTGTGTTATATGGAACTGACAAAAAGAGACTTGAAGCGGCTTGAGGGCGTTGACAGACGCCTCGTGAGGGTGGTCGAGAAGGCTGCGGAGATTACCGAAGTGCCGTTCTTGGTATCGGAGGGTCTCCGCTCCTACGAGCGTCAGAAGATGCTGTACGACATGGGGAAGAGCAAGACGATGAACAGCAAGCACCTGACGGGAAAGGCTGTTGACCTGTACCCACTAACCGACGACCGCAAGATGATAAACAGCGGCGGCTACGACAGGCTCGCGAGAGCAATGAAGAAGGCTGCGTTCGAGCTGTTTATCGAAATCGAGTGGGGCGGCGACTGGAAGCAGTTCATCGACAAGCCACACTACCAACTCAAGGACTAAAAAGGAGGAACTGACAATGGAATGGCTTAATGTTATACTCACAATCATCGGCAGCGGCGGTCTTGCCACTGTACTGTCGTTCGTGGTCTATCGAAAGCAGAACAAGACCATAAAGGACAATGAGGCGAAGGCTACCGACTTGAGCATAGAGGAGAAGCAGCTGGAACTTGACCGCAAGCAGATAGACCTCGGCAACGAGTTCATGAAGTCCTCGCTGGAGATGACGAAGAAGATGCAGGACATGATGCTGCAGAACCAGACGCGCGACGAGCAGAACTGGAAGCAGATGTTCTCGCGCATGGATTCAATTGAACGCTCCGTGACGAACATACGACTGTACCTCAATGGAGGTCTGGCGGAGTTTGAGGAGGGGCTGAAAAACACAAAATTTAACGACTATGAAAAAAATGAAACTGAACAGATGCAGCGACTGTAGTCACTGCGTCAGAGAAGAAGGCAAGAAGTACATCGCCCATTGTGATGCAATGGGCGTTGATATAGTGTTCCCAGACATGAAGAAGCTATGCAAGGAATACGAGGAAAAGCCGCAGTGATAGCGGCGATTGTCTTGTTTGTCGGTATGATTGCGGGCGGTTACTTCGCATTGCGGGGAGCCGTCCGCAAGGCTCGACGCTACGCCGACAACTACGCTGCGGAGCTGTCGAAGGACTACGCCGTGCAGCAGGAGGTGACCGCGAGGGAGTTCAAACGATACTTCGGCGAGGAGGTCGGCAAGCTGAAGGAGTACGGAATAAGGGCAGGCAGGGTTGAGAACGTCATCAACGTGCGCTATGAAGTGAGGGACACGCTGCGCTGGCGCGACACGCTGGTTTACGGGTACGACACGGTGCGCAAGCTGGAGGCAGCCCCGTTCAGCGTCAGAGGGGGCTGCTGGGAGGTGTGCGGCGAGGTGAGGGGCGACACTCTGGAGGTCGCCTCGGTAGATATTGCCGACGACATAACGGTGGCACTCTACCGTGAGAGGCGCAAGTGCCTGTTCGAGCGTCGGAGGGTGCGCGCCATCGCAATCAGCGAGTGCTCTGGCGACACTGTTGCAGTAACAAGGAACATCAAAGTCCGAAGAAGATGAGAAAACAACTAAGAGACAAACTCGACAAAGTTTTTAGCAAGTACATACGGCTGCGAGACCGAAACAAGGACGGACAGACATTCACCTGTATTAGTTGCGGAAGGATAAAACCGATTGAACAAATGGACTGCGGACACTACATTAACCGCATGCACACCTCTGTAAGATGGAATGAGGCGAATGCGAATGGCGAGTGCCGTTATTGCAACAGGTTCGATGAAAACCACCTGCAAGGCTACCGAGAAAATCTCATACGGAAAATTGGAGAGAACAAAGTCCTGCTTCTTGAAACAATGAAGTGGAAGCAGACAAAGATGTCCGATTTTGAGGCGGAGGTGCTGATAAAGTTCTATGAAGACAAAATAAAGGGTATGGGAAGAAAATTTTAGTATCTTTGCGGCGGACAATCCCAAATTGTTAAAAAATGCGTTTCCGTTGCTAATTTGTTGCTATTGTTTTGTGGTTAAAGCAATAATTGTTTAACAGTCAAATAGATGCGTACGGAAGCGCATTTTTGTGATACGAAAAACGAATACTATACCATTTTGCAACAGCCGAAAGATGAGCTATTTAAAAAAAATATCACTATTCATCCTCCCCTTTTTACTCTTCAACGCCTGCACTAAAACCCAAACCGACTACTACGAAAACGGCCAAATCAAATCAGTCATCCCCTACCGTCACGGCAAAGAAAACGGTATGGCTGTCTATTACAACGAAAATGGTTGGAAAGAGTTGGAAGTGATGATGAAAAACGGGCAGAAGAACGGCAAACTGACCCGATACAACTTCAATGCGAAACCCGAAGCGGAAGAGACCTACATCAACGATTTGCTGGAAGGCAAACAGATCATCTACGACCTTATGGGCGATAAGATCTTAGAAGCCAACTATGTGCACGGCAAAAAGAACGGTCCTTACACTACCTGGCACTACAAAGACATGCTTCGCGAGAAAGGCGCCTTTGTGGATGACCTTTTCGATGGCAAATGGGAATACTACGACGACCGCGGATTTAACGTAGGCGAAGCCACCTTCAGCAAGGGGACGGGTACTCAAAATGCCTACGACGCCCACGGCAACATCATGAGAGTAACACACTATGTGAACAATCTGAAAGACGGCGAAGAGTTGAGTTACAACCCCCAAGGGGAAGTCATCAAGACAGTCATTTACAAAGAAGGACGCATCATCTCCGTGGATGGTGTTTCTGTTGAAGAAATGACAGCCGATGCGGACACCACATCAAGCAAATAATCTGTGAGAAAAACAGTTACACATATCATCCTCTTTTGTTTGTGCCTCCTATCATGGACAGCCAGCGCCCAGACCAAAATCAATTTCAGGGCCGATATGCTGGACTATGACGAAGCGGTGCTGCCTGGAGTAGAGCGCTTTACGGGCAATGTGGTATTCAATCACGGCAACACCATCGGTTACTGCGACAGCGCTTACCACTACTCCGACAAGAATATTCTGGAGGGATTCGGCGAGAATGTCCGCATTCATGTCAACGACTCGGTGACCCTTTATGGCAAATATCTCTATTACGACGGCAACACCAAGATCGCTTCCATCTCGCGCAATGTAGTGCTAATGGACAACACATCAGCACTTTACACCGACAGCCTAATTTACGATTTGGAACAGGATGTGGGCTACTATATCACGCCGGGCAAGATGATCAACAAAGACAATGTGCTGACCAGCGAGCGTGGCTATTTCTACACCAAACTCAACGAGGCTCTGCTGTACGATGATGTCAAACTCACCAGCGACTCGTACAACATGGACTGTCAGGCCTTGAAATACAACACTCAAAGCGAGATGGTCTATTTCATCTCTCGCACGCACATGGTTTCCGACGACAACATTATCTACACCTCGTCGGGCTGGTACAATATGGCCACCGACATTGCCAATCTTGTGAAAGATGTGATCATTTTCAATGAAACCCAACGGCTCTCGGGCGACACCATCTATTACGACAAAAACCAACGTTTCGGCATCGGAAGAGGCCATGTGGTCATCATCGACTCGGCTGAAAACTACAAGGCCACAGGTAATTACATCGAGCATCACGAAACTGGCGGATACTCCACCATCACCGACCGCGGGCAGCTTATACTCATCGACCGTCGCGACTCACTGCACCTGCATGCCGACACCATCAAGATTCTGTTCGACTCGGTGCGCAGTCCGCAATTCATGAACGCCTACAACCACACCAAGTTCTACCGAGAGGATATCCAAGGCGCCTGTGACTCACTTACTTACGATGTTGTCGATTCGCTGCTCACCATGTTCTACAACCCCGTCATCTGGTCGGGCGAAAACCAGCTCACTGCTGACACCATCCACTTCGAGATCCTTGACTCCATCAATATCCTCGCCGACTTGCGCAGATCGGGCTTCATCGCAGCCTCTCTTTTCGACGAACAAGATTTCAACCAGATTAAAGGACTTAACATTATCGGCCATATCCGGAACCGCAAACTTGTCGAAGTGGACGTCATCGGCAACGCCGAGTGCCTCTATTACATACAGGAGGACGACAACTCGCTGATGGGCGTCAACTCTTCCACCACCAGCGAGATGAAAATCCTGTTTGAAAACAACGAAGTGCAATCCATTATTTTCTACAATAACCCCAATGGAAATATCTATCCCGACGAGAAATTGGATGCTAAAGAGCGTTTTCTCAAGGATTTCCGATGGCTAAACACCTATCGGTCGCTAAGTCCTGAGGACATTTTCCACACACCAATTCCTCGTGAGAAATAGATTTCACAACTAAAAGAATTTCGTGTATTTTTGCAAAATAAAACCTACGATATGAACCCTATTACTTGCAACGACTTTAAGGACACCCGTTCCGGATTCGGCCAAGGGCTATTGGAAGCCGGACGTAAAAATGAGAATGTTTTCGCTTTATGTGCCGATGTGACTGGCAGTTTGAAGATGGGCGACTTCAAAAAAGAGATGCCCGACCGCTTCATTCAGACTGGCATTGCCGAGGCCAACATGGTGGGCATTTCGGCTGGCTTGGCACTCAGCGGCAAGATTCCTTTCGCTGGCGCTTTTGCCGGTTTCATCACTGGCCGCGTGTATGACCAAATCAGAATGACCGTCGCCTACTCGAACCTCAATGTCAAACTATGCGGTTCGCATTCAGGAATCACGGTAGGTGAAGACGGAGCCACCCACCAGATTATGGAAGACATCGGTCTGATGAAGATGTTGCCCAACATGGTGGTTATCAACCCGTGCGACTACAACCAGACCCGCCTGGCCACGATGGCCGTCGCCGACTACAAAGGACCTGTGTACCTCCGTTTCGGTCGTCCTTCGGTGCCTAACTTCACCCCCGTTGACGCACCCTTCATCATCGGCAAGGCCAACCTGCTGAACGAAGGCTCGGATGTCACCATCATCGCCACGGGGCACTTGGTATATCCCGCCATGGAAGCCGCCTATACCCTTTCACAAAAAGGCATTTCCGCAGAAGTTATTAACATTCACACCATCAAGCCGTTGGACAATGACGCCATTCTGAAGAGTGTGGCCAAAACCCGCTGTGTGGTAACGGCCGAAGAACACTTGCTCAATGGCGGTCTGGGCGACTCGGTTTGCCAGTTGCTCGCACGCAAGCGCCCCGCCCCCGTAGAGATGGTTGGTGTAGATGACCATTTCGGCGAAAGCGGCACACCCGCCCAACTGATGAAGAAATTCGGCCTCGATGCCGACCATATCGTCGAAGCAGCCCTTAAATCCATCGCACGAAAAGCATAAACCCGCCCATGAAAGAGATTAGTGATGACTATATCCTATCCCTCTTCCGTAATGAAAAGACCAAAGAGGAAGCCTTTAACCTGTTGATGCAGAAGTTTCAACGGGAGGTTTACTATGCTGTCCGCCATATCGTCCATCTGCACGAGGATGCCAACGATGTGACACAGAATGTCTTTATCAAAATCTGGCGGTATCTCGACAAGTTCAAAGGCGAATCGAGTTTGAAAACATGGATCTCAAAAATCTGTGTTAACGAATCTTTGACCTTCATCGAGAAGAAAAAGAAAATGCTCAACCTCACCGATGACACCTTCCCCGATTATCTGATGAATGTGGCTTCGGAAGACAAATTCTTCTCAGCCGATAAGATACAAATGCTTCTGGAGCAAGCTATTATGCAGTTACCACCCAAGCAGAAGATTGTGTTTACCATGCGCTATTACGATGAAATGCCCTACGAAGAGATGTCGAAGATTCTCGACACCTCCGAAAGCGCTCTGAAGGCCTCCTACCATTTTGCGTTCAAAAAAGTGGAGGAATTTTTGAAACAGCATTAAACTTTGTTGCATTTATATTGTCTAATCATTGATTTTCACACTCCCCTACATATAACACCATGGATCTGAACGAATTAAAAAACAAAGACTGTTACAAGGTTCCCGACAACTATTTTGAGGAATTGCCCAAGATGGTTTTTCAAAATATTGCCAAGCAAAAACGAACGATGACTATCCGCAGAAGCGTGATTGCCATCGCATCCCTTGCTGCATCCATCCTGCTCATTGTAGGCATTATACAACTCCGCCCCACCACGCAAGTGCCCCTCGTTGCACAAGTTGACACCACGGCACAAGAGACGACATCAACGGAAGTCATTACCGCCGAAGCACCTGCCCAACAAGAGGCTGGCATCATGACAGCGCAAGCCACCTACACGACGCCTGCAGCCACAACGGCCAACCACAAAACACAATCCCGTAAGGCCACTTCCTCTTCCACAGATGCCACAACGCTAGAAGATATTGACTATCAGATTATCAACGCCTATATTGAAGAACTCTCCTTAGACGATTATCTTTACGCAGGCTACGAATAAAATATTTTGCTGGAAATCCCTTTTCAAAAACAACATACCATGAGAAAACTGATATTGACTTTACTATTGGCACTCATCATGGCTCCGACTATGACGATATTGGCGCAGCAGCCCACATCGAAGGAACCGGTTAAAATCATTGTACTGAAACGCAACTTTTTCAAAGACAGTTTGAATTTAAATGTTGATGTGTCGAATGTATTCTGGAATAAATTCGATGTTTTTGAAAACCGAGAGGCTGTTTTCCACGAAGAGTTTAAGAAAGACATGGAAGAGCACGGCATCGACCTGCTCAAGAACACCAAACTCTCCAAAGAGCAGAAGGTATATGTTATCAAGAAGAAACTGGAGATGAAAGAGAAAATCCTTGGACTTGACCAGGAGCGTTTCAATGCATATCAAAAGATTCTACCTGCAGAAGACCTCATCAGATATTATGATTTGGACCAGCAATTCAAAACCGAAATGACTAAAAAATTCGAAGAGGCCAAACGAGCTCCGAAATACTCCAACTCCAACACACAAACAATCCAGCTCACCACTCCCACTTCCACACAGAAAACCATCATCATGGAGGCTCATCCGCAACAGAAATAGCCATTCATTTTTCCACCATAGCGCTGCGGCTGAAAAGTCGCAGCGTTTTTTTTGCGATATAATCAAAAAAAATCCCTTATTTTTGCACTTCTTTTCAAGTATATATATTCTAAAGGAACACAATAGGTTATGACAAGAACAACCATCAAGCAGTTAGTAAAGCATCCCGAGACCATCGGATTTGGCAATCCCGTAAGTGTAAAAGGTTGGGTTAGAACTAAAAGAGGCAACAAGGCCATCAACTTCATCGCCCTCAACGACGGCACCATCGTCAACAGCATCCAAATCGTAGTGGATTTGGCCAAGTTTGACGAAGCGCTCATGAAGCAGATCACCACTGGTTCCTGCCTGCATGTCATTGGCACGCTGGTTGAGTCGCAAGGTAAAGGTCAGAATGTGGAGATTCAGGCCGAGAGCATCGAGGTTTACGGCACTGCCGACGTGGAGACCTACCCCTTGCAGAAAAAGGGACATACGATGGAATTCCTGCGCAGCATCGCCCACCTGCGTCCGCGCACCAACTACTTCGGCTGCGTACTGCGTTTGCGTCATGCCATGGCATTTGCCATCCATAAATATTTCAACGACAAAGGGTATTTCTACTTGCACACCCCGCTTATTACGGGTTCTGATGCCGAAGGTGCCGGCGCCATGTTCAGCGTGACCACGCTCGACTTGAACAACGTGCCCAAGACGGCTGACGGCAAAGTTGACTACTCGAAGGACTTCTTCGGCAAATCGACCAGTCTGACCGTTTCGGGCCAGCTGGAAGGCGAACTTGGAGCACTCGCTTTGGGCGGCATCTACACTTTCGGTCCCACTTTCCGCGCCGAAAACAGCAACACGCCGCGCCACTTGGCCGAGTTCTGGATGATTGAGCCCGAAGTTGCTTTCAACGACATCAACGACAACATGGACCTCGCCGAGGACTTCATCAAATACCTCGTGCGCTACGCCTTGGAGCACAATATGGATGACCTGCAGTTCCTCAACGACATGTTCGAAAAAGAGCTCATCGAGCGACTCAACTTCGTCATCAACAACAACTTCATACGCTTAGGTTACACCGAAGCCATCGACATCCTCCTCAAGTCGGGCCACACCTTCGAAGTGCCCGTTGAATGGGGTATGGACTTGCAATCGGAGCACGAAAGATTCCTTGTTGAGAACCATTTCCACTGCCCCGTCATCCTTACCGACTATCCCAAAGACATCAAAGCCTTCTACATGAAGATGAACGACGATGGCAAGACCGTTCGCGCCATGGACGTGCTCTTCCCGAAAATCGGCGAGATTATCGGCGGTTCGGAACGTGAAGAAGATTACGACAAACTGTTGAAACGCGTACAAGAACTGCACATTCCCGAAAAGGACGTTTGGTGGTATCTCGAAACCAGAAAGTTCGGTACGGCACCCCACTCGGGCTTCGGCTTAGGTTTTGAGCGACTGATGCTCTTTATCACGGGCATGTCTAATATTCGCGACGTGATCCCCTTCCCGCGCACACCGCAAAACGCTGAATTCTAAAAAGATTGGTTTATTAGCGACCGCTCAAAGGTCTGATCTTCCTTCAACATCTTCAAATAGGTTGCGTTGGCCGTAACATTCAGTGGAATATGCATATAGCGACGCTGAACGTTCTCGGGTAACGTGTGACTGCCTGACAGCTGTTGCAAGGTTCTCTGCTTGTCGGCTTCGGCTGCCATCATGTCAAGCACACAATACATCTTTTTGATATCTTCCACCTTTTTCCCCTTAACCTTCAGCAAATCCGACTTGTCGATGGTGCGCGTGCGAGGAAGTTGCGAGAACAAACGCACCAAAGAAGATACTTCGGTATCTTTGGAAATGGAAAAGAGAAACAGAAACGGAATATCAGCTAAATCCCATTTAAATATCAATTTACGACTCTTATTGAAGAGATAAGTGATCTCCCCAAACAAAGTCAAGGTCTGGACCGGATTTTCTTTTTTGGGTATGTCCGTCACCGCGGCGCTATCTTAGCGCAGGGTTTTATTCTCCACCAAGAAA
>JAEEGG010024922.1_pt1 | contig 11556 bp, 3 predicted proteins | sample 9134161 | NCBI WGS metagenome assembly JAEEGG01 (sample SAMN16246543, study PRJNA631951) | gut metagenome | biome: gut microbiome; feature: rumen; material: CR-attached | host: Bos | place: Iran: Karaj | collected 2018-10 | reverse complement strand
AAGGCCGCCCGCAGCTACGGCCTGGACGCCAAGGGCTATAAAGTGGGGTTGGAGGCTGTAAAAAATCTTGACAGTTTTCCCTGCATCATCCATTGGAACCTCAACCACTTTGTCGTTCTCTGCGGCTTTCGCGGGAAATGTGCCTACATCAACGATCCCGCTCGTGGAAGCGTAAAGGTCACGATGGACGAGTTCGACAAAGCGTTTACCGGCATTGTGCTGGGCTTTGCGCCTGCGGAGGGCTTTCAGCCCGACGGCAGACGGACAAGCACCCTCGCCTTTGCAAGAAAGCGGCTTTCCGGCGCAGGCGCGGCGATGATCTTGGTCATGCTGACGAGCATCATCGGCTATGTGTTTACGCTTCTGAACCCGGCCTTCTCCCGCTTCTTCATGGACCGGCTGCTGACCGGCGAAAACAATGAGCTCCTGATGCCGTTCATCGCCCTCGTCGCGGGAGTGAGCCTCCTGCAAATTCTTACAGCGGCGGTACGGGCGGTCTATTCGCTGAAAATCAACGGAAAGATGGCCGTTATCGGCAGCGGCAGCTTCCTATGGAAAATACTGAAAATGCCGATGGAGTTCTTCTCCCAGCGCATGGCGGGCGACCTCCTGACACGGCACAAGGCCAATGAGACCATCGCCGAGCAACTGGTAAACACGCTGACGCCTCTCGCGCTCAGCGCTGTGATGATGGTATTTTACCTCGTCGTCATGCTGCGCTACAGTCCGCTTTTGACGTTGGCAGGTCTTGTCAGTATCCTCATCAACATCGTCATGAGTCGGGTTATCTCCGAAAAGCGCGTCAACATCACCCGCGTACAGACCAGAGACGCGGGCAAGCTGGCATCCGCAACGGTCTCCGGCATCCATATGATCGAGACGATCAAGGCCAGCGGCGCGGAGAACGGCTACTTTCGGCGCTGGGCAGGCTTTCAGGCGTCAGTCAACGAGCAGAACGTAAAGCTCGCGCGGCTCAACCAGACCTACGGCACGATCCCTGCTTTTATCACCACGCTGGCAAACGCCCTGGTGCTGGTGCTGGGCATCCACCTGTGTATGCGTGGACAGTTCACCCTCGGTATGGTCACGGCCTTCCAGAGCTTTCTGGCCTCCTTCATCAGCCCCGCCATGACGATGGTGACAGCGGGACAGACCTTGCAGGAAATGCGGACGCAGATGGAGCGCGTGGAGGATGTGATGGAGTACCCGGAGGACGAATACTTCTCCGACGAGCCGGTGCGCGAGGAAAAGGACTACGGCAAGCTCAGCGGCGAGCTGGAGCTTCGCAATGTTACATTCGGCTATTCCAGGCTGGACCCGCCGCTGATCGAGAACTTTTCTCTGCATATCAAACCGGGCGGCAGGGTCGCCCTTGTGGGAGCCTCCGGTTGCGGCAAGAGCACGGTATCCAAGCTGATCTCCGGGTTGTATCAGCCGTGGAGCGGCGAGATTTTGTTTGACGGCAAGCCCATCTCCCAAATCGACCGCGCCGTGTTCACCGGCAGCGTGGCGGTGGTGGATCAAGACGTGATTCTCTTTAACGACACCATCGCGAACAACATCAAGATGTGGGACGAGTCCATCGAGGACTTTGAAATGATCTTAGCGGCCCGGGACGCACAGATCCACGATGACATCATGGCTCGCCCCGGTGGCTATCAGAGCCGCATCACCGAGGGCGGCCGGGACCTCTCCGGCGGCCAGCGCCAGCGGCTGGAGATTGCCCGCGTGCTGGCCCAGGACCCCCACATCGTCATCATGGACGAGGCGACCAGCGCCCTCGACGCCCGGACGGAATACGAGCTGACAAAAGCTGTCGAGGAGCGCGGCGTCACCTGCATCATCATCGCCCACCGGCTATCCACCATCCGCGACTGCGACGAGATCATTCTCCTCGACCACGGCAAGGTTGTGGAGTGCGGCACACACGAAGAACTGTACGCCAAGGGCGGATATTATACCGAGCTGATTACCAGCGACTGAGGAGGTGAACCATGGGCTTATTCGACGAACAGATTAGGCAGCGGAAGGCGCAGGATCAGGAAATTTTCGAGGATTCCATCTTCGAGATGGCATCCGCCATTGCCGGAAAGCGCGGCGCGGACGAGCTGCGCGATTGGCGCATTGTGACGAAGGCCGCCATTGACGAGATACTGAAATTCTATGGCTTGAAGCCTGTGGAGATCCCCCGCAGCATTGAGCGGGCGGAGGATCAGCTCGACTACGCGCTGAATCCACACGGTCTCAAGTACCGGCCCATTACGCTTTCCGAGGGCTGGCAGACGGCGTCCTTTGGCCCGATTCTGGCTTTTTACGCGGAAAACGGTCTGCCCGTGGTGCTGCTGCCGAAGCAGTACGGCGGCTACTTCTGGTATGACGGGGGCGGGAAAAGGATCACGGCAAGGAAAGAAACGACTGAGCGGCTATCCCCGGAGGCGTTTTGCTTCTACAGACCCCTTCCGCTGAGAAAAATCGGCGTCTCCGACCTGCTAACGTATATGAAAAACTGCCTGAACGCAGCGGATCATGCGGCGCTTATCGGGCTGACGCTGCTTGTCACGCTGGTGGGCATCCTTCTTCCGCACATCACAAAGCTGTTGTCCGGCTTCGTGCTGGAGAGCGGGAGCGAACTTGTATTGTGGTCTACCGCGCTATTTCTGCTCTGTGTGATCGTCGTGTCTCAGCTCATGACCGCCTCGCGAGAGCTTGCGATGGCGCGCATCCAGACCAAGGTGGCTGTGCCCATGGAGGCGGCGATGATGGCCCGGCTCATGAGCCTGCCCACGCCCTTCTTCCGTGGGTTTAGCGCGGGCGAGCTGGCAAGCCGCTCGGGAGCGGTCAACAAGCTCTGTACGCTTCTGCTGGGCGGCGTGTTCTCCACGGGCGTTACGGCAATTATTTCGCTTCTTTACATCAATCAAATCTTCTCCTACGCCCCGGCGCTGGGCTTCCCGGCGCTGGCCGTCAATCTCGTGATGGTCGCCGTCACGGTGCTGACCGGCTTTCTGAAAGTGAAAGAGGCGCGGGAATACATGAAGGGCGCCGCGGAGGAATCCGGCGTCAGCTACGCTATCCTTTCCGGCATCCAGAAAATCAAGCTCTCCGGCGCGGAAAAACGTGCCTTTGCAAAGTGGGCGAAAATCTACGCCTCCGGGGCGGAGATCGAATTCAACCCGCCGCTGTTTTTGAAGATCAATTCGGCCATCACGCTGGCGGTGTCCCTGTTCGGTACGGTGCTGCTCTACTACATCGCGGCGACGGGCGGCGTCAGCCCCTCGGCCTATCTCGCTTTCACTGCCGCCTACGGCACGGTCACAGGCGCTTTCACGGCGTTTTCAAGCATCGCCACCTCCGCGGCGCAGATCAAACCCATTTTGGAGATGGCGGAACCGATTTTGCAGACGGAGCCAGAAACGACGGAGGGCCGGGAGATCGTGACGAAGCTCTCCGGCAGCATCGAGCTCTCCAATATTTCCTTCCGCTATTACGATACGCAGCCCTACGTGATAAACGGCCTCGATTTGAAAATCAAGTCAGGCGAATACGTCGCCATCGTGGGCAAGACGGGCTGCGGAAAAAGTACACTTCTGCGTCTGCTCCTCGGCTTCGAGACGCCGGAAACGGGCGCGATCTACTACGACCGCAAGGATATGCGCTCCCTCGACCTCGGTTCGCTGCGCCGCAAGATGGGCGTGGTGACCCAGGACGGCAGCTTATTCCATGGGGACATCTATTCTAACATCACCGTCTCCGCGCCTCAGCTCACGTTAGACGACGCATGGGAGGCGGCGGAAAAAGCAGGCATCGCGGACGACATCCGCGCCATGCCCATGGGAATGCACACCTTTTTGAGTGAAGGTCAGGGCGGCATCTCCGGCGGCCAGAAGCAGCGCATCATGATCGCCCGCGCCATCGCGCCGAAGCCGAAGATTTTGCTTTTCGACGAGGCGACCAGCGCCCTCGACAACAAGACGCAGAAGCAGGTGGCGGATGCCCTCGCGGGACTGGACTGCACCCGCGTGGTGATCGCCCATCGGCTTTCCACCGTGAAGGACTGCGACCGCATCGTCGTCCTCGACGGCGGCAGGATCATCGAGGAAGGAACCTACGACGAACTGACAAACAAGGGCGGCTTCTTTGCCGAGCTGGTGGAGCGCCAGCGGATAGACTGAATCTGTCCGACCTTTCCGCATGAGCGGAGCGTTCACGCGGAAACGTGAAAATTTTTTCAAAAAACCATTGCCAAAAATCAAAGTGCTTCGGCTATATAAGTAGACGGAAAAGGAGCGAGGTGATGCAAATGAACATGGAAAAGCTGCTGGCAGGGCTATTCGATTTTCAGAAATTTGAGAAGGAACCGGCTCTGCAAAGCGTGATCGACGAGGTTGAGGCGCGGTACTTTTGCGCGGAGCTCTCCGACAATGCATTGGATACGCTCTCGGCGGCCGGCGACCCGTTTTCGCAGCCGCCCGACCCAAAGGAAAGAGATCGGAAAACATGACGGCGCTGACGCAAGGCGAGATCTACGCCGCCTACCGGGAAAAGGTGCTCTCCTACCTCAGCGGGAAAATGGAAAGCCCGGAGGACGCGGAGGATCTGTGTGAGGAAGTCTTTGAGCAGGTCAGCCGTTCGCTCCCCCGATTTGAGGGAAAATCGTCCCTTTCCACATGGATCTACCGAATTACCCGATACACTTTGATTGACTATTACCGCACGAAACGTACTGCCGAACCGCTCACTGAGGAGCTTGCGGCCCCGGATGATTTGGAGGAAGACTTCATCCGCAGGGAAACGCTGGAGCGTCTGGCTTTCGCGCTGAAAGCCTTGCAGCCGGAGGAACGGGATATTATCGTTCTGCGCTATTACAGAGGGAAAACGCTGACAGAAATATCTCGGCTCACCGGCATCAGCTACGGTATGGTGAAGGTGAAGCACAAAAAACGCTGGAGACCTTGCGTTCCCAGCTTATGTAAAGAACCCTCGGGTTTCTATGTCGGAAAACAATTCCGCTTTGAAATAAAAACAAAAGCTCAAAGTCTGAAAGGAGTAAACACCATGAAGAACAGAAAAAAGCAGATCGAGAAGATGGCCCAAGAGGCTGTGAAGAAGGCATCCGAAGCGGTCAGGAGCGCCAACGACGCCCTGACCGAGGCCCAGACCGCTCTTCGTGTCATGGAGGAGCTCTCCGACGATGACCTGGATCAGGTCGCCGGCGGGGGGAATCCCTTTGGGGAGAACCCGCCCTATGTCCCGCCTCAGCCCATCGACGATAAAGATCGGCCTGATATGTGATCTGTGATTTTTATCAACAAGGAGTCGATTCCCTATGAAACGATTTTGTAAAAGATCGCTGGCCGTGCTGCTTGCCGTCCTGATTCTGTTCGGGACCTGCGAGGCGGGCGTGGCCTACGCCGTGGACGAGATCGACAAGGCGATCAATCCGGCGGAGCAGATCGATCTGACCGTGCCGGAGGCGTTCGCGGACGGTGAAAACTGGTTCTTCATCGCCAACGCCGACTGGAGCGCCGGCGAAAAGAGCGGTGAAAAGCTCTACATCCCGATCCAGCGGGCAGGCGACCTGAATTCTGAGGCCGAGGTGACCCTGAAGGTCATCGACCTGTCCGCCAAGCACGATGTGAACTACACCGTGGAGGTCTATAAGGAAAAGGTCACGCCGGAGACCGCCATCGCGGATCTCTCCATGGTGGAGCTGGCCCAGAACGCCGACGGGCAGGAAGAAGTCCAGCTGGGCAGCGAGAACGACATGGGCCAGGTCCTCTATGAGGTCGGCGGCGCGGACATCGTGGACGGTGAGGGCAGTGTGGTCGGCAGCATCAGCGCCACCCCGATGGACGAGAACGGCAATCCCATCCCCGAGCCGGAGGCCGAGACCGCGGCGGATGAGCCGGAGGCCGAAACCGCGGCGGACGACGGGGAATCCTCGGACGAAGCATCCGAATGGACAGAAGCGGAGCTCTCCGGCCCGGCGGCGCTGCTGGCGGCCCGGAACGCGGCCACCGGCACGATCTCCGACCGGCAGCCGCTGGCGGCTCCCGATATGACCGAGCAGGCCCTCATGGCGGGGGAGGAGTTCGGCAAGGACATGGCCGCCGCCACAGAGGACGGCTACCCCGGCAGAGAATATACTCTGCGCTTCAAGGCCGGGGAGGACGCCAAATTCCTGGTGATCACCCCGCTGTATTCCGAGGCGGCGGAGGGCGACGCTCAAATCCTGCTGATGCTCAAAAACCCCGGTGAGGGCTGGGCCATCGGCGAGAACGTAAACCCCGTGTCCGTCACGATTCTTGACGAGGATGAGCCGGAGCCCGTCACCGTCTCCATGGCGACGGAAACGATCACCGCCGAGGACGGCAAGGCGGTTATTACCGTCACCCGACAAGGCCGCATCAACGCCATCAAGGGCGTGCAGCTCAGCTCCTGGGGCGGCAGCGCCACGGAGGGCGACGAGTACAGCGGCGTGGGCGCCAAGCTCTATTTCCCCATGGGCATCACCAGCCGCACTGTGGAGATCCCAGTGTACCACGGCACGGAGCAGAAGGACTTCTACGTCACCATCACGGCGCTGGAGGACGAGGAGATCGGTACGGCCACCACCCATGTCATCATCCCGGCGGCGGAAACCGACGCCGACGGCGAGCTGATGGGCATTTCACAGGTCAACGGCCACCCCTATACCGACCCCATCAACCTCAAGGCCGGGTCGTATGACAAAGGCGGCTTTTACTCCGATACCAGCTTCTATCTGTGCACGAGCACTAACACAAAGGAGACCGTCCATTTCTGGCTGGATACCTCTGTGTACGGCTATGCCTATGACGGCATCTATCTGGAGTATAACGGCTTTCAGAACTGGTGCAACGCCGAATACCGGCTGGTGCGCTGGACAGGAGATAACGCGAACCGCGTACACACCAACTCTATCAAGGATGGCGGCTGGTCAACAAACCACTGGCTTTACAGTGCCTGGAACGCTCCGAAAGCCTCCGAGAAGTACTCCATCGAGGCGGCCAACGTGGAATACGACGGCTTCAAATGGAACGACAAATACTGTCAGATGAATGTCGCGAACGTCCGGCTCGTCAAGCGGCAGTTCGACATCAACGTGGAAAAGGCCGAGGTCAAGCCCCTGCTCGGCGTGGACGACGCGTATGTGCTGAACAACTACGAGACGGTCTTTCTGGACAGTGGCACGGCTTCCAAACGCACCCTCTGGACGGGGGACAGCTTCGCCATCACCGCCCAGCAGCCCGATGGCTTTCTGCGCCTGGTGGGGCTGGAGGCCAAGTCAACGGACGGCGCGTGGGTCCGCATCGCCTCCATCGACGGCTCCAGCGCCACCATCACCGTGGATATGAACGCGGACAACATCAACGCGCTGAGCGGCAAGAATCTCATTAGCTGGAGCACCAACGGCAAATGCGATAACGGCGGAGACTTCTATAAGGGCACACTCACCGTGCGCCCGGTGTTCGAGTACCAGAACGCCTCCGTGGAGCTGCAGCAGAATTCCAACGGTGAGCTGTATATGACCGCGCCCACCCCCAACCTGCTGTGGGACTTCAACTCGGATAACGCCATGAACAGCCACATGGGCTCTAATTGGATCCATCAGGTGAGCTATACCGGCACAACTGACGGCACCAACAACTATTACACCTTCACCGCCTCCGGCAGCGACCCCTACGTGTCTATGGACACCCCGGTCTCCGATGCGGACAGCATCAAGTGGGTGAAGGTCCGTTATTACTATAAGGACGCCGACAACTCCCCCGACGTCAAAATGGAGTTCTTCGCCAGCTGCGGCAGCGCCGGCAAGAGCATCGGCAATACCAACGTCCAGATTCCCATCACAGGCGACGGGACTTGGCATGAGGAAGTATTTCAGATCACCAACAGCAACTGGAAGGGCGACGTGAAGTGGCTGCGTCTGGATCCCATCCAGGGCGGAAAAGCGAACGACGCGATCTGCATCGACTATGTGGCCTTTTTCTCCGACGAGCTCAGCGCCAAAGCCTTCCGGAGCGAGTCCGAGGTCCATACGGAAGGTACCTACACCTACCATCTGGGCGACACTCCCTACTTCCGTACCGTGGTCAGCGCCACCGGTAGCCAAAACAACCTGAGGGGGGACGGCGTCACCTACCAGATCAGCCAGCGCGGCAAGACCGGTGTGGTCAAGGATTGGACGGACTCCCATTACCTGAGCGGCAATAGCAAGCACGGCGTGACCCTCACCGGCGCCGGGCAAGACATTCACGTTGTGGTGGATCTGCCCTACTACACCTTCAAGCCCACCTTCACGGAGGTCGGAAACTGCGTGACCGTGGAGGTCTCCAAGGCGGCGCTGGATTATCTGGATACCTCCAAGGGCTTCTTCGCGATCTCGGGCGTCACCCGCGAGGAGGCGGGGGACAGTTACGTCTACACCGTCTATCAAAACGTCAACTCCAACGTGCGTGTTTCCCTGACAGCCGTGGCCAAGAGCGGCGCAATCGCCTTGTGGACCCAGAGCAACGGGGTGCAGTCCGGCGGCTCCACGGTGGACTTCTTCACGGCGGAGCGCAGCGCCGCCAACCGGGTGAAGCTCCAGGTGTGGACCAGCGGCGGGCTCATGTCCGACGACGGGGACGGGGCGCTCATGGACGACTTCTCCTTCACCCCCACCTACGCCTCCATCAGCGGCACCGTGACCACCTCTACCTTCAACCTGACGTCGCAGCGCAGCGCCGCCAACTCGGTGGCGGCCCCCAACGCCTACGTGGCTTACGGCGACGCGGGGACCTGGACCGACGAAAACGGCCACTTCGAGCTGCCCGCCATCTTCACCCTGGCCGGCTTGCCGGTGACCTACACCGTCACCTATAACGGCGCCACCAGCATCCTGCTCGCGAACGTCCCCGCCGCCAGCGCCTCCAAGAGCACGAAGGTCAGCGACGCGGGGCAGACCGTGGAGGCCGTCACCGCCAACGTGGGCGCGGTGAAGGTGGACGCCTTCTCCGAGGAGGGCGCGCACTTTGTCAGCGCCTACGCCGACCAGATCGGCGTCCTCTACGGCTCCATCAACGCCCTGTCCATGAACGGCAAGCAGCTCACCTTCACCGTCAATGTGGCCCAGGGGCAGGACTATGACCTCAACGGCACCACTTATCAGGAGCACATCAAGGACGTGACGCTGTACTTTATGAACCAGTACACGGGAGAGGTTCACGGGATGTTCTCCTCCAGCAGCACGGGGGAGCGGCCTTCCGGCATCGACTGGAGCTGGGACGAGGATACCGGCGTGTTTACCCTGACCATCGCCAAGTTCTCCCCGGAAACCCCGGAGAACTGGACCTACGGCGACGTGCTCATGGCGCAGCTGACCACGGACAAAAAGGTGGCCCTCTCGGCCTTTGCGGACCAGGATATGCACTATGACCCGGTGTCCACGGGCTACGGCGTCTTCGCGGACCCGGACTACAAGCCCCAGACCTTCCAGTTTGACATCGACGACGTGGCCCAGATGGTGGGCGCCACCCCCCAGACCGACGGGGACGGCAAGCTGCTCGATGACGGCAACAGCTACAGCTTCGGCACTTTCCCCTACATAGGGGCGATCACCACGTCGGTGCACGTGTTCATCGCCGTGGCGTCCACGGGCATCTCCAAGGCCGCAAAGCGGCTCCGGTCAGACGTGGCCGCTGCCGCCGAGGACAGTTACGACTTGTCCTGGATCAAAGACGGTGACTGGTATGTCCCTGACTACGGGCTGGGTGTCGGCGAATACGGCGACGACGACAATTACTGGGGCAGCATCAGCGCCTTCTTTGACATTGTGCCCACCCAGTACGGCGGGATGCGCTTCATGGTGGGCGCGGTCTACACCTACAACGGAGGCTCGGGCTATAAGAGCCAGAGGAACCCGTACAACAAAAACCTCGAAGTAATGCGTTATCGCTTTACTGATGTCGTCGATGCTTATGAAGAATGGCAGGGAACCTCTAAATATTGCGGAACTAAGTCGTACTTGGAGAATGAAGTCAAGAGCAATTTTGGCGGTCCGCACTTCACCTTCTCCGGGTTCATCGGCTTCTATCTGGACTACGGCTATGTGGAGATCACCAATAACGGCACCCAGGAAAAGAGCCACGAGATGGTGTACATGGGCGCGGGCGGCTTCTTCGGAGGCAGCGTCAGCGGCGGCTATACCTGGCCCTTCGTCATCGTCTTTGTTCCGGCCTATATCAATGTGGATGCGGGCTTCAACATCACCTTCTTCCTGGGCTCCGAGGGCGACCCCCAAAAGACGCTGGACAGCTTCTACGATACGGACGAGCTTACGGGCCAGGATTTCAGCTTCACCTGCGAGATCTACGGCAAATTCTACGGTTCGGTCACCATCGGCGTGGGCTTCTATAAGGTGCTGGGCATGCGGGTGAGCGCCGGGGTGTCCTTCGAGCTCGGCTACAGCAGCAACATGACCGAATGGTACCCACAGCTCTTTGACAGCGACTTTGGCTATGTGTCGGAGGCGACCTTCGCCGGCACGCTGGACCTGATCGTCACCTCCATCGACGTGTACAAGGCCAGTTGGCCCCTGCCCCTGGCGGGCGGCTTCATGTACTACTTCCAGGAGTACCGCCGGGCCACGAAGTGCATCACCTATGTGGAAAGCGGCATCTCTAAGGGAAAGGGCAGCGACTCGGCCCAGGCACGGGCCAGGGAGCTGATCGTCGAGCTGCGGGCCATGATGAATGCCGAGAAGGACGTGAACGGCGACGATCTCCGCAGCAAGACCTATGAGCTCAAGGACTACGCCTATAATAACGACATCATCGATTGGGTTATCAAGAACACCATCGAGACGAACTCCCAGAGCGGCATTGCCAGCATGATCATCAACGGCGTGACCCAGGATGATGATGACGGCAGCGGCATCCGCTATCACACCAACGGCCACGTGGATTCCCAGTGGGTCGCCGGGGACGGTCAGCTCATGGCGGCGTATCAGGCCGTGCGGTCCGCCCCCATCATGGAGGACGCCTACGCCCAGCCCTCCAGCAAGATCGTCGACATCGGCGACAACCGCTTCCTGATGGTATTTCTGGACGACGAACCCAGCCGGGACAACATCATGGCGGCACAGCTCAAATGGACGATTTACGACGCATCAAACGACACCTGGACGGTGCCGCAGGCGGTGCAGAATGACCATACCGCCGACGGCAGACCCCATCTGGCCGACGCCGGCGACAAGATCATTCTCTCCTGGGCCTCCGCGACGGACAAGAAATATGACGCGCTGCGCTATGAGGTCGCCAGGGAGAACGACGTTTACACCGTCGATCCCGACACGAACGCCGTCACGATCGACAACATCGCGGTTCAGGTAGCGCTGGAGGACGACCCAGCCCGTGTGATGAGCACCTTCGATATCTTTACGGTGGAGTTTGACAAGTCCAGTCGGAGCTTTGGTTCGATCACCCAGCTCACCGACGATGTTTTCTACGACGACTATCCCCAGGCCATCTATGACCAGGAAACGGGAGATTACAT
>JAEEGG010024920.1_pt1 | contig 11557 bp, 9 predicted proteins | sample 9134161 | NCBI WGS metagenome assembly JAEEGG01 (sample SAMN16246543, study PRJNA631951) | gut metagenome | biome: gut microbiome; feature: rumen; material: CR-attached | host: Bos | place: Iran: Karaj | collected 2018-10 | reverse complement strand
CGGTGGTAAATCTTCTGGGCTATGGGCAGGGGGATGCTCACGGTCTCGTCGGCGCTGCCGTTGATGCTCATGTTTCCGGCGCTTACGTCCACTCCTATCACCTGGTAATACACTGGCCCTACCTTGATGAAGCTGCCACAGGGGTCTCCTCCGGTGGGGAAGAGGCTGTTGTAGATGCGCTTGCCGATTACGCATACCTTGCGTTCCTGCAGCACATCGGATTCGTTGATGTAGCGGCCGTACTTTATGCGGGGCTCCTCAATCTTGCAATAGTCGGCGTATATGCCTTTGACGTTGGCATTTACGGTATTTGAACCGTTGACGGCCTCTTGTCCCCAGTTGGATACGATGGGGGTGACGGTCTCCAGCTCCGGCACCATACGCTTGAGGCGCTCCACGTCGGTGTATGTCATATTCCAGCTGCGTCCTTTCTTCAGGCCTTTATAAGGCAGGGAGGTGCGGTTGGCGAACATTATGGCGGTGTTGGTGGCGAAGCCCTCGAAGTTGGATGATATGAGCTGTTTGAGCCCCTGTCCGCCGCCCACGAGGAACAGCAGCATGAATATGCCCCAGAAGACCCCGAAGCCTGTGAGTATGCTTCGGCTGCGGTTGCGCACCAGGGAGTTGGCTATCTCGCGGAATGTGTCGATATCTAGTCTCATTCTGCCCTAAGTGCTTCTATAGGTCTGACTTGGAATGCCCTGCGCGCAGGGAAGAATCCGGCAAGTGTGCCGGCTACTATCAGTACGAGCGTCGCCTCCAGGGCAACGTCTAGCCCCACGCCGGGGTTGACAAGCATAGCTATCTGCTCGTCCATTACGGTAATCGTAGATTGCCCCAGCGTCTTGTCCAGCAGGGTACAGGTTAGCATGCCCAGCAGCATCCCCAGGTATCCGAAGAACGCCGTTATGCTCACGCTCTCGGCCAGGATGAGCTTGGTTATGTCCCACGGGGTGGCCCCGATAGCTTTGCGTATGCCGAATTCGTGCGTGCGTTCCTTGACGGTGATGAGCATGATGTTGCTTACACCGACAATGCCTCCCAGGAGGGTGAAGATGCCGATGATCCACAGTGCTGTCTGGAGAATGTTGCGCCCCTGGTTCATCTGAACGTCCTGGTGCGCACGGTTCCATACCCAAATCGCCCTTTCGTCGTCGGGAGATGCACGGTGGCGCAGGTTGATGGCGCTCTTGTATTGCTTCTCGAAGGCCTCGTTGGCCTTTTCGGTGGTGAGGCCCTTGGTGGTAAAACTGATGGTGCCTACTTCTTCGCCTTTGCCGTAAACGGTTTTGACGGTGGTGAAGGGGGCGTAGAGCTGGTTGTTGCCCCTCATGCGGTCCGACTTGGTGATGCCCACCACTTTATATGCGAGGTTGCCGACGTTGATGTATTGACCTATCAGTGTTTCGGTGCCGGTTCCTCTCTTGAGCAGGTTTTCGGCCGCGCTTTCGGGCATTACCACCACTTTACGGAGCCCTTTTATGTCGGCCTGGTTGATGAAGCGGCCGTAGCGCACTTCGATCTTCTCCATGTCCTGTATGGTGGGGAAGCATCCTTCTATGGAAGCGCTGAACGACTTGTCTTTGAGGCTCACGGTGGCGGAAGTGCTTACGCTGGCGGTAACTTTATCGACGTTCTGCTCGAAGAGTTCTCCGGCGGTTATGGTGATGTCGCCCTCGTCGAGGCGTATGCGGCGGCCCGCTTTAAGGCCGTCGTAAGGCATTGAGGTCCAGCCGCCTCCGACTTCCACGCTGTTGGTTGCGAAGCCCTCGCTGCCCCTCATGAACGAGTTCATCAGTCCGTTGCCGGCGCCCAGCAGAACTATGAGCATGAATATGCCCCACGACACCGCGAAGCCGGTGAGGGCCGTCCGCAATTTGTTGCGGCGTATGCTTTCCCATATTTCTGTAAAGATGTCTCTCATTTCATTATGGTGGAGGTGCCGAATACAGATGCTTTGTGCAGGCGGTTGTCTTCGATCCGGCCTATTATACCGTCTTTGATGTGGACTATTTTATCGGTGCAGTTGGCCACGCCGCTCTCGTGGGTGACTACTATGATGGTCACGCCTTCCTCGCGGTTGAGCTGTCCGAGGAGCTGCATCACCTCTTCGGAGGTCTTGGAGTCGAGGGCTCCTGTGGGTTCGTCGGCGAGGATTATTTTGGGATTGGTGATGAGTGCGCGGGCGATGGCTACTCTCTGTTTCTGGCCGCCGGACATTTCGTTGGGGTAGTGGGAGGCCCAGTCGGCGAGGCCGAGGCGGTCGAGGTATTGCATGGCCATTTGGTGGCGTTTCTGGCGGCTGACTCCCTGGTAGAAGAGGGGGAGTTCGACGTTCTCGACAGCGGTTTTGAAGCCTATCAGGTTGAACGACTGGAAAATGAAACCGATCATGGAGTTGCGGTAGGCGGCGGCTTGCTTTTCGCTAAGGCCTTTGATGAGGCGGCCGTCGATGTAGTATTCGCCGGTGTCGTAGTTGTCGAGTATGCCCAGTATGTTGAGGAGGGTGGATTTGCCTGATCCGGAGGCTCCCATGATGGATACGAACTCGCCTTTGTCGATGCTCAGGTTGATACCTTTGAGTACGTGCAGCGGCTGCCCGTTATTGTAAGTCTTGTTGACGTCTCTGAGTTCGATTAGCATAGCCCCTTTTTACTACAACAATTGCGCCAGTAGTTCTGGCTTTTGTTGATTATTGATATTCGTTATATTTTCTGCAAATATAATAATTAAATATTGAAAAACAATAAATATTTTAGTTTTTTTTTTGCTTTTGTTTTTTTGCCCTTCGCCAGTGTATCCGTGACGTTCTCCTTCTTGAGGGCCTTATCGAAGGAGGCTTTTATGCTTCTGCCCGGTGCTTTCTGCCTACCCGGTGCCGTTCTTGCCACGGCTAAACTCCAAAAGCTCGTTAATCATTGCATCTTCAGTGTATTAGTTTATTAGTACACTGCAAAGGTATGACAAAAATTTATATTTCCAAATACTTTTGACTTTTTTTCGCTGATTCCAGTCCTTCCCGCTGCCGTCTCCCGCCCGCCGCCGCATCCCGCCGGCTCCCCTCCTTCCCGTGAGCAAAACAGCCCTTCCTGCCCCCGGGACCGGCTTGCTGCGGCCTCTCGTGTGCAAAACGGCTTTTCCTGCCCCCGGGAGCGGATCACGGACGTTTTGTCGGCAGTCTGCCAGCAACGGGCGGGACTCCGTTCGCTGCGCTCACTCCGGCCCCTCCCAACGTCTACGGCGTCCCCGCTGTGCGGGAACTTGTATCCGTCGGGCCCCTCCCCCTGCCCGTGTGATGTGCACCCCAAAAGTTGGACGGTTAATAATAGATATTTACATGTGCTGAGTCCGGTATTGCACCGGACTTAGTCCGTTTAACCGTAGTTTGATTCGTTTGTTGTTGTAGTAGTCGACATACTCACGAAGAGCTGCCTTGAACTGCTCCATGCTGTCCCACTTGTACAAATATAGCAACTCAGATTTCATTATTCCAAAGAAGTTCTCCATCATAGCATTGTCAAGACAGTTGCCTTTCCTTGACATACTTTGTATTATTTCTCTGTCTTTCAAGAGTTTTTGATAGTGTTTATGCTGATAATGCCATCCTTGGTCAGAGTGTATCATACAGCCCTCGGGGATGCTTATCTCCCGAAGAGCTTGGCTCATCATATCGGTTACCATATGTAGATCTGGACGGTCCGTTATGGTGTAAGTTACTATCTCGCCATTATACATATCCAGCAAAGGAGAGAAGAACATCTTTTTGTCTTTTATCGTTATCTGGGATACGTCTGTTGTCATTTTCTGATAGGGCTTATCTGACCAGAAGTTGCGATCAACTACATTTGGGGCGACTACCCCTACTTCTCCTTTGAAGGAGCGGTAATGGACTTTTTTCTGTTTGCCCTTCAAGTGCAGTTGCCCCATCAACTTCTGGACTGTTTTGTGGTTAACCAAGATACCCTCGTTACGTAAAGCGAAGGTGATTCGTCGGTAACCATACCAACCGCGGTTATCATCATATATGCGATGTATTTCTTTCCTAAGGTCATCATAACCGTCAGAAAGTCCAATTCTTTTCAAGTGATAATAGAACGTAGAGCGCGCCATCCCTTTGATTCTCAACAGTCTGTCAAGATCATGTTCTGGCCTTAGTTCTTGGATGGCTTCGACCCAGTCGCTTGTTCTTGGGCCTCCCTCTTTTCGACTAAGGCTTTTACTTTTTTTAACAGCGCATTCTCGGCTGCTAGATCCTTAACCAGGTCCCTAAGCTCTGCTTCGGACATATTGGAAGGGTCTTTTCGTAATTTAGCCATTAGTGAATTGTTGATTAGAAAGTATCGTTTATCTTTCAAAGATTCAGCTCCTTCGCGTTTATAAGCACGCATCCAACTTTTAAAGCATGCAATGCTTATGTCGTATTTCACTGCTATTTCCTCCAAAGTTAGCGATTCTTTCAAATAGTCAGTTATCGCCGCCTTCTTTTCATCATAACTACACCAATGTTGCTTCCTATCTTCTAGACCCGACAAACCATCACGGCGATAACGCATGGCATAGACAATAATGTCGTGATGATCAATCCCTGTCTGTTTCTCAATAAAAGTGGATGCTTCGCCGTTTAGATATCTCTTAACGGCGGATAGTCTTTCCTCAATACTGTGTTTACTCATAATAATGACCTCCAAAAGTCTTTGTCTAACTTTTGGGGGTCATGTCAGTGTCCGGGGGTGGACACGCCCGCCCGCTGCCGCATCCCGCCGTCTTCCGCTCTCCCGTGTGCAAATCAGCCTTTTCTGCCCCCGGGGCATGCTCGCCAGGGCCTCCCGTGTGCAAAACGGCTCTTTCTGCCCCCGGGAGCGGGTCACGGACGTTCTGCCGGCAGGCTGCCAGCAGCGGGCGGGACTCCGTTCGCTGTGCTCACTGCGGCCCCTCCCAACGTCTACTGCGTCCCCGCTGTGCGGGAACTTGTATCCGCCGGGCCCCTCCCCCTGCCCGTGTCCGGGGGTGGACACGCCCGCCCGCTGCCGCATCCCGCCGGCTTCCGCCCTTCCCGTGTGCAAATCGGCCCTCCTTGCCCCCGGGACCAGCTCGCCGCGGCCTCACGTGTGCAAATCGGCCTTTCCTGCCCCCGGGACCAGCTCGCTACGGCCTCCCGTGTGCAAAACGGCTCTTCCTGCCCCCGAGACCTGCTCGTTTGGTGTTCCCGTGTGCAAATCGGCCCTTTCTGCCCCCGGGATCTGCCAGCCGCGGGACGGGAAACGTTGAAAACTATCCCGGTTGGGGGTGGGCAAGGCAGAATGTGAAAACCGGAGGGGTGTGGGTGGAGGCTCGGAAGGCTGGCGGGGGCGAAAACAAGCGCCGAACTTGCATTCTTCCGTATTTTTTTCGGGCAATAATTGTTATATTTGTCAAAACTGATTGCCAATGAAAAAACTCATACTCTTTGTCGTGGCCGTTGCTGCCGCACTGACCCTGACAGCCGGCCATGCATGCGCCAACACCGCAGCCACAGCCCCCGCAACCTCCGACAACGCAGCCCCCGGCAACCCAAAGGCTAAGCCCGGCGCCATGGTCACGGCTGGGAACGCCCGCTTTACCGTCTTGACAGACCGCCTGATCAGAATGGAATGGGCCGAAGACGGACAGTTTGAAAACAGGGCCAGCCTTGCCATAATCAACCGTGACCTGCCCGTTCCCGCCTTCAAAGCCACGAAGCAGGGCGGGGGAGTGACCATCAGTACCGGCAAGCTTACCCTCGAATACAAGGGCGGACGTTTTGCTCCCGGCAACCTGAGCGTCACTTTCAAGCTGAACGGCAAACCTGTGGTCTGGCACCCCGGTGACGAGCCTTCGGGCAACCTCAAGGGAACCACCCGCACCCTTGACGGATGCAACGGCTGGGACCGCCTGAGCCACAACGAGAAAGAACTTGAGAACGGCATCCTCTCCCGTGACGGATGGGCCATAGTGGACGAGAGTTCGCGCCATCTGCTCCAAAAAGATTCTTCCTCCTGGGGCGAATGGGTTGCGGAGCGTCCGGAGGGGGACAGGATCGACTGGTACATATTCGCCTATGGGCACGATTATCTTGCTGCCCTTCAAGACTTTACAAAGGTGGCTGGCAATATCCCCCTGCCTCCCAGGTTCGTATTCGGGTATTGGTGGAGCCGCTACTGGATCTACACCGACGAGGAGCTCCTCCAACTCGCCGACGATATGCGCCAGCGTGACATCCCTGCCGATGTGTTCATCATCGATATGGACTGGCACGAGACCTGGAAGCCTATGGACGAGCGCCTTGGGCACGACGAGTTCGGCCAAAGGCGCGGCTGGACCGGCTACACCTGGAACCGCGACCTTATTCCCGATCCGGAGGGCCTGCTGGCAGAACTGCATCGCAAGGGCTTCAAGACGGCTCTCAACCTTCATCCCGCATCCGGTATCCGTCCCTACGAAGACTGCTACTCCCGCTTTGTGGCCGATTATTTGAGCCGCACCGATGATTACGACGGCCCCGAGGGCTATATCTATCCCGAGCAAGGATGGACCTATAAAGGCAACGAAACCCCGGTGGGCCGCGAGGGCTGGAGGGCTCCCGTGCCGTTCCGCCTCGACCAGCAGGAATGGGCCGACGCTTACTTCAACTCCGTTATACATCCTCTTGAAAAACAAGGCGTTGACTTCTGGTGGCTGGACTGGCAGCAGTGGAGGGAGAGTAAATATGTAAAAGGCCTGTCCAATACTTTTTGGTGCAATTACTGCTTCTGGAACGACCAGGTGAGGCGTAAGACCCCTCAGAGCACCTGGCCCTCCCGCCCCCTTATCTATCACCGCTGGGGAGGCCTTGGAAGCCACCGCTATCAGCTCGGATTTTCGGGCGATACATATACGGAATGGTCGGTGCTGCAGTTCCTGCCGTATTTCACATCCACGGCATCAAACGTTGGCTACGGATACTGGGGGCACGACATAGGCGGACACATGCAGCACAGGGATAAACAAGGTCCCCGCGACCCCGAACTTTATACCCGCTGGATGCAGTTTGGAGTGTTTACTCCGATTTTCAAGACTCACGCCACCCAGAACGCCAACCTTGACTGCCGTATATGGATATTCCCCGATCATTATGAATACCTTAAGGCCGCCATCAAGCTCCGCTATGCCCTGAGCCCCTACATCTATGATGCTGCCCACCAGGCCACTGAGACCGGAGTCTCGATGTGCCGGCCCCTCTATTACTACTATCCTGAGCTTGCGGAGGCATACGAGCGCAACGAAGAATATTTCTTCGGCGACAATATCCTGGCCACGGCTATCACCGCTCCTTGCGGCGCCGACGGAACTGCATCGCGTGAGGTATGGCTCCCCAAGGGAGAGTGGTACGATATGGCGCACGAGCGTCTGCTCAAGGGCGGCAAGGTGTACAAACTTAACTACACCCTCGAGCAGAATCCTTGGTTCGTCAAAGCCGGAGCCGTAATCCCTATGGCTCCGGAAGGCATCACCAACCTCCAGGAACAGAGTAACGCTCTGCGCCTTATGATAGTGCCCGGCAAGGCGTCCTGTAAGATAGAACACTACGAGGATGACGGCATCTCGCAGGCCTATGAGCGCGTTTTTGCCACGACCACTATCGAAAAGAGTACCGCCGGCGGCAAAACCGTCGTTAAGATCGGTCCCCGCAAAGGCTCATACGCTGGAGCACCTTCCACCAGGCTCATCAGCATAGAACTGGAGGGCGTCAACAAAGCTCCCGCGCAGGTAAGATGTAACGGAACGGCACTTCCCGCTTCGGCCGTATGCACGGGAGGCGGACGCACCACAATCACCCTTCCCGAGGCTCCCGCCGATGAGGCGCTCCGCGTAGAGATTAAGTAAAGTATTGACTTTCAGTTGAAATTCTGTTTTTTAACTATATTTGTAAACATGAAAAAAACTTTCATCTTCCTTGCCGTAGCGCTCAGCTTCGTTTGCTGTACCCAGAGCGCACCTAAATATGCCAACCGTGCAGAGGCTATTGCCGCGCAGATCCACGATCCCCATTCCAAGTATGTGGTCGTGACTTGCCACAGGGGCGACTGGCGCAATTTCCCCGAGAACTCCATTCCCGCCATCGAGAGCATCATCCGCATGGGCGCCGACATTATGGAGCTCGACCTCAAGATGACCAAAGATTCGGTGCTGGTGCTCAGCCACGACGGTACCGTCAGCCGCTGCACCAACTTCAGCAGCGTATTCAAAGGCGAACCCGGCAAGAGCGCACGCGTGAGCGACCTCACCCTCGAAGAAATCAAGAGCCTGAGCCTGAAGAGAGCGCATAACGTAGTCATCGACACGCTGCGCATGCCCACTCTGCGCGAGGCCCTTCTGTGCTGCAAAGACCGCATCTGCGTAAACGTAGACCAGGGCTACGAGTTCTACGACGAGGTGCTCGCCATAACCGAAGAACTAGGCGTGACCGACCAGATACTCATCAAGGGCAAGAAGCCCATCGAGGTGGTAGCCGCACACGAAGCTGCATACGAGCACAATATGATGTATATGCCCATCGTGGACATCCAGAGGCCGGCCGGCATAGAGCTTTTCAATTCGTATCTTGAGCAGGGAGTGGTTCCTCTGGCATACGAGGTATGCTGGCAGACCAACGACGGAGCGTTTGAAGATGCCTGCAAGAAGATTCTCGACCAGGGCTCCAAGATTTGGGTGAATACCATATGGGCAAGCCTCTGCGGCGGCTACGGCAACGACGATGACGCGGCATTCGTGGCCGCCGATCCCGGCGATGTGTACCAGCAGTATATCGACAAGGGCGTCTCGATGATCCAGACCGACCGTCCCGAACTCCTGATAGGCTGGCTTACCAAAAAAGGACTTCATACACTTTAGAACGATATGGGATTTTTGGATTTTTTCCGTATGAGCGAACCTTCGGCGGTGAAGGTCGCTCCCGAAAAGGTTGACAAGGTTTATAAGAAAAAACGCATCCAGGCGTTCATAGCGGGCACATTCGGCTACGCACTTTATTATGTGTGCCGCCTGTCGATGGGCGTGATGAAGCAGCCGCTCATCGACGCCGGCCTGCTCAACGCCACCCAGCTTGGTATTATCGGGGCCTGTCTGTACTGGTCGTATGCCGTCGGCAAACTCATCAACGGTTTCCTGGCCGACAGCTCCAACATCAAGCGCTTCATGGCCTCGGGCCTGGTGGTGTCGGCCACTATGAACCTCATAATGGGTGTGCTGGGTGTGAATGCCCTTAACGGAACCATAGCCAATTCGACGCTGTTTGTGTGCTTCTGTATCTTCTGGGCCATAAACGGATGGTCGCAGTCGATGGGTGCGCCGCCGGCAATCATTGCCCTTTCGAGGTGGTTCCCGCTCAAGGTCAGGGGTACTTATTACGGAATTTTCAGCTCGTCGCATAATATCGGCGAGGGCCTGTCGTTCATATTCGTGGGCTCCATAGTGGCTGCATTCGGCTGGAAGTGGGGCTTCTTCGGAGCCGCCCTTGCCGGTGCGCTGGGTGTGGTGCTCATCCTGCTTTTGCTTCACGATTCTACGGAGAGCAACGGCTTGCCGCCCATCGAAGTGCTTTCCGGTGAGAAGAGTGCCGAAGAATACGAGCGCGGCCGCGCGGCCCTGCTCGCTTCGGCCGAGGATGCCCGCCAGGCTGCACGCGCCGAGACCAAGCGTATGCAGAAATCGGTCATCAAGAACCCCGGCGTGTGGATCCTTGCCATCTCCAGCGCCTTTATGTATATGAGCCGCTATGCCATTAACGAGTGGGGTACTATCTTCCTTCAGGAAGCCAAGGGCTACGACCTTGCCGGAGCCGCCGCCATCATCGGCGTCAATCCTATCTTCGGTATCATAGGTACCGTGGTATCGGGCTGGCTCTCCGACGTGCTCTTCAAGGGTGACAGGAAGTATCCTGCGTTCGTGGCCGGTATCCTGGAAGCAATCGCCTTGGCTCTCTTCCTCTTCGGAGGCCCCGCCAAGTGGGTTAACATACTGGCAATGGTCCTGTTCGGTATAGCCATCGGCGTGCTCATCAGCTTCCTTGGAGGCCTTATGGCCGTCGATCTGGTGCCCCGCAAGGCAACCGGAGCTGCCCTGGGCATCGTGGGTATGGCATCGTATGCGGCTGCCGGTCTGCAGAATGTGGTCACCGGTCTGCTGCTTGACAATAACATCGTAAACGGAGTACACGACTTTACCTACGCCAGCTGGTTCTGGCTCGGTTCGGCCGTCATAGCGTTCTTGCTGCCCGTTCTGAACTGGCGCCGTAAACAACAGCAGATATGATTCTTTCCAACGGGGTAGTGATACCCGATATGGGCTTCGGCACCTATAAGATGGCGCCGGAAGATACCCGCGCCTCGGTGCTTTGCGCGCTGCAGAGCGGCTGGAGGCATGTAGATACAGCAGCTTTCTACCGCAACGAGGCCGAAGTAGGGCAGGCGGTACGGGAGAGCGGAATTCCTCGCGAGGAACTGTTCATCACCACCAAACTCTGGAATACCGACCGGGGCTACGACTCCGCCCTGCGTGCTTTCGACCGTTCGCTGGAGGCCCTCGGGCTTGACTACATCGACCTTTACCTCATCCACTGGCCGGCTTCTCCCTTCTTCTGGGACAATTGGAAGCAGCTTAACGCCGACAGCTGGCGGGCGCTCGAGCGCCTGTACCGCGAGAAGAGAGTGAGGGCGATAGGACTCAGCAATTATATGCCCCGGCACATCAAGGCCCTGCTGGAAACGGCGGAAATCAAGCCCATGGTCGACCAGATAGAGTTCCATCCCGGGTGGATGCAGCGCGACTGCCTTGAGTTCTGCGCCTCCGAGGGCATGGCCGTTGAGGCTTGGGCTCCGCTCATCAAGGGCGAAGCCCTCGGGCACCCTGTCATTACAGGAATTGCCGCCTCCCACGGCTGCTCGCCCGCACGGGTAGTGCTCGCCTGGGTGCTTGCCTGCGGAGTAATCCCTCTGTGCAAGAGCGTAACTCCTTCACGCATAGCGGATAATCTGCAGGCTGCAAGCTTGCGTCTAACCAAGGAAGAGGTTGATGCCATCTCAGCCCTGCACGATGTGGGCGGGCGCTGTTACAACCCCGATAACTGTAACTTCAAGTAGAGAGAGTTATTTGTTAATCTGGCGGTGTACCGCTTCAAGATAGAATTCCTTACGCTGCTGCGGAGTTATGCGGTAGCGTATGAGGCGTGTGGCTGCTGACAGGCCATCGTCCAGGTTGCACATATAAAGGTCGTTCACATCGGCAAGGAACAGGCTGTTGTAGCGTATGTCGAGATACTTCTGCAGGCTTATCGTGTAGTTCATCGCCTTGAGCGCATCCTCCTCTTCAAGGTCGTCTTTGCTGAAAACAAAGAGCCCCATGCGGTCGAAGCGCCCGTAGAAGCCATTGCCCGCCTTGGCAACCTTGCTCTCCAGGATGCGCTGCATGGGGAGGGCCATCTTCCAATAGTTTAACTCCCTGGCGCCTATATATTTACTTTTACCGATGCCAAATGAATAGCCGTATTCCAGAATTTGGTCCA
>JAEEGG010024914.1_pt1 | contig 11560 bp, 7 predicted proteins | sample 9134161 | NCBI WGS metagenome assembly JAEEGG01 (sample SAMN16246543, study PRJNA631951) | gut metagenome | biome: gut microbiome; feature: rumen; material: CR-attached | host: Bos | place: Iran: Karaj | collected 2018-10 | reverse complement strand
TAGCTCCTCCAAACTCTGTCTTATCAGTACTTTTAGGCGGTAGCGCAATAAAATCATATATGTATGCTATTGTTTTTCCTGTTTCTTTACATTTTCGTAATACACGACCACGGCGTTGAATTGTTTGTCTTTTTAATCCGTCACTCGCCAAAATAAATATCTTTTCTAATTTGGGTACATCTACGCCCTCATCAAAGCACTTAATAGCAGCTAAAATATCATAATTACCAGCTTCAAACTCTTTTAAAACAGAAATCCGATCAACCGTTTTACTCGTAAATTGAGAAACCTTATACCCTCCTTCAACAGCTAAAATCTTTGTTACTGAATCAATTATGCTATCTTCTGTTTCATAATCTTTGCCACTGCCACAATATATAACAGAGTTCAAAAAATCATATTTTTTCCGTTTTACTATATTTTCTAAAACATTAAGTTTGTTGGTGCTTTTCTTAATTATGTTGCTGCGATCTCTTAATATTCCTTGTATTTTTTGCTCATCTGGCTCTTTTTCATTTTTGGCAATAATATATTGTTTGGTTTTAATTTTATATTCTAAGAACTCATCCTCTGTTAACGGTGCTTCTACGGGAAAGTATTTATAGTGTGCTAAAAAACCATTATTAATAGCTTCTTCAATTGTATATTTAAATGTTTCAACTCTATCTAATGTAAAATAACTTATAATACTTTTCGTATCAGCTAAATTATAACGTTCTGGAGTCGCACTGAGTCCTAATCTATAGCTAAATGAATCAGGTAATTTTTTAATTTGATTCGAGTTTAAATTGTGTGCTTCATCAACAATTAAGAATATTTCACAGCCTAAATTAGTTAATCTGTTATAAACTTTTGAAAAAAAAGTATCATATGTGGATATAGCAACAAATTGTTTTGTAGCATCATTATAAGAAGCCAAAATAAACCTACTAATGTTTTTCTCAGTAGCACTTGCATTCGCCAGGCCGCCAAATAATAACGGTGTAACACCAACCTCTTGAAACGCATTCAACCATTGATTTTGAAGGTCAATCTGAGGAACAATAACTATTGTTAAAACTTTGCCTATATCTTTTACCAACTGTTCATATGCTTTTATTGCAGTAAATGTTTTTCCCGTGCCGGTTGCCATCTCATAAAAATGACAATACTTATTGTTTTTAAACTCTCTAATAGCTTTTTCTTGATAATTATATAGTTTTTTGATATTGAAATTTTCTTCATTACTTTTCCATTTTTCTATCGCAGTTTTTAAATCAGGACTAACTTTATATAACTTCAACAACTCCTTTTCTACTGCTTCTGGTATTGAAAAAACTTCTAATGATGATATCTTATTGTCCCATAGTTGTTCAAAATATCTATGTTGCTCATTTATTTCTTCAAACGAATCTTTCCATGTCGTTAAGACTATAATGCTTTCATGATTCACTTTTAATCCGCTAAATGTTTCATTAAGGGACCCCATAAAGTAGATACCATCTTGCTTATCAAAAAGAAATCCAAACTTCTCATGGTAGATTCCTCCTTTTGGCATATAGGCTATCTTTATAATTAATCTTCCACTTGCAATAAGATTTGTAATGATATCTAACTTTAATAATTTTTCTTGACCTGAAAGTTTTTCATGAATAAGATCGGATAATCTTTCTTCTACAAATGATTTTTGAAGTTCTAATCCTTTTTTGATAATCTTCATGTCCTCGTAACTTAATTGAACAGAAGTAACAATCTTAATTGAACCACCATTATGTATAAATGGTATTAAACCATCAGCTAAAGTTGACAACGAAGATAAAGAGAAATAGCCCGTTCCCCTCTCGTATGTTAGCGCCTCTTTTAAAGCAGGGCCCAAAAAAATATCGGCAATATTATTGTCATTACTTCTATATATTCTTTTAAAATTAAGATCTCTCAAGGTCATAATAAAATGTTCTCCATCAATCGATAAAAATTCCACTTGGGTTTTTAACTGTAATTTTTTTATTATTGAATGATGGATTAATACTTTGATATAACACTAAAAGATTTTGAGCTTCTTCTTTTGTTAACGTTACTCCTTTTCCTGTGCGCGTTTTATCTGTATTCCAATAACGAACATCAAAGCATTGATCATTATTACCCCAGCGCACTATATTAAGTTCTAATATCCAACCTTTGTTCTCATTAGGGCACAATCTTTCTAATTCACAGCACAATAAACATTTCACACGCCCATTTTGGTAACCTACTGCCTTAGTATTATAAATCTTATCTATACTATCAATATTGCGCTTTAAAGCATATGCTAATTTCTCTAATTCTATTGAAGTTAACGTTACACCTTTGCCGCATCTTTCGTGCTCACTGTTCCAAGGTCTAATATCATATTTAGGGGCGTAATCATTCCATTTAACTATATTTAACTCTTTAGGCCATGTACCATTTCCAACTGATAATTCTCCGATTTGTTTGACTATTGTATAAGTTATATTTGCCATTTTACGCCCTCCTAATTTTAATTATCTTTTACGCAAAGCAGCACTTACTTTTTAATAACTTTATCTGCAACCATTTACTATCACAAAAAGAGTGAGCAAAACATCGATGGAAACTATTCTAAAACAAAATCCTTGCTGTTACTTAAAACAATTGGGCGCTAACATTTTCCAATCGCCTCTTACTGATCGCCAAATAATCGGCATTATTGTCAATCCCAATGAAATTGCGTTTTAGTATTTTTGCAGCTACACCGGTTGTTCCGGAACCGCAAAAAGGATCTAAAATCACATTTCCTTCTTTTGTGGATGCTTCAATAATTCGCTGTAATAAATATAATGGTTTCTGTGTCGGATGTTTCCCATATTTTTTTTCAGAAAAAGGTGTTAGTGCTCCTGTCCAAACATCCTTCATCTGCTTGCCACCATTTTGCTGTTTCATTAACTCATAGTTAAATAAATGACGCACTTTCTTTTCGCCTTTTTGTGCCCACAAAATGGTTTCTGTAGAATGTGTAAAGCAACGGCAGGCTAAATTTGGCGGCGGATTTGTTTTCTGCCATGTGATATTATTGATGATTTTATAACCTTCCTGTTCCAGCGCAACACCAATAGAATAAATATTATGCAGAGTCCCGGAAATCCAAATGGTTCCATTGGATTTCAAGATTCGTCTGCATAACTTAATCCAACGACGATTGAATTTTTGTTTATCTTCTACGCTGGTTACAGCATTTCCATTAATTTTATCCCAATTACCTTTATTAACAGAAACCATACGCCCGCCCTGACAGGTAAAACCATCATTGCTTAAAAAATAAGGCGGATCAGCGAAAATCATATCTACGGAATCTGTTTTTATTTTTTTCAGATTTTCAAAGCAGTCGCCAAAAATCAATATCGATTCTTCTGTTTTATAAAAAGTTTCTGCTTTATTCTTGAAAATGTTTTCCATACATGCCTCAAACAAATAGCTTTTTCATAATATCCATTTCCATATCCTGAATATTATAAATCGTGTCTAATACATCAAAAGTTTCCTGTAAATTATTGCGCGCAGAGTTCCAGCCTTTACCGTCTGTAAACCAAACGAATGTTACGCCAGGAATCGTTGCAACCTCCTGTGCAATTTGCTTATAACTGCGTGCGGTTTCATTTAGCTTTGAACCGCCACTGCCATAAAAATTCGTTTCTATCACATAAATTTGGTTTTTGGTTTTTACCACGTAATCAAACCGTTTTTCCATACGTCCCTGATTGGAAATTGCCGAAAGGTCAATATTCCATCTTTTTGTTATTTCATGGATGTACATTTCCTTGAAATAATTTTTGTTTTTTTCAAATCCGGCCTTCTTAATAAATTTTTCTACAACATTTTCCATTAAGTGACCGCCACGGTTTTTTCTTCCATTAGAATCCAAACCGGTTTCCACACCGGTAACATAATCAACCAAACTACCCAAAATATGGTTTTCCAATAAATCAAACAAACCGGTTTTGCACATAAACATTTTATATTCATCTACGCTATAGTTTGCCTTTTTAAATGAAAAAAGATATGCACCATCTTCATCTAATGCAGCAATTTCATTTGCACGAACTGCCAATAAAATCGGAATGCACTTTAATGTTTCAGGATAACGGGATAAAAGTTTTTCAAAATCCGATTCAATGTTGTGAGAGCCAATCAAAGAATTTAAAATGTTAAGTTCCACTTTAATTTCATTCACATTGCAGTAAACTTTTTCAAAATCAATATAGTAACCGTAATCAGCTATGCTGTTGCGAAACGTGGAAAGCCAATTGGTAAAATTTCGTTTCATTATTAATCCCTCGTTTCATTCATACTCACTTCGAATAATAACTTCTTTTCCGGTTCTTTTATTGACATCACTGTTAATGAGGCGCTTTACATCAACCTCCTCAATACGGAAACCCTGATATAATTCTTTAACCAAAGGTACGTTATGGTTTGATAACATAACTTTCACACCTTTATCTGCCAACTTTCGGAATAAAACAGCCAATCTTTCGTGGTCTTTCATTGTAAATCCATCTGAAGTATAATCCGTAAAATTTGCGGTTACAGAAATCGGAACATATGGACTATCAAAATAAACAAAGTCTCCAGCGCGAACTCTAGAACAGATTCTTTCAAAATCCATGCAATTGATATTTACTTTATTTTTCCGCAAAAATTCACCAATATGTCGCAAGTTATCTTCATCAAAAGAATGTCCTCCTGTTTTATTATTATAAGGAACGTTAAACAGACCTTTTCTGTTTACACGATATAATCCATTAAAACAATGTTTATTCATCCAGATCATTAGGCCGGCGCATTCCTCGTCTAATTCGTTTGCACTGATTTTTTTATTATATTGTTCGCGGATCATGTAGTAACGCTCTTTATCACAAGATACAGAATCTAATTCGCGAATTACCGACATTACTGTTTCAATATTTACTTGCAGTTGATTATATACGTTAATCAATTGTTCATTACTGTCATTGATAGTCGCTTTTTTAGGAGCCAACGCCAATAACAACGCACCGCCGCCTACAAACGGCTCATAATAACGATTGTATTGTTTGGGTACTCTATCCAAAAGTTTATCAACTAATTGACCTTTGCCGCCTGCCCACTTAACAAACGGCGTCATCTGAAATGTTGTTACCATGTTGTTACTCCAGTAATTATTAATTTCGCAAGTTCGTTTTTTGATTGTACTTAATCTATTTTAGATCACAACATGGAAATGATCAAATCGTAAAATTAAGATGGAATTATTATTAGGGTTCCGTAACAATTTTATTTATCTCTTTGTCGCGGTTTTTCCGTTCTTCTTTTGTCAGCCTCATTTCTTCCCCTCCAGTTAACACGATGCGCTTTGGTTTTTGTCTTACTATGTATCCCTGCTAATACTATTATAGTAAACTTAACGAAAAATATGGTCGTTTCCCAGGCGACAAAACAGTCTGCCCCCTTCCCCCTGCTTAAATTATACAAAATTTTACTGTCCGTTTGTACGGACTTGCAGATGCGCTGAAAGCCGCACTCTGTGCAGGTTTTAGAAATAGAACTTTTTTTCTTCGTAAAAATACTATAAAGAAACTCCCGGCTTCTGAGTGCCGGGAGTATTACCTTACCGTCTATCCATTCATTTTGGGCTTATCACCACGTGAGGCGAACCCAATAGCTTCCAGCTTTTCAACAATCTCTTGCATTATCTTTCTTGTGTCTTTTACGCCAAAATGCAACTTTATCGTCAATATATTCATTCCTCAATCTGCTCATCAGTACAAATTCCAAGTTCTCTGCCAATTCGAGTAACGTGAAAACGACGCTTCTGTTCTTCAGGAGAAATTCGCTTAAACCAGTACCTTGCTTTATCCAAATTTATTTTATCTTCTATGGTTTCACACACATCAAAAGTACCATTCATGTAATATAAAACCAGTTCCCATTGGGAATCAAAATACCCGTGTTCCGCAGATTTGGTATACCATTCAAGCGCTTTTTCCTCATTTTTGGGAATATCCGGAGATCCATAATCCGGACCTATATGACAAAAAAATCCCATTTCGTGTTCAGCAGCTGCACAGCCATTATCTGCCGCTTCATAAATAATCTTATTAGCAGCATTATCAAGTCGCTTTTCTTCTTCCGTATACTTCTCCCGTTCCCATGATTTGTGATGTATAAGGTTTTGATATAACATAGCCAGTTCATATTTTACATCCCAGTCAAGAGAATCAAAATCATTCTCCAGCATCCATACCAGTTCCTGCTGATGCTGGCCGCTAATCCGGTATTTCCTGGTCATGGCCTTTTTCCGGTCCTGTTTGACGCCTATCCCATAATACAGGCATTTGATGTATTCCCACGTGCCAGGTTCATAGTCATAATAGCCGGTTAACCAAAAGTATTTAACCGCCCGTTTTTCATTCTTCTTAACACCCTGCCCGGTCAAGTACATTTTTCCTAACTGATACTGTACATAAAGGTTAACTTTTTTGCGGCTAAGCGTTCGATATAAAAGTATGGCCTGCTGATAATTCTGGTCAAGGCCGCCACCACCGTAATAATAGAGATCCGCCAACATGTTCATGGCAGGCAAATCTCCTTTTTCAGCCGCCTTCTTATATAGTTCCAGGGCATATTTTTGATTTTGCTCAACATATACCCCGTAAAAATATAAGTCCCCCAGGTGACAAATTGCGTCAGCATTTCCTTGTGCCGCTTTTTTCTTGTATTGCTCAACGGCTTTTTCCCGGTAATCTTCTACCGGAACAAAAGCATCCTCCGGCGGTTCTTCCTCAGGATTTTCACAAACATGCTTCAACCTGTTGAAAGCGTAGCTAATCTGATCAAACAATTCGCTGTATAACGTATTATCTAATACTTGCCTGCACCGTTCCGCACCGCCATTCCTGTACCCCACCCCATAATCGCCCAAATTGCCAAAAAAAGCCATCCCGAACGTTGTAACGGGCTTCCAGGAAAACGTTTTGCCAAATACATAAGCTCTTACAGTCGGTGAATCACAGGCAATTCCGTCGTAGAAATATTCATCCTTTCTTAAATTTTGAATAAAATATAGCCTTGCTGCAAATTCTTCTTCAGCCGCTCGGGGAATTATTCCTTTTGAAGCACTACTTGTTTTTTTATCCCGTTCGACAGGTGATTCCTCACTCTCATTAACTGCCCATTTGTGTTTTACAAAATCAAAATACATTGCTCTTCTATGATGGGCATGATAATATCCTTCTGATACATAGCTTATTTCTTTACATTTTAATAACTTTTTGGTCGCTGCAAGTGATTTTCTTTTGCTGCTGCCTCGTTTTCGCCATATCATACACGGCTCGTTATCAACTTCTTCAAAAAGCCGAAGTCCTTTTTCAGCAAGTTTCTTTATTATTTCTTCAATTCCTTTTGGCCCTAATTTACGAATTTTCAATAAATCATGCTCCGATTTATTAATGAGATCCAAAACAGTATCAATCCCTGCACGGCGTAGTCTATTTATTACACGCGTAGAGATTCCCAGTTCTTCAATTTTTATGATTTCAAGAAGATTCTTTTCTTTTATTACCATACATCCTTGCATTTTTTATTCTCCTTTCAACTGATTCTTAAACTTTTCCCTTTCTATTTTTCATCATCATATCACATACGCCTTATAAATTCGGGAAACAAAATGCCAGAATCGCTTCTATTCCTTGCTGCTACTGGAGTTGCGCCATTTGCATGATGCTGGTTTCCACTTTTAATTTTACAGCTTTTCAGAAAAAAGTGGTCGCCTGTAAAACGACACGGTGGTACACAATCTGATAATAAAAAAACCGGACGCTGTTACACGTCCGGTCATTTCAAAGCAACTCCTTTCATAAAACATATTCCGTCATTTACATAATCCCCGGGTAGTTCCGACTATTTCCCCATCAAACCGCTTTTCGTGAATGTCAATACAAAATGCCTTTTCCCTGCTTGTCCTTTTAAAATTTTTATCATAAAAACAGGCATCGGCATAATCACCGCCGTTAGGAGTAGCACCCAGACTGATATCCCGATACACGCCACCATTATCAAAACAGTAACATATATGCTTATCGCCCGTATCTTCATTCTCTTCAATGCGTATGTTTTTGATCAGGCCCTTTTCTATTCCCTCAAGTTCATTCTGCGTATATATGCCACTGTCTTCCAGAAATTTCATCCGTTCCAGCTCTTCCGGTGTTAATTCGCTTTCGGTATCTTCATCAAACCCCATGATGCACTTCAGACCGGTAATTTTCCTGATCAGTTTTGATATCTTGCTTAATTCGGAATCATGATCATATCTGCTAAACCCTCCAAAACGAAATACCTCTCCTTCCGTGTTCGTCAGTTTTAAATCCCAGGTTCCCCCATCGCACACAACGTACCTCTCGTGTTCTTTCGCAAAATACCGGCTGATCCTGTCAAAAATCTTCTCTGTGTCCGCAGTGGAGATCGTCACTTTCCGGGTTACGGTTTCCGGTTTTTCATCAAAATGGCACACTTTCCCGAACTTTCCGGATACCTTGACACGGCCTTTTGCCGTAATCGTTAACCGTTGTTCCAGTTCCACTAAGCAGTCAGGGTCTGAAAAGAAATAGCAGGGATCTGTCGTCAGGCGTAAGGATTTAATTGTTCCCCTGAACATCTCTTTTTTATTTGTGTTTTCGTTATTCTTTGTTTCTTTTGTCATAACTGGTACCCCCTTGCCGGTAATTTGTTTATCTGATCACAGTATAGTAGATTTCACAAAAAAGTGGTCGTTTCCCAGGCGACAAAACGAGTTGCCCCCTGTTTAAACAAAAGTTTCACTCGAAACGCAAAAACGATGACAAAAATGACAATTTTAACTAGAAAAACTGTCAATGACAAATGAGGTTGAAATGTTTATTTTTCCCTGAAATTATTATATAATTTAAATGGATAAATATATAATTTTCATTATGTGTCAGCTTCGCGTTACCGTGGACCCCGGGGTAAGGAAAAGAAATGCATTACCCCGCAGATTTGTAAGAATCCAAGTACTGCAAAGGAGAACCCACCATGAACAAAATCTACAAAGTGATCTGGAGCAAAACGAGAAACTGCTACATGGCGGTGAGTGAAATCGCAAAACGCAACGGGAAGAGCTGTACCAGTGTGAACTGCGGAGGGAAAGCGAAAGGAAGCCGCGCCGTGCTGTCGCTGGCCCTTGCCTTGTGCGTGACGGGCGGCGCAGTGTTTACTCTGCCGCAGGCGGCGCATGCGGCGGGATGGGATGAGATAATAACAAGCGGCTCCGTAACTATTAGCGGCGATGCACCAGGGGATGGAAACGATGTGAACACTTCTGTTATTACATATTATCTGAACGGTTCCAATATTACATTCACCGTGACTGGAGGCGGTGAGGTTAACAGCATAAGTGGAAGTAGTGATGCCGCGGTAAGCGGTAATACCGTTACAATCGACGACGGAATAGTATATAATGCTGGTAATAGTTGGATTGAATACCCTGCCGGTTCGGGAAACTTGATTTCCAATCCTACCCTTGCAGGTGGCGTTAGCACTTCCGGCGCGATTACCGGGAATCAGGTCAGTATCAAGAACGCTACGATAAAAGGTTCTTATCCTACAGTATATGGCGGTTTTTCCCGAACAGGTAATGTCAGCAAGAATTCAGTAACCTTTGAAAGTGGTACCAACGAAGAACTATACGTTTACGGCGGTTATAGTGTAACAGGAGTAGTTGGCGGTGATACCGCTGCAGATGGCAATATTGTAACTATTAAATCCGGTACAGTTAATTTTGTTGCCGGTGGAAGTTCAGACAAAGGGTCTGTTAAGAATAACCAGGTGTCTGTTTCAGGCGGCACGGTGAACGCTGAAGTATATGGCGGATACGTGGGTGGCGGAACCGGTGAAGCAACAGATAATAAGGTAGACATCAGTGGCGGCACGGTGGAAAGTTCTGTGTATGGCGGAAGCAGTTATGCAGGAAATGCAGAGGGAAATACCGTGACCATAACCGGCGGCACGACGGGAAATGTGTATGGAGGCCAGGCTTATCCCAACGGCGCAGCTATAAATAATAAGATTAAATTAGAAAATGCCAGGGTAGGCTATGTATATGGCGGAAGCAGCCAGGGAGGCGAAATCAGCAAGAATTCCGTTACGATCAGTAAAGGGCAGGTATCGGGAGTAATAGGCGGAACGACTATATACGGTGAAGTAACGGAGAACGAAGTCGAGCTTGATGGCGTAAGTTCTGATTTTGAAATTTTAGGCGGTACCAGTCAGTATGGAAATACCACCGAAAACAGTGTTAAGCTGAGCAACAGTACGGTAAACCATAAAATTCACGGCGGCGTCAGCATCCGCAAGGATGCCTCCCGTAATACAGTTACCCTTTCCGATAGCACAGCGGAAAGAGATATCTACGGCGGGTATAGTAACCTGGGTAACGTGGAAGAAAATGAAGTCACAATCAAAGGCGGAACAGTAAAGGAAAAGGTTTATGGCGGTAGTACCGGAGGGAACGCCAACGGCAACACGGTTACGATCAGCGACGGTGCTGCGGTAAAAGACAACATTTACGGCGGCTACAGCAGTGGAGATTGCTATTATATGGATAGTACCGGAAATACTCCCAGCACCGCTGACGGCAATACGATCAATATCAGCGGGTCGCCGGATCTGAGTGAAAGTGAAATCTGTGGCGGCAGTGCGTATACCAGCGCCCAAAATAACACCGTCAATATTTTGTCCCCGGTAACAATGGCGGGTCTGATCGGAGGAAAACTCGCGACAACCGGTACGGTTGCCGGCAACACGCTGAATGTGGCGGCGAAAAATGTAAAGGCAGGGTACGTAGATGGTTTCCAAAACATGAACTTCTATCTGCCGAAAGATATTGCCAAAGACGATACCATGCTGAAGGTGAACGGCGGCAGTCCGACCGATGTAAAAGGCGTGACCTTCGGGGTGGCGGCGTTAAGCGGTGTGAACCTGCAAAAAGGCGATACGGTCAACCTGCTTGTTAACAGCGACGGCCTGACCACGGACGATGAACTGCAGACCGTGGAAAGTTCCAAACTGGCCGGTGCTTCCTTCCTGGCGCCTCATAACCTGGCAACCGATAAAAAATATGAACTGAGCATCAGCAAAAAAGATGAAACTACCATCATCACTACGGTTGAGAATGTTGAAGAAGTAACACCCGAACCGGAACCCGAGCCCGAACCCACTCCGGCACCGAAACCGGATTATTCACATAACGAACGTCTGAAATCCCTGGTAGAAACCCGTGAGGCGGCGCTGACCATGGTGAACGCAGGTTCCGACCTGCTGGCCGGCCAGGGCATGCAGAACGCGGCGTTTGCCGCCGGAGACAGCGCTACGGGCGGCGGTTTCAACAGCTTCGCGGCGGTAGGCATCTCCAAACTGCGGGCCAACAGCGGATCCCACGTGGATGTCAAGGGCATTGGCCTGAACCTGGGCTTTGCCAGGGAAATCGAAAACAAACAGGGCAAGTTATTATTCGGCCCGGTCGTGGAATACG
>JAEEGG010024907.1_pt1 | contig 11564 bp, 7 predicted proteins | sample 9134161 | NCBI WGS metagenome assembly JAEEGG01 (sample SAMN16246543, study PRJNA631951) | gut metagenome | biome: gut microbiome; feature: rumen; material: CR-attached | host: Bos | place: Iran: Karaj | collected 2018-10 | reverse complement strand
TCTGGCCACCACTCACGACTGATAAAGCCTGCTTTGCCTGCAAAGAACTTGCCATAGACACAGTTGCTCTCCGTGATAATCGGCCCTTTCCACTTCCATAACGGCCAGTCCCACCCGCCATCGGGCAGTAACACATAACGGCAGTCGTCGGCCACCATCTCCTCAGCCGAAAAACCACGAATACCACTATCCAACAGCGGCAGGAAACCTACCTCTTGGATCAACTCCATCATCTGGGCACAATTGTATATCTCACGTTGCTTCATAAGTCAGCTTACGGCTCGTCGTTTGTTCCCTAACTAGCGCGCAATTTTTCATAGGCTTTAATACCAGCCCATGAGTTGGCGGAGATAGGGTGTCAGTTCGGCAGCCATCTTTTCGTCCTGGTAGACGTTGGGGTGATAGTCATTGCCATAGAATTCTTCACCTGAAATGGGGGCGATGTCGAAGCGATAGACTTCCTTGTCGCCTGATTTCTTGGCCTCAGCAGTCACTTCGTCGAGCAGTTGCTTGACCTCCAATTCCCAGCCTGGGACTAAAATATTCCCACCTTGGGACTGAAACATTCCCACCTTGGGAATAATCGACGAGCCGTAAGCTGAATGTCGACGAGCCATAAGCTGAAGGCCCACATTATGCAAATTGAATAATTCAAGTTAAATAATCCAAAATACATAATGGTATCAAGATAAATCCTTGCACTATTTGGTATTTTTGTTTATATTTGCACCCAAATAGAATACAGATGAGTATGATGGCTAATCCTTTTATCACAACAGGAAAGGTTCCTTCCGAGTTGTTCTGCGATAGAAAAGAAGAGTCAAAACGACTCTTGCAGAGTTTGACTAACGGGGCAAATGTAGTGCTGATGTCTCCCCGCCGTGTAGGTAAGACCCAATTGATATACTATTGTTTTGACAAGCATGCAATCAAAGACAACTACATTACCATTTTTATTGATATCCTCAAGACGTCAACTTTGCAGGAATTCACTTATGAATTAGGTAAGGCTGTTTTTAATACACTTGCCACGCGAGGGCAGAAAATGCAGAAAATGGTTATGGCCACTATGCGCTCCATGATGGGTAAGGTTGGCTTTGACCCAGTTACTGCCCTCCCCACTTTTGGTATTGCCATTGGTGAGATACAGAATCCGACTTACTCACTGGAAGAGATTTTCCGTACGTTGGAGAATGCTGGCAAGAAGTGTATCGTGGCCATTGACGAATTCCAACAGATTACAAATTATCCAGAAAAGAACATTGAGGCATTGCTTCGCTCGCATATCCAGAAGATGAACAGCACTCAGTTTGTCTTTGCAGGCAGTGAACGCCATCTGCTTGAAGAGATGTTCCTTGACTCGGCACGCCCCTTTTATAATAGTGCAGATATACAGAGTCTTGATGTCATTGAAGAATCGAAATACTCAGAGTTTGTTCATCATCACTTCTCTATTAACGGAAAAGGTATCGACGAAGAGGCTGTCAGCCAAGTCTATCATGTGTTTGATGGTAACACATATTATAATCAGAAAGCTATGCGCGAGGCGTTCGCCATGACTGCCACTGATACGGTTTGTTCAAGCGACATGGCAGGGCAGGTCGTCAGTCTGATGATAAAAGAGGCCGACAGACATTACAGTGAGATACTGGCTAAACTGTCATTGCCTCAGAAAGAATTATTGTATGCTATTGCTAAAGAGCATAGAGCTATGCAGATAACATCAGGAATGTTCATCCGTAACCATAGTCTCAAGTCTGCCAGTAGTGTCCAAAGTTCTGTCAAGAAATTGTTGGAGTATGGCCTTGTCTCTGTTGATATGGGAACTTACTATATTGCAGATCAACTGATGCGTCTTTGGCTTATTGAATAAATAGACGAATGCTTTCTCCTATGTCATACGACCTGCAAACACCAATAGTAACAAACTATAAATAAAGGTATGAACAATAAGAAATATTTATTTGCAGGCGCATTGGCTGTGATGCTTGCAGGCTGTTCGACTTCGACAACCTCGTGCCATAGCAGGTCCGAGAATTAAGAGGACCAGTGTTTTGGTTAAATAATCAAAAAAATAGGCCTGTATAGAACAAAGTTACAGGATTATTTGTATCTTTGTAGTCTAGAAATAAGTATCAATAACTAAACTACAACATTATGGCAGTACTAAAACTTACGCTGTATAACGTCAGCTGTTACGAACAGGAGACATCAGATTCCTCTGTTACTTATAGTGGGACAACTGAAAGTGTGTCCATCTCCTCGGAAAAGAAAGGTGATACTCTGTATTTAAACTGTAAGGACGATGATATAAACAGGGATATTCATGGTTACACCTTTGATATGGTGGAATACAAATTTCAAAAGAAGATGTACCAGCCTACTGAGATTTTGGCCCATATACAGATTAACATGGCTTCGGGAGAAACATGGTCTTCAATAGGTCGGAAAAGAATTGAATCTATGTTTAAGCACAAACAGGTGAAGCTTGAGGTGGACGGTGACTCCATCGGCTGGGATTTCTACGTGCATGCGGTGCTGCCCAGTTACAAGTCCGACTCTATGATCGTCGATCTGAAGATCTACAGCATTGACAAGGTGATGACTCTGGATAAGACCTGTCATTCGTATGTGGGGAAAAAACTAGGACCAGACATCCTACAACAAAAGTTGCTCGAATTAAGAAAACCATACAGTCAAAATGAGTGTTTTCCAACATATAATGACCGTATGCAGGTGCTCAAATATGATAGAGATAGTAAAAATGCCATTGAGCACATATTCCCTTATCTGGTGCAGTATAACGAAAGCTTCTACGATATGCTGATCCGTACCTGTAACCGCTGGGGAGAATTCGTGTACTGGGAGATGGGGCAACTTTACATTGGATATGACAACTCGTCTTCCAACAAAAAGAGCATCCCTAGTGGATATAAAACGATCACTTATCCTAACATCGATAAGACCAACAATCTTATCTCGGATAAGAATCGATATAATAATTATTTCCCCGTCGGTGCAGATGACAGCACGATCATAGACACTAACGCAAAGAAATCGAAATGGGAAGCAAAAGCTAAAATCGCTACTGTCAACAATATGTGGGATGTATTTTGGATGCAGAAGGCCAGCCAGTTCCTTGGTACAAATAAAGATTTGGCGTCGTTTTTTGTCAGTACAGTTATCGATTCTCTGGTTGATTATGCAAAGGAGGAGGCCGCTGTTGCAAACAAGAACTCCAGCCACAATGGTAAATTCTTCCCGAAACCTAATACGACTGATGAGCAATATGGCAAAGCGACGTTTAAGGGCAAGGAGGATGATGGCATGAATGAGTTTACGGAGATCAACACTACCTATAATGATGCGAAATACAAGGAGATCTTAAAATATGAGCTGAAAGCCATGGAGAATATCGTTGAGATTGACTATGATACGACATGGCCAGGACTGAAGCTTGGTGAAATCATAGAAAAAGATGACGAGACATTCATCGTGGTAGAGGTGGACTGTGAAAAGAACAGCGATGACTCGCCGGTATTCCGCATTGTGGCCATCGGCAGTTTCACTGTTACCGATGAAAACAATAATACCACTTTAAAATTCTACCCCGCCATGTTGCCTACCGGCCACGTGAGGTATAGCGGTCCTCAGAAGGCAACGGTCCAGGAAGCTTCTTCCGACGATCCCTGCGACCAGAACCGCGTGAGAGTGGCATTCCCCTGGCAAATGAAGGATCAAACGACTTGGGTCGGTGATCTCTCCCCCAGAATCCGTATCGCTTCATCCGACGGCGGAGCTAACATGGCATCGATGTTTTATGTGGGCGACTCAGTGATGATAGGCTACATTGATGGCAATATAGAGCGCCCTTACGTTCTGGGAAGTATCCCGAAGATCGGCACCGTGATGAACAATGTCCATATGATGAGCACCCCTGGCGGCCATGCCCTGAACCTGACCGACGGATCGGGAGAGGGGTTCATGAAGTTTATCTTAAACTGTTTCACGCCCTTGTATAATTCGATTTCCGGCTGGATGCCTTCATGGATTTCATCCAATGTTGCAAAATGGCAGGAAGATTGGCAAGAAGGCAAATACTTTGAGGGCGGCTTTCAGTTAACGGACAAATATGGCATTTATTCGATCAGCGGATCTACCGACGGACGTAATGTCTCTGTCAGATCACCCTGGGGCGACGTTATGATAAATGCGTTCACTGGTATCAATATCATGGCTCCTAACGGTGATATCAACATTGTGGGAAAGAATGTGAAAATTGCAGCAGGTAATAACCTGACACTCACCTCAGGAACGAACATCATGAATCTGGTTAAGAATAAAGATGATAATAATCAATATGTCTATTGGGATACACAAAAAGTTATTTCTGCCGTCGCAGAGAAATTGGTACAAAAGAATCTCCAAATTGTAGACGTCAAGATGCTCAGGTCGGTTGTGGAGATTATCATGCGGCCGGTAGAGGGTACGCTCACACTGAAGTCGATGAGATTCATGAAACTTGAGGCAGGAACTAGACACAAATGTGCTTTCCCGAAAAATGGCTATAAGAAATTAACGACTGAAACAACAGAAACAGCAGGAACTGCAATTGATCAGAAGAAGTCTAACCGGAATGCCTTGAATGCGGAGAATTTCGCTCTTATCAAAAGAACGGTTAATGGTATGGCTGCTTTTTCTAATAAACTAATGGATGATTTTGTGAAGAAATGTAATGACATGGTTGATCAGAGAAAAAAGTTTGAGAAAGCCATCGAAACACTAAAGCTTTTAGCCAATGATAAAAGTCAGCCAGTATGTAGTAACTATAATGATCTTAAAGATGGAGTGTTCTGGGACGATAGCGCCTATGCTGTTTTGACAGCAGACAAACTGGGGTTTAAAGAAGATAACGTCGGCATTATAAAAGATGGTGACACAGATGAGACAATAAAAGGTTATATTAGTAGAGGTCAGTTCGATACAGGAGGTATGAGCGATGATCAGAAGAAGAATGAAGCACTACGAGTTTGTTCTTTGCGATCTATACATCGCAATAAAGTTTTGAAAGAAGCCGATAAACTGAGAAAGATGATTTGCGATTTTAGAAATTTTGATGTGGATGATAATATGATAAAACAGTATTTCAAGAGTTATAAGTATCCATTAGATTACCTAGATAATTCGAAGACTTTCCAAACAATACTGAAGGAATCCTCAGACAAAAGTCATTGTAGTAATGCAATTATTTATGAGGAATTACCTGATGAGGTTAAGAAACTTAACAAGCATGTGGACCTAAAAGAAGATACTAAAAAATACATGAGACGTCTGATGATTTATAATACACTTGTAAATATCGGGTTTACTGATGAGACACGTCTGAATACTACGGCTAATCCTGCACCTGCACCAGATACCTCCGATCAGTCTTCGGAGGGATTAAAGAGTCTCGTAAACGATTCCTATTGGAAAAAATACGTTGATAGTTTAAGTGGTGTGCCCATCTTAAATAAACAAATGTCAGGAACAGCGTTGGATAAAATGACAGATACTGTTAAAAAAGCCTCAGGCATTTCTGATGCTGATACTTTAATACAGGATTGGGGAGAACATAATATCTGGGGGAGTAGTGATGAAGGATCATTACTCATTGCTACTGACAGAGATACTTATTCGGTAACAGGTAATAGTATTACTAAAATTAATCCTGCCGAGCCGACTTTAAAATCGTTTCAACAAGCAAACGCAGACACTGATTGGATGGGATATGACAAGATAAAACTGATTGCTTTCGTTAATAGTTTGAGAAGAGATCTGTTAAAAAAGTAATAGACGTTATTATGAGCTATATATTAGATGATTGGAAAGACGCACTGGAGGCGTTCCAGGATTGCGTGGACAAGGAGTTGGCAGAGATCCAGCAGCAGAAGGCAGAAGTGCAGCAGCTCAAAGCTGAAGTGTTTAACCAGCTGGGTGGTGGCTTGTTCTACCGCGACGGCGACCGTATCGTGATCTCCGCCCCGGAGATCGTGATCGGCAATGTTGACAGGAGTGGTACTCTCCAGAACGGTGGTGCTGGCAAGGTAATCATCCGTGCCAATGATGTGGCCATCGAGGGTGTTGGCGAGACAGGACAGGTGGCTACCCGTGCCCCCCGCATCAGTCAGCTGGCTGTCGATCCGGGTATCGACGGCGAGGAGAACGTGGTATGCGACACGTCGCAAGTCATCACGCAGGCTTGTGACATCGTGCTCCACAGCAGCGACGCCACCGAGGTGTTCTCTCAGGCTCCCGTCACCGCTGGACAGGGCGGCATCCGGATTCATGCCGACAAGGCGCTGAGTTTAGAGGCAGCCGCCACAGCTGAGTCACGTCAGGATGAGATAGATGGTCAGCTGACAGCATTAGAGACGCTCAGCAGCGACCTGAAGTCGCAGATGAAGGGCCAGAAATCGACCATAGACGATCTCTTCGGCCAGATGACGGATCTGCTCGATGAGGAGGAAGGGCTCAACCAGGAAGAGGATTATCAGGTACGCACGAACGTGAAAGACCTTGCTGAACTTCGTGAGACGATAGAGGACCTGGAGCCTGTGCTGTTTGGGGCCATTAAGACATTCTTGAGCCTCGTGTCGCAGCTGGCAGAGGTGAACCGCAAGAAGACGGCCCTCGAGACGGAGAAAGGCACCATCACGACCGGTAACGACTTCAAGAACAACACCACAGAGGCTACCATGAGGCTGAATGCCGAGATTATTATGATTGAGACTACCGACGGCGAAGGCAACCTGCATACGAACAGTGAAGCCGGCATAACGGTGAGGACGCCCAGGATGGGCATCAGCATGAAGGACGACGAGGGCAAGCTCGTGGAAGGTGGAAGCTTCGACTTGGTGACAGAAAACATCTCGTTAGTGGCCCAGGATGCTACCGACGAAGAAGGCAAGGAATCGTCGAGCGTCGGAAAGGTCAATATCAGATCGAAGGATATCACCTTAGAGGCTATGGACTATAAGACCGACGACAACTATCATTCCGTAGAGAATGCGCTCACTGAAGAGGGTAGCATCCAGCTGAAAGCCAGGACGGTGAAGGTGTCAACGAGCAATCCAAAGGACCTCACCTACGACGCGGACGGCAAGCTGACCGGAGGCGAGTATGCGGCTGAGGGCGACGTGATCATCAATACCAAGAACCTGACCGTGGAGAGCCTCGACTACGAGGTGGCCGACGGCGAGCTGAAGCCGAAGGCCCAGACGGCGGAGAGCACCTTCACGGTGCGTGCGGAGAAGACTTCGATACTCTCTGCCGATGCTGAGGGCAAGGCGGCGGGCAGCTTCACGGCCAACGCCAAGGCCGTCAACCTCAAGTCGATGGACGTCGACAAGGACAGCCTGGCCGACTCTGCTCTCGCTGCAGGCGGCACGACAGTGCTCGTATCTGAGAAGATGTACGTCGGCGCGAAGTCGAAGGACGTGAAGAGCAAGAAGCTCCAGGCCGTATCGGAAGAGATGGGTCTCTTTGCCGACAAGACCCTCGAGGCCCAGCAGGGCGACGGCAAGGCCGTGGTTCAGCTCAACGGTGGCAACGCCAACGTGGGCGGCAGCAAGACGCAGGTTTATGGCGACACCACCATCAACGCGAAGACGGAGGTCAAGGGCGAGCTAAAGGCGCCGAAGGCCACCATTGACAACCTCGAGGCAAAGTCATCGTTTAAGTCGAGCAATATCAGCGATGGTATCGCCGTTCCTGCCGCCGCTGCCGGTGGCAGCCTGAGTGCTAAGCTCAGCGTTGAAGATGCGCCTGCTGAAGAGGCGTAGGTTTGAGTTTAGAGTTTAGAGTTTAAAGTTTAGAGTTTAGAGATATATGAAACGATCAATAGGAAATGAATTAAATGAATTGTACACTAAGCTGAGCAATTTAAGCGGTGTCTTTGGCTATCAGCTGCAGAACCTATGCGTGAAGGCCGAACCTGTAGCGCTGCTGACGATAGAAGTGAATGTTGAAGGTGAAAACCAGAAACTGGAGGATTGTACGACCGTTGCCAAGAAAGACGATTATAGCTTTACGATTGTCCCCCATTATGAGGATGACATTCCTGCTTTGGAACAGGGTATATTCAAGGCGCATCCGGAGTTCAAGCTGAAAAAGATGACGATGACAGTCGACAGTATAGATTTGAAAGGCAATCCCAAGGAGGTGGAAGTGCCCTATATCCTGGCGACCATGCCTGACGTCACCGACGAACGTTACAACATCCTGAATGAGGGCGTGAAGCTGTTATACGAGAACTGTAAGGCCAAGATGGAGGCCGCCATCCTGAAGTCGGACGCCAAGTTGGCAGGATTGTTGGTCGGTGAGAGCAAGGACACGGTGGACGAAGTGACTGATGCCATCGACATGATCAAGAAAGAATGGAACGACAAGCGCGAGCAGACGCGGGATGACAAACTGAAGGAGATTGAGGACGCCTATCAGAAGTGGCTTGCGAAATTTGGACTTAAAAAGCAATAGTGGATATATGGAAAATGATTTTGTTATTGTTAAGGATGGTTCGACGCTGAACATCGAGTTGGGCATGGAACTCAGTACACTCAATGCTCCCGTATTGACGGAAGAATTGTCGAAGTATCAAGGTCAGGAGATTAAAAAGGTTCTCATCGATGCTACCGGGCTGGCCTATCTCTCCAGTAGCGGTATCAGGGTCATCTACTATATCTACCAGAAATTAGGAAACAAAACAGAAATCGTATTTCTGAATTGCGCCAAGGAGATTTATGATTTGCTCGAAAGCATTAACCTTACCTCGTTCATTAAGTTCGAGGAGGATAATGAAATGAGAATCAAATATCGCCGGAAACTTAGTCAATTAGATAATGCTGCCGTCGAGCAACATGTCAAACAACGGACAGAGACACTCGATAATTACGAAGCACATAACGATGTGGTCTGTTACAATATGAGACTGGGACAGGAAGATGAGTAATCGTATGAACGACCATAAGGGATTCAAGCATTCGTTCATCCAACGGTTGACATGGAGCATCATGTTGGTGCTATTCGTGGTGTTTGTCCTTTTCTCCTCCTTGATCATGCGTGTGACATATCATACGCTCGGCCATATAACAGAAAGGTTCTTTAAAGAAATGGTATATGGTACCAAGGAGAATATCATCCGCCATTTTTCCGACATCCGGATGGGTAACATCAACAGTCTGGACAAGGTCAGGAGGAATCTCCATCAGCCCGACAGCCTTTATCCCATCTTCAAGCGCGTCGTGTCGCAGAATCCGAATATCTTAGGCTGTGGCGTCGCTTTCGAGCCTGACTACTATCCACAGAAAGGCAAGTGGTTTGAACCCTATGTTGCCAGAAATAAGAAGGGTGAGATCGTCTGCTTGCAGCTAGCCGGACCTGATTACGACTATTTTCAGTTCGACTGGTACAAACAAACCATTGCCAAAGGCGAAAATTTCTGGTCAGACCCTTATTCCGACGAGGATGGCTTACAGACTAAAGTATGCGGCTTTTCTCAGCCAGTCAAGGATGAAAACGGGCGCATTGTGGGTGCCTTCATTTTCAACCTTTCACTTCGTTGGCTGAAAGATAAACTGATGAAACGTGACAGGGAAGAAAATCTAGGGTCGGTCTTTATTGATGAGTCTGATGAGAATATCTTCTACAGTTTCATCATCGACCGTCATGGCACTTACATCGTCCCTCCCGAAAAGTATGACTCCTTGGATGGCCACACAGCAAAGCTGATACTTGAGGACCATCAGCAGCTCGTGGAATCCAGAATGAATGGTGAAGATGTGGTCATGTTCCATGAAAAATTTCTGAATCCAGACTGGACCATCGTCTTAGTGGTCCCAAGCTATTTTTACTATAAAGTGATCCATCGGTTATGTATTGGCCTGATTGTGCTGATCATCATCTGCCTGGCAGCGGTCTATTTCGCCTCCCGTAAGGCCATTAAAAGCATTGCCAGGCCACTGGTGAACTTTGCTGAAGCGTCCAAAGAGATTGCCAAGGGTAACTTCTATGGGACCTTGCCTGAGGTGGAGAGCAAGGATGAAATAGGTCTGCTGCACGACTCGTTTTCCAACATGCAGCATTCACTGATAGAGTACGTGAAGGAGCTGAAGGAAACCACAGCCACCAATGCCGCCATTGAGGAAGAACTGAGGATTGCCAGCAACATCCAGATGTCTATGATGCCGAAGATATTCCCACCATATCCCGAGCGCAACGATATCGATATCTTCGGATTCCTGAAGCCCGCCAAGGCTGTCGGAGGCGACCTGTTCGACTTCTTTATCCGCGACGAGAAACTCTTTTTCTGTATAGGTGATGTCTCCGGTAAGGGTATTCCTGCCTCGCTGTTCATGACGGTCGCTATCAATTTCTTCAACGCTATCTCTGCACATGAAACGAAGCCCGACAAGATCCTGACACAAATGAACGAGATCATGTTCAAACACAACGACACCTGCATGTTCGTAACACTCTTCATCGGCGTTCTCGACCTGACGACAGGCCACCTGAACTACTGCAATGGCGGTCACCTACCCCCACTGTTGTTCAGCGACACCGATGTTACCATGTTGACCCTGAAGCCGAGCAACCCTGTCGGCGTGTTGTCAGGTATCATATTCAAAGGTGAAGAAACCGACATCGCACCCATGAGCACCATCTTCCTCTGCACCGACGGACTGACGGAGGCTGAGAATGCCGGAAGAAAACTCTACGGGAAGGAGCGTCTCATCGATGTTGCACAGAAGGCTGTTGCGGCCAATCAAGTAAAGCCCCACGAACTGATAGACCATTATCTGCAGAGCGTCCATGAATATGTAGGAGATGCCGAACAAAGCGACGACCTCACCATGCTCGCCATCAGGTATAAACCCTGACAGGACTTCAAGCTATCGAATCACTTCCAGCCCATGAGCTCGCGGAGGTAGGCGGTCAGTTCAGCGGCCATCTTTTCGTCTTGGTAGACGTTGGGATGCCAGTCGTTGCCATAGAATTCATCACCCGAGATGGGGGGGATGTCGAAGCGATAGATTTCCTTGTCGCCTGATTTCTTGGCCTCGGCAGTCACTTCGTCGAGCAGTTGCTTGACCTCCTGCAACTCTTTATTGTAAAGCATAGAACCCGTCAGAAAGACAATCTTCGCCTTCGGATTATGATCGCGCACCTGCTTTAGGAGTTTCTGATAGCCCTGTTTCAGTAGATTCAGGTCATAGTTGTTCGTTGAAGTATCGTTGGTACCGAGGTTGATACAGATGACATCGGGCTGATAGCGACTGAAGTCCCACTTCTCACCAAGGAAGGTAGGCTGATTGCGGAAGTCGGGGTTCCAGGCATAACCTGTATATTCGTATTGCATAGGCATGCAAGAACCAGGCGACCCTGTCTTGGCCTCACCATAATTACGATAAGCCCCAATGCCGCTACGGGCGACTACCCAGTGCTGAGCCTCCAGGTTACGGGCGGTTATCGAGGCGTAAGAGTAATAGTGATTCTCAGTGGCATAATCGACACCTTCCTCCTTTTTC
>JAEEGG010024900.1_pt1 | contig 11569 bp, 9 predicted proteins | sample 9134161 | NCBI WGS metagenome assembly JAEEGG01 (sample SAMN16246543, study PRJNA631951) | gut metagenome | biome: gut microbiome; feature: rumen; material: CR-attached | host: Bos | place: Iran: Karaj | collected 2018-10 | reverse complement strand
GCAACGGCTTACGGCGCATCGCCGACGATTAACGACAACGGCCCCGCCTTCCAGAAGGCGTTGGACGCCGCCGCCGAAATGGGCGGCGCGACGGTCTACGCGCCCGCGGGGCTCTATCGTTTCCAGACGAACATCACCGTCCCATCCAACGTCGAACTGCGCGGCTGCTTCAGCGTCCCGCACCACACGGTCTCCGGCGGCACCGTCCTCATGCCGCTGCAGGGCAGAGGCGATGAAAACGGCACGCCGTTCGTCTCGCTGCAACCCAAATCCGGCCTGAACGGCCTGAGCTTCTGGTATCCGGAGCAAAGCACCGTCGAACCCGTTCCTTATCCATGGACCGTCCGAAGCCTCGGAGCGGACTGCTGGCTCGTCAACACGAACATCGGCAACGCCTGGCAGGGAGTCGATTTCCTGACGAATCCATCGGACAACCACTACATCAACTATCTGTCAGGCGGCATGATACGGCGTGGCTTGCAAGTCGGCAACTCCAACCATGGCATGGTCATCGATGTCCAGTTCAACCCGCACTACACCCACCGCCTGCCCTCCTATCTCCCGCATCAAAAACTGCCGGACTTCTTCTCCTTCATCGACTTCCAGCGGGAGTTTCTCGACGGCATCGTTGTGAAGGACGCCTTGAATGAGACGATGGTCGGCAACTTTCTCTACGCTGCCCGCGACGGTCTCAAATTCCAAGGCAACTGCACAGGTGACATCCTCATGCACGGCACGGACACCGCCTGGAATCCCGTTGTCTTTGAATGCGATACACTTGAAGGTCTCAAAGAAGGGCAGCTACGTTTCGCCCTTGCGCAACTTGTCCCGATGGGCAAAGGAGTCGTGGCGGGAATTGTGACACGGTCGCCATTCAGGGGAAAAGTCGTTTTCGCCAACTCGCAGCTGTGGGGGACGCCTGTCAACGGCCAGCCATGGACGGCACCCGCCACCGCCAAACTCGTCGGCAACGGCACAGTCATTCTCGACCAGTTCAATACGCTGACAGGTCCGTTGAACATCAATGGAGGCGATTGTCAACTCGTAGCCGCACATTTCACGAATCCCACGCTTTCACCGCACATCCATATCAGAAAGGGTGCACGCCGCGTTAGAAGCATCGCCGCGTCCACGCCAGGCAACTCCGTCACGGCCGAATACCCACAAGGAGCTGATGTCAAAATGGTCGCGAACTCACAGCCTGTTCTTCCGCCCATCCCGAAGGACGCCGTCGTCCCGAACTGGCGGGCCGATTTCGAAAGCGAATCCAATCCGCCGGTCGTTCAAGACACCGTCGCCCTGACCGGCGGCGGAATCAAGCAGGTCTCCGACTACTCCTGCCGCGTCGTCGAACGCGACGACGCGCATTCCGGCAGCCATGCCCTCCGTCTGCAGGGCAACTCCGACGATCCATCCTATTCCTATATATATTGTGAAATCTTCCGCGGCCCCTTCACCGTCATGCCGGACACCGTCTTCCGCTACTGGATCAAACTTCTCAATGAAAAAAGCTTCCCCACGGGCCTCGACATCCATTTCACCAACGGCAAAGTCATGCGGGACATGGGCATCCGTTCGCGGACGGGCATGGTGCAGCATATCGGAAACGCCAAAGGCAAGACCGGCGAATGGACGGAAGTCGTCATCGATCTCGGCAAGACCGCCGCCTGCGGCATGACCATCGAGAAGATCATGGCCGCCTACGATTCGCGCAGCGGCGGCGGACGCATCGACGTGCTGTTCGACGACATCGCCCTCGAATCCTCCCTGCCGCTGTCGGCATGGCAAGTGGCCGTCAAGCCCGCCGGCGGCAACTACCCGCAGGGCACGAAACTCACCATCGACAACGCCTCCGGCATGACCATCCGCTACACGCTGGACGCCTCCAACCCGACATCGTCCTCCCCCGCCTATGAAGGTCCAATCACCCTTCCCCAAGGCACTTACGAATTCAGATACGCTTTCTTCGATAAAAACAACGAACTCATCCCCTTCATCTTCTCCCGCTCATACAATATAAAATAAACCGCTTCGCGGAGCTAAAAGCTGAAAGCTGAAAGCTGAAAGCAAATACAAAGTCTGGTTTCCCACTGCTTAGCGAGAAAATCGTCGCGAAGCGACACCGTGCGAAGCGCGGAACCATGCTTAACCACAGGCAAGCGCCCGGAGCGGCGCGCAGCCTGTGGGAAGACCTCTCTATAAAACAGCGCTCGCAAGAGCGCCACAATTCACACGAAAAGTCATTATGCTTCCAAATTTAATTATTTCCAACAACCGCCGTACTCTCGTCACCGCTGACGGCAAGCCGTTCTTCTATCTCGCCGACACGGCGTGGGAGCTCTTCCACCGCCTCACGTTGGAAGAGGCCGAAATCTATCTGCACAACCGCGCCGCCCGTGGCTTCAACGTCGTCCAGGCCGTCGCCCTCGCGGAATGCGACGGCCTGAACAAGCCCAATCGCTACGGTCATAAACCGTTGACGGACAACGATCCAACCCAACCGAACGAGACCTATTGGCAACATGTGGACACCGTCGTCAAACGCGCCAACGAACTCGGCCTCTACGTCGGCCTCCTGCCGACATGGGGCGACAAATGGAACAAGAAATGGGGCGTCGGGCCGGAAATCTTCACGCCGGAAAACGCCCGCGCCTACGCGAAATGGCTCGCCAATCGCTACCGCGACGACGCCATCATCTGGATTCTCGGCGGCGACCGCCCCATCGAGAGCGACCTCCACCGCCAAATCACGGAAGCCTTCGCCGCAGGCCTTCGCGAAGGCGACGGCGGAAGCCATCTCATCACGTTCCATCCAAGCGGCGGTCAGTCGTCATCCAACTGGTTCGCGGACAGCGACTTGCTGGACATCCAGATGATCCAGTCCGGCCACAGCCACGGCCCGCAGGCGCTGAAATTCCTCCGTCATGACTGGTCGCTCACGCCGCCGCGTCCATTCATCAACGGCGAGCCCGCCTACGAGGCGCACCCCAACAACTTCAAAGGCGGCTATGAAGGCTGGCTGGACGAATCGGACGTCCGCCGCGACCTCTACTACACGATCTGTTCGGGCGCGGCGGGCTACACCTACGGCGCCCACGCCATCTGGCAGTTCTGCAATCCGCAACTGAATCCGCCCATCAACCAGCCGCGCCTCACGTGGTTTGAAGCATTGGAACTCCCTGGCGCCAAACAGCTTGCCATCGCGAAAAAACTGCTTGCGGAATTGCCGACAACCTTGCGCGAACCTGCCGACAGCTTCCTAAATCCACAGGAAAAACCGATTCTCCCGGCCGTTGCCTGCCGTGACGCAGCAGGCCAGTGGGCTCTCATATATCTTCCTGAATCGCAGACGGTTGACATCAATCTCGCCATTCTCGCAAATTGTCCCGCAGAAGCTGTGTTCATCAATCCACGAACAGGGCAAATCACTTCCACGGAACAACTTACGACAAACGAGACCACCCATCGCTTTATCCCTCCCGCCAGTTTCGACAACACCAGCGACAGCCTACTTCTTCTGAAAACCGCCCGCTAAAACTACCATTTAGATGCGCAAGCTCCGTCTTGCGCAGAATGATCACCGCCCAGTGATTTTGCGCAACAGCCATGCCACGCGAGCCAAACGCTTAGAACCATGGTGTAACGCGATTTCCAGCGTCTCATTACGAGCCAGATCACGGTTGCTATTCGCCAACCCACCAAGCTCCATATTCACTTGCGGATCTTTCACATACGCCAATGTCTGGCCGGCCTTGTAAAAACGCCAAATCCAATCGTAGTCGGCGGAAATCTTATATTTGACATTGTATTTTCCAACAGTGTCATATGTCGTCCGCCGTACGAAAAGGCCCGGATGCGGCACAGGCATCATGAACGGCAAGAAAACGCTTAAGCATTTGGGATAAAACACTTTCTCCTCACGACCGTATTCATTCACAAATCGCGTCGGGCAAGAAACGGCGCCGCATTTCGGATGCGCCTCTAAAACGGTTTCCACGCTCTCCAACGCTGTCGATTCATACCAATCGTCGCTATTCAGCAGACCGACGACGTCGCCAGTCGTTTCGGAAATCCCTTGATTCCAGGCATCTGGGATTCCGGCCGCGCCGTCATGGCGGACTTGCTGCAGGATTCGTACCGCCATGCCTTTGCTCTCCGCACGCGTTTTGAATTCCTCCAGAATCGCCAGCGTGTGATCCGTTGAACCGCCATCGACGAACACGTATTCGTCCGGCCGCCGCGACTGCTCCATGACGGATTTCAAAGAACGCGACAACGTCCTTTCCGAATTCCAGCATATCGTTATCAGACTGATTTTCATAATGATACGTTTTTCGGCCCACCCAATTTCACGGCACCCCGCAATGCCAGCTGGCGGATCAGCAGCGTCTGCCGCCGTTCAATCTGGCGGAATTTCGCCAGAATGCACATGCCGCTAAAATACACGAAGAGAATCAACAGATACAGCAGGAAGTCCGTACCACGGCCGATTCCGATGAGATTCGCGCACCGTGTTGACAAATCCGGCCAGATGACAAACACGACGCCCAACACGAACTGCAAAATGAAAAACAGCCGTCCGAACAGCTTGTTCCGCAACACCAGCCAAGCCAGAAATCCCATGAGGACCAGCCCGACAATCAGAATCACTTGAATCCAACTCATCGTATCTCCCTGCATTACATGATCTTGTTGAGAATCAAATCAATCAGGATATTCAGCGAATTGGTCCATTTCTGGCCTTTCGCCTGCGAATAATCCGTATAACGGATCGTGACGGGCACTTCCTTCACCGTCAGTTTCGCCGCGCGGATCTGGCTCATGATCTCCGTGGCGTGCGCCATGCGGTTCTCCGTCAAGTCAATCGCCTCCAACGCCTTGCGGCCAAGAGCGCGGAATCCGTTGTGGGCGTCCGTCAGCCACATGCCCGTGAACACGCCGTTCACGACGCGTGCGCAACGCAGCACAAGTCGTTTTCCTTTCGGGACCTGCGCCAAATCTGATTCACGGAGGAAACGGGAGCCGATGACCACGTCCGCCCCCGCCTCCAACGCCGCCAGAAACTGCGGGATGTCGTTTTTGTCATGCTGTCCGTCCGCGTCGAAATGGATTACCGCCTCCGCGCCCTGCGCCTTGGCGTAGTCCATGCCGGTCTGCAAGGCCGCCCCCTGCCCTAAGTTAATGGGATGACGCAGGTAATGAATCGGCAGATCCGCCAGCATCCCGTGCGGGTCTTCACGCGAACCGTCGTCGACGACGACGATTTCGTAGCCGCACGGCAGCAGCGACTCGACGGTCCGCCGAAGCGTCTCGCCTTCGTTGTAGCTTGGTATCACGACATATACGTTTTTCATCGGCATGCTCTTGACTAAAATGCGACTGTCGTTCCCGTCCCATTCATCCCATCTGCCCCATTTGCCCCATATTTCGCACAATAATGATTTTTTTTATAAAATAGATTAGAAAATCCCATTCGCCAATTATATTAGTGGGTAAAGACAACGAAAAAACACAAAAACGAATCCATCCATTATCGTTCCCCCACAACAAAAGGAGACATGACCATGCGTAAAATCTTCGCTCTGCTGATTGTCGGCGCTTTGGCCTTCACAGCCTTCGGCTGCCATGACCACCATCATCATCATGATCGCCATCACGGCAATCCGCCCGTCGTGAAACGTCCTGCGACGCCGCGTCCGGCTCCGCATCCCGCCCCGCGTCCTGTTCCTCAGCCGACGCATCCCGTTCCGCCCCGTCCGGTGCATCCGCGTCCGATTGTCCAGCCCTCTCCGGTGATCGTCGTCCCTGCGCCACAGCCGCATCGCTAATTCAATTGGGCAGCCTGCTTCGGTGATCGTCATCTCCGCACCGTAGCCGCATCGCTAATCCAATTGTCCGTCACCACAAGGCGCCGCCATCCAGCGGCGCCTTCATCATTTCATGACATTTCCTTTTACCTTATAATATAAAAGCTCCCTTCCCCAAACATCATTTTCCCATTTTTCTATTTCCAGCACTTGAAAGAATACCGATAGGCATTAAATTATTTTTAATTTTTTTTTTTAGCCTTTTAAACTCCCACGATCGTGGGAACAAAACAGGAGCAACAATCATCTGAAGTAGTCGCCTTCCTTGTGGAGGAGACAAGTCGAAAAACATTGTTTTTTACATAGCCGGAGCATTCTTGTTCCGGAATTGTGCTTGGCGATAACCCAAAACTCCTACCTTTGATATTCGCGTACAGGCGCATAATGCACACTTCTCCACTAGGGGTAGTGTCTTTTATGTCTGTACGTGGACTGTAGGAGGTCTTTGGGTTAACATATTAAACGCTGCCCTTTTTTATGTCTTGCGTCGGTTCCCCTTCTCGTGCAGTCGCCTGGTTCAATTTTTTACCAGTCCCTGAAATGCATGGGCAGACGTTTTCCTGAAACCGAACATCAACTCTTCCAGAGCAAGACATTTCCATGCAAGACCATTCCAAGACATCCCCAAAAAGCCTGCTCTCCCGATGCAGGAAAGAAGACGGTTCCATTGCTTCGGAATACATCCTGATCATTGCAGTCTTCTGGTTTGCCTTGCTACCGATATTCTTCCTGCCAAGTTCCGCAGCCAACGGGAACTACGGCCTTTTAGGCAATGCAATCGTCAGCCGTTACCAGCTGATGCTCTATGTTGTCTCGCTACCTTTTCCTTAGAATACCTCCACCACAAAAAACGAAGATAAAAACCATGTCATTCCTAGAAGGTTTCATTGCTTCACTCATAGGTGGAGCCGCTGCAAAAACAGCCCAGCAAAATACGGACAGTGAGAAGCCGATGGATACCCAGAAGCCGACAGATGTCCAAAAGACAATAGGCAAAGTATGCGCCATCATCGGTTTACTCATGTTCCTGTTCTTCTGGTTTGTCATGATGTTTGGTATCAAGTGAAAGACAAATCATAATGATATTTTTTTACATCCCGTGTTTCTAGTTTCATTCTCCCAAACAACTCAAAAACAAAAGGAAAGAAAAATGAAAAAGATGCTTCGTAAAATGGCAGGTTTCTTCAGCCGCAGGACGCGTAAACGCAACTTGTATTCCAGCAGGTCAGGTGCAGTGAGTATGGAATATCTCTTAATTGCTGCATTGGTTGCGGCTGCACTTATCGTTGTAGCCATTAAATTCAAAAACAGAACAATCGATACAGTTGTAGATGCACAAAATAAGATAGCAACTGAATCAGGAAATGATAATTCAAATCAAGTTCAAAGTAATGGTAGTTTTGCTCCTGCTGGAAACTAATTCAAAAATCATTCATGCCCCTTCCCACCTTTGTAATATTCAGCATTGTCAGCATCTGGCTGGTCGTGCTGGGCTGGTATGAGTACTACCGCGGCATCCTCCCGAATGTCCTGACATTCGGGGGGGCTGCGGTGGCTCTCATTCTCAATATCTGCCTGGGTGGATGGGGCGGTTTATTGAATTCCCTCTGGGGTGGCCTGCTCGGCTTCCTCTTCCTTCTGGTTCCCTTCCTCCTGCGCAGCGCAGGAGCGGGGGATGTGAAGATGCTGGCGGCAGTGGGCCTCCTTGTAGGATATCCGTTGATTCTATATGTCTTGACGTTAAGCTCCATCATCGGCATGGTGATGGCCTTTTGGATTATCATTGCCAGACGGCTGGATGCCCCTCGCATCCGTCATCTGCTGAAATGCTGTTTCTGCTACCATTATGACCGAGAAGAGGGGCGGAAGAATCTGCCCCCCCAAAACAATGACAAGACAAATGGAGTGCCTTTCGGCATAGCCATCTCAATCGGCACCTGGCTTTCCATTGTCTATTCCCTTTTGACGACTCATGCGTAACCGGCAACAACGACATCTATTATTTGGTGAAAGCGGCTCCGTTGTGGCGGAGACGCTTCTTTGCCTTCCCATCGTCCTTCTTGCGGCGATGGCTGTCGCCCAATATGCGTTGTTCCAAATGTGCAACCAGATGGTGGTGTATGCCTCCTTTGCCGCGGCACGGGCGACCGTTCCCATGAGCAGTAATAAAGCCGCCAATGAGCCCGTCAGCGAAGAATGGAAGGCGGCTCTCGCCACCGCCCGCCGCATCTGCTCGACAATTTCCTTCACAAGCGGAAGCGGCAATAATCTCACCCGAGCCTGGCTGCCTGCCGGATCCGTCAAAGGGTCCGGAGGCCTCTCGGAGACACCGCATTTGGATGGCGCTGGCTGTTGGCGTTCCGGGAAAGTGGCCGTCTGGATTTCAGATCCCACCCCCAACACAAGTGCCCAATGGTATCGCGCCGCGACCGTCGTCATGGATATTCCCATTGTCATCCCTTTTGCAAACGAAGCGTTCATCGGATTGGCTGGCAGGAAAACCACCATCCATGGCGGCAAGCAACTGGATTATTTCATTCCCAAATCGTCTGACGCTTCCTCCCCCTACTTTGGCTATCCGCATCTACGCTTTCATCATACCACCTACATCAGCAAGAACTTTGTCGTCATGAGTTCGAACAATCTCCCTGCCGGACATAGCACATGGTGAAACAAACCATATGGCTGACAGGAAAATGAAGGGCACCTCCGTATTCCCACGGCCACTCACTCAAACAAGACAGATCCTGTATGTTCACGATATTAAAACAAAGAATGACAGAACTCATGCGCGGGGACAGCGGTGTGATCGCCGCCCTCTCGTTGCTGTTCATGGGATTCATCTTCCTGATTTTCATGGGGGTTTACGCTCTCGGCAACAATGTCCAGAAACGCATTTTGCTACAGTCAGCAGTCGATAATGCGGCCTACGCGGGTGCCTTGGCACAAGCGGACACGCTCAGTAAACTGGCGGTCGTCAACCGCGCAATCGCCTGGCAATATATCATGAATAACCGTCGGCACGTCGATTATATCGTACAACGGTACGGTTATGATATTCTTCGCGCCTTCTGGCATGACGCGAACGAGGCGGCCATCAAGCAGGCGGAATGGAGCCCTACTGCCTGCGGCAACCATAAATCTGGCGATAAGGATTATTTTGCCGCCACCACTCCCCAGATGACGGAACAAATAGAATTTGACCGAATCGTCAAGCAGATTCCTAATCTTCCTCTACAGCCGAATCGTGGTTCAAAAAGCAATGAAAATGTGATAAAATATCAAAATCTGATTTCTAACCTTGCACAGACAGGAGGTTGGTGGGCATTAAATCAATACGATACTTTCACGCATATTTTTTTATTGGGAATGATGACTAGATTGAATGTCGATGTAACCGTAGCCCAAGGATCATATTACGATTGCCTGGAAGGCTTTTTCATGTATGCTTTCGGACATGAAGACAAACAATATGGTGTCTGTAAAACATTATCATCTTCTACGATTGACGAAGCTTACAGAAATGCCTGGATAATGTCGGCTATGAATGGTGAAGTGCTGAATCTCCCTCCCCCCGATCTTGATGGTAACCTGATGACGGCCGAGCCGACATGGCAACATGATGATGGTCAATGGATTGTTGCCCCTGATACACGCAATCCATCGTCTCTCATTCTACAAACCAATCGAATAACGGCAATACCGGGTTTAGATGCCACAGATCAAGTTGATGATCAGCCGAATAGAAAGAACATGAGTTGGATACGCCATGGCCGTGTCGCCAACTCCGTAAGAGATGATTACAACATTGCGGATTTGTACATTAAAATGTACGATCAAGAACAACGAAAAAGCTACAAAACCCTTGAACAAGAAATTATCCGCGGAAGCATGGCTTTGGCGGCTTTGAATCAAGTAGCCACGGAATTGGCGACTGGAATGGAGCGGTCTATCCAAGACGCTGTTGATACTATCGCAAAAGAATATACAAACAAGGGCATGAGATTTCATACCCTCATTGGAGGTGAAGCTTACAAGATTGGGAATTCCTATCAAGAAAGCAATGCGGGGAAAATGGCTGCAAATTGCATGTATTTCCCAAATGAAGGACGATTTTTCAAGGAACCGACCGAAGGTGGTTTCGATATTCGTCATACTTATAAAGACGGGCATGACGGGGAAAATTATGAATCGGGAAACTGGTCAAATGGAAATTACTGGTGGGAAAAGCAAGTTGATACCGTTAATGGCGGTTTTCGCCGTCAATTAGGGAACTTCCGCCCGACATCAGGATTTTGGACATCTTATGCATATACTTGGCATTGTCCTGCCCAACATTTTCAAGTAAACAAAACAGCTAAATCAATTGGCGCATGGAATGCGATCTGTCCCCCTGACAAAGTATCTATCCGTAATGGAAATAGCGTTATGCCAGGATATTATCCCAATTTTATTGACAAGGCCAAACAACCGGCTTACCATTTTGAGTCATTTGATGAGTTTTTTACAAATAAATATGGTATGAATCCTGATGTAATGGGGGCAGGTTTTTATATGTTAGGGGTTGTAGCACAGATGAATTTTCTTGTTTGTTTATCTGATACCTTAAATGAGTATTATGCAAAATACAGTGAAATTCTTAGCCAACATGGCATAAGCAATTATTCATATAGCACTTATCTTCTTTATGCTGCATTACAAAATATCAATGGAGCTTTTGTATATTTAACAACAAAGAGAGGAGAATTTAATACATTTGCAACATCGACAATGCCAGCCCTCAATCAACAAGCCTGGGAAGCGGATCATATCAAGGAATATACCAATGAAGATATGACACCTTGGGATAATTGGGTCATACCTGCAGGAAATCTACCAGACTTGTGTAACTATAACCATTCTGCGACTGCCAGACCACGAATGGTAAACCATCGTCTGTTTTCAAAACTTGGCAGTATCGTGGTCGGCGCCTGTTATGCAACGAGCAATCCAGTAGGGACTTCAAGGATGTTGAGCAAGGCATTCACCCCAAGCAATAGTTCTTCTCTCTGTGCCATAGCTGCGGCGCGAGCAGGCATCCGTTGGCCTGTACAAGGAGAGCCAGATGGAGCCTATCGTTCCTGTTGGTCCACCCAAAGAGAGACAAAATGGAATCTGTTTGCCGATGACTGGGATGCTGTCATGCTTCCCATTGCCAGGGCATGGTTGATATGTCAGGATGATGACAGTAATGCTCTTAATACAATATGGAGACAACCTATTGCCTCTACTGATTATTATACTGAGTACAGCACTACTTCACTGATAAATGCCGTCATGGCAGGCCTTGGTATCCATAAAAATCTGACGGGGCTTGATACCGATGTCATGCATTAGGAGAAGAGTGAATTAACGATAGGACCTTTTTAGGTTAAAATTTAGGGTATAAGTGGAGATAAAAACATGTCTTTATTTAAGCGATTGATTTCAACCTGTGAAGGAGTCGTAGCTGCAGAGACTGTGTTGACACTGCCTCTTTATCTGATTCTTCTTGGTGGCGGTGCCTGGCTTTCCGAAATGACCACTGCGAAAAGTGTTCTGATCACGACGGAATACGCCCTACTCGGCATGCTGGGCAGCAAAAACTATTCCAGCGCAGTCAGCAACTATAATGAATCACCAGTCAAAAACAACCTTTGGAGCATGTTAAAATCAAATGGAAC
>JAEEGG010024897.1_pt1 | contig 11570 bp, 9 predicted proteins | sample 9134161 | NCBI WGS metagenome assembly JAEEGG01 (sample SAMN16246543, study PRJNA631951) | gut metagenome | biome: gut microbiome; feature: rumen; material: CR-attached | host: Bos | place: Iran: Karaj | collected 2018-10 | reverse complement strand
CCTTTTCCCAGGGCTATGGCAGTTCAATACGTCAGTCTTCGACTCTGACGGAAAGATATATTTATACAGCGATGAAGCTTTCAGGTGGCAATGTCGTCCGTCTGGCAAGCACCTATCCTTCTGTCTTTCATTTTCTGACGATCATTGCTGAGCCTCTACTGCTTCTTATTCTGCTGATCATTCTGGTTTCTTTTTATATGGCCTATAAGCTGGCCAACAGGATCGTTGAACCGCTCAACAGGATCGACACCGATGTACCTGAGCAGATTCCTTACAATGAGATCAGACCGATCATGGAGAAGCTGTCAGCTCAGAAAAAGATGATCGAAAACGATAAGGAAACCCTGCGGCGAAAGCGCCAGGAATTTGAAACGATCACGGCCAATATGAGCGAAGGTCTGGTCCTGCTGAATGATGAGATGATCGTGATCGATATCAACAGAAGTGCTAAAGAAATACTGGATATTGATGAAGAACTGATCGGAAAAAAGATCAGTGAGATCAGCAGCTATGAGAAACTGGCTTCACTTTTTAATGATGGTCTGCTGGGACATCGAAGTACCAGAAAAGTAATACTCAATGGCAAAAGGTATGATGCCGAAGTCAGTCCGGTGGAAATGGATAAACAGGTGATCGGTATCGTTCTTTTCCTGTTTGACGATTCCTATAAGGAAGCCAGTGAAGAGATGCGGAAAGAATTTGCTTCCAACGTCTCGCATGAATTAAAGACGCCTTTACAGACGATCTCGGGTTATTCCGAACTGCTGAAGAATGGCTTTGTCAAAGCTGAAGATCAGGATGAGTTTGCGGATAAGATCTATCTGGAATCACAGCGGATGATGAAGCTGATCGAGGATGTCATTAAATTGTCACACCTTGATAATGAAGAACTGCAGATCCACAGAGAACTGATCGATCTCAATGAATTATGCAAAGATGCAGTTGAAATGATGAAAGATAACAGTGAAAAGATCAGGATCAGCTATGAAGGTGAAGCGGTGCAGGTCTATGGCAATCGGGAACTGATCGAGAGTATTGTCTTCAACCTGGTCGAGAACGCAATCAGATACAACGTTGAGGGTGGAAAGGTAGATGTAAAGGTCTGCTCTGATGCGGATAATGCGATCCTTGAAGTCAAAGATACAGGCATCGGTATCGATCCCGCAGATCATGAAAGGATCTATGAAAGATTCTATCGGGTTGATAAGGGACGCTCCAAAAATACCGGCGGTACAGGGCTCGGCCTTTCGATCGTCAAACATGCCTGCATCCTGAATAATGCCTCGATCAGGCTGGAATCGGCTTTAGGTGAGGGCTCAACATTCAGAGTTTTATTCCCGAAAGCCTAATTTACAGAATTTTTACAACTCCTTAATCGAGCTTTGAACTTTGACTTGTATGGTGGAAATGGGGGGGGATCCACCTATGAGTAAGATCGAAATAATAGAACATCTGTTTCAGCTGATTGCAGGTATCGGTGTTTATCTGATCGCCTTCAAAATGATCAGCAGCAATCTGGAAGCAGTCAGTTCCGACAGACTGAAAAAGACTTTTGCCCGCATATCCGACAGCAAGCTCATCGGCCTGTTTATCGGTATAGTAGCTACGGTTCTCATTCAGAGTTCCAGCGCTGTAACCGTTATGACGATCGGTTTTGTCAATGCTGGGATCCTTTCATTGACCCAGGCGGCCACAATCGTTTTCGGCGGAGAAATTGGAACAACTGTCAGTGGACAGATCGTTGCCTTAGGTCTGTTCAATATGGAGGCTTTCGACCTCAATGCCTTATTCTCATCCTTTGCCGGTTTAGGAGTCGTTGTTTCATCAGTCGCCAAAAAAGATAATCTTAAAAAGACCGGAGAGATCATCTCCGGTTTTGGTCTTCTGTTCATCGGCCTGGGTCTCATGTCGTCATCAATGAGATCGTTCGCTGAACTGGATTCTTTAAAACTGTTCCTGTCACAGCTTGACAATGTCATCTTCCTGATGGTGGCAGGCGCAATCATTACCGCTATCATTCATTCTTCGGCAGCGATGACCTCGATCGCCATAACCATGGTCGCAACCGGACTCATCAGTTTTGAGCAGGGTATCTATATCACCCTGGGTGCCAATGTCGGTACCTGTTTTACCGGTATGATGGCCGCTATGTCGAGCAATGCCAACTCGAAGCGTACTTCGGTCATTCAGCTGATCTTCAATACCGGCGGTGCTTTACTCGTCCTGCTGATCGATACCCTGATTAAAGCGTTCAGCCCGGTATCTATCGGTATTCTTTTTGAAAGACTTTTCCCGGGTGCACCGCATTATCAGCTGGCAATGTTCCACACGGTCTTCAATATCGCTTCCGTTATCATTGTTCTGCCTTTGACTGATCTGCTTGTATCTCTGTCTAAAAAGATCATTCCTGATGATGAGACGGATGAAGCCAATGAGCGTTTCTACTATGTCGATGAAAACATGCTGAAGACACCAGCCATCGCTGTTTCTCAGGTCAAGAAAGAGATCGTGAATATGGCGGCTATTGCTATCGAGAATTTCAACAGAGCGATCAGATCATTTATGGACAAAGATGTTGATGAAAAGAAAGCTTTTGTCAGCAATGAAAATGAACTCAACTTCCTTAACAAAAAGCTGGTGGAATTCGTTGTGAAACTGACTGGCTTGAATAATATTTCCAAGAAGGACTATATGTATCTGAGCTCAACATACAAGGCGATCGCTGACATCGAAAGGATTGGTGACTACAGCGAAAACATCATGGAGTATGCCGATAATCTCAAAGAATATGACGGGAAACTTTCTGATCATGCCAAGGAAGAGATCAAAGAATTGAGAGATCTGATCAATAATCTTTATGAACTGACGATAGAAGCATATGAGAAGAATAACAAGAGCAGCTTCAAGAAGTCGATGAAGGTCGAGGATAAGGTTGATGATCTGACTCAGCGGATGGCTGAAAATCATATCGACAGACTGAATAAGAATCTGTGCAGTGCTGAAGTCGGTGCACAGTTTCTGAAACTGGCCAGTGATGTGGAAAGGATCGGTGATCACCTCATCAACATCAATGACAAGAATTATGAAGTATCACATTAATTTGGAGGGATCTGAATGTACAGGATTATCTGGAACTGGATAAGCAAACTGAATATTGAAAGAAAACAGAAACAGCGGATCTTTATTGCAGCGAATGTTGTTCTGTATATGCTGATCGGTCTGATCTTATGGCTGGCTTTTGGCATGAAAAAGTTCAATGGCGATCCAGGCTGGTTTATCTGCTTTGTCGGTTATCCGAGCGTACTGCTGGGATTTGCCGGAAGCGTTCTTTCGCTGTTCAAGCTTGATCAATAATAACTGAATATAGAATTATGAAGTGAAATCCGTAATGAACTGAATAAATGCATTACGGATTTTATATATTTTAAATACAAAAAACCTTTTTACTCTTTTAAGTAAGACATTGGCATCTGATTGTTATAAATAATCATCCTAAGGGAATAAAATCAATAATGAGATGTGAAAAGTCAAGAAACAAAAACAATAAATGATCAATCATCCAGAAGCTGCTTAAGAATTCTTTCTCTGTCATTCAGGAACATCCTGGTGATCTTATAGCTGTCGGTGTCTTCATAGGTGATTGGCTGAAGCGTATCATCAAAACTGAGTATCTCACATTCCGGATAGCCTAATAGGATCGGCGAATGGGTGACGATGATGAACTGCGATCCTTCTTTGACGCTGCGATCGATCTCATATAGCATGGTCAGCTGTCTTTGCGGTGATAAAGCTGCTTCCGGTTCATCGAAGATATACAGGCCGTTTTCTTTCAGATTGTTTTCAGCCATGGCCAGAAAACTTTCACCATGAGATTTAAGATGATAGTATTGTGATCCCCTTGGAGAAAGTCGGCCGTATTCTTCTTCCTTGGTAGCGACGTTATAGAAGCTCTCAGCTCTGAGAAAATAACCCCATTTAGGATGCCTGGGTCCTTTGATCAGCGTGATGTGATCACAGAGCTCAGAATGCGAATCATAGGTCGAAAAGGAATAATTTCTGGTTCCGCCCTCCGCATTGAAACCCCAGGCTATCGCTATCCCTTCAAGCAGAGTGGATTTGCCTGAGCCATTTTCACCGACAAAAAAGGTGACTGGGGAATGAAAAGACAGTTCCTGCATAGATGAAATGGCTTCGATCTTTTTAAGATAGCTGTTTTCATCTATTTCATCCCAGCTGATTCTTATTCCTTCAATAAAGAGTTCATTGTTCATGGTGTAAATCTATTGTACAATCTTTTAATTTACTTTTTTGAATATAATAATCTGAATCTTGCATAATGTCGGTACAATAGAATTAAGAAAAAAGAGGAACACGATAATGAGAACAGAGTGGTATAAAAAAGCAGTAGTCTATCAGATCTATCCTTTCAGTTATGCCGACAGCAATAATGATGGCTGGGGCGATATAGAAGGCATCATTTCCAAACTTGATTACATCAAAGATCTTGGGGTGACCGCGATCTGGTTTTCACCTCTGTATAAATCTCCGGATTATGATTACGGTTATGACATCAGCGATTACAGAGCGATCGATGAGAAGTTCGGTACGATGGCTGATTTTGAAAGACTGGTCAAAGAGTGCCATGACAGAGATATAAAGGTCATCATGGATATGGTTGTGAATCATACCTCAATCGAGCATCCATGGTTCAAAGAAGCCATGTCCAGCAAGGATTCACCATATCGTGATTATTATATTATTGCCCAGGGAAAGAAAAATGGCGATAAGCTTCTGCCGCCAAGCAACTGGACCTCATCATTTACCGGAACAGCCTGGGAAAGGATCAAGGACAGTGATGAGTTCTATCTGCATCTTTTCTGTATCGAACAGGCTGATCTCAACTGGGAAAATCCAAAAGTCAGACAGGAAGTAGTCGATATCCTCAACTACTGGCTGGCTAAGGGAGTCGATGGTTTCCGTTTTGATGTCTTTAATATGTCTTCCAAAGTCTATCCGATTAAAGATGATGATGACCGCCACACCTATCAGAAGGGTGCACAGTTCTTTGTCGATGGACCGCGGATGCATGAATTCCTTAAGGAGCTCAATGAAAAAGCATTGTCTCATTATGACAGCTATACGGTTGGTGAATCATATCGTCCATCACCGGAAAATGCTTTGGCTTATGTAAAAGAAGAAAACAAGGAACTTGATTCGATCTTCAATTTTGCGCATCTGGAAGCAGATAATATCGGCGGTCTCAAGTTCTTCTATAAACCATTCAATCTTAAGCAGTTCAAGAAAGGCCTCTTTGATCCGCAGATCGCCACCTATGGAAAGGGCTGGAATACGCTGGTTTTAGAGAATCATGACAACCAGCGCTGTGTCAGCCGCTTCTCCATTGACACAAAGCATTATCGCTATGAAGCAGCGACGATGCTGGCGACGATAACTTTTATGGGCTTCGGTATTCCGTTTATCTATATGGGTCAGGAGATCGGCATGACAGGCTGTGATTTCAGGAACCTTGATGAAATGAAAGATCCGGTATCTCACATGGTCTATAAGATGATGAGATCCTATGGCATCCCGAAAGGATTGGCTTTCCGTTTTATCAAATATGGTGCCAGAGATCATGCGCGGGTACCAATGCAATGGAATGATAGCGTCAATGCCGGCTTCAATAAAGGAGCCAAAACCTGGCAATGTGTCAATCCGGAATATAAGGAAATCAATGTTGAAGCTGATCTCAAAGCTGAGAAATCAGTATACCGTTACTATCAGAAACTGATAAAGATCAAGAAAGAAAATGATACCGCCATCTATGGCGATGTTAAGGAATACGATCACGATGATCGTCATGTCGTGGCTTATGCCAGAGAATATGAAGGAAGAAGATTATTTGTGGTCGGCAATTTCTCCAAAAGGACAGTAACTTATAAACTTCCTGATTGGGCTGATGATGGGGAAGTGCTGCTTGATAACTACGGTGATTATGCCAAGAGACAGGGAAGCATCAGACTTAATCCTTATCAGGTCTTTGTGATAGAGAAATAAGATGAGCGAGATCATATATCGCATAATTGATGAAGACGATTATGAAGCGCTTCAAGAACTCTGGCTTTCCCAGGAACAGACCAGAAGGGCTTTAAATCCCATTGATGATTCCAAGGAAGGGATCAGCAGATATCTGCAAAGGAACCCCTTATCCTGTTTTGGTGCTTTTGATGGCGCAGAACTTATCGGTGCGATCCTGGCTGGCCACGATGGAAGAAGAGGAATCATCCATCATCTTTGTGTACGGGAAGAATATAAACGTCAGAAAATCGCCAGTACCTTAGTGAACAAGGCTGAAGAAAGTCTGCGGAATGAAGGAATACAGAAAATCTTCTGTGTGGTGTTTACCGACAATGAGCAGGCGAACGCTTTCTGGCAATCGCGCGGATACAGCAGGCGAAATAATATCAACTATCGCAATAAAAGTCTTAACGAAAAGATTCCGACCGGAGAATAAAAAACTCAGCAGGCAATGCCTGCTGAATCAGTTTAAAGGATAGAAGAGCCGCCAGTGACGATCCAGCAGGCCAGCATTGCCGCCAGCATCGCTCCGGTGTAGGCTCGACCGGTCAGGCGATAAGCGTAGGTGCACAGGATCGAGAAGAAGAGTACCTGCGGCACAAACAGGATCAGGATCGACATGAATGGTCCGCCAAAAGTTGAACCGAATAAGAGGTCAGCACCCGGACCGATTTCCGCAAAGAACGGTATGTATTCGATCAAGACGATTATCATAACGCCACCGGCCATCAGCAGGAAATTGGTGAACCAGTTTCTGATAAAACCCTTGAAGCCTTTTGCATAGGTCGCTTCAGTGCGCAGGTCTCTCATGATCTTGGAGTTGTTCAGATAATAGAACAGAGCGAAGATCGGAATGTAAACAAGGAACTGACCAAAGCGGATCAGTGTGAATGGCCTGAAGAATGGCCAGATAAAGCGCAGATCAAGATCAAACAGCATCGTGTAGATAAGATTGATCAGATACATATAAACGATCAGTGTACAAGCTAGCAGCAGAGATTTGCCAAAGACCTTCAGATCGAACTTTTCGCCCTCAAGGCCTTTTTTCATGTTGTTTTTCTTAGTAATGATCGAGGTTATGATCATGATAATGATCAGCAGAAGATACCAGCCAAGGAAACCATTGCCGACCGTCATGCGGAACAGTCCTTCCGGCAGCGGCAAGAGGGCATGCCCTAACTGCGTCATGAAAGGAAAGGATGCGCCTGAAAGCAATATTGTGATCAGTGCACCTTTGATGAAACCTTTATGGCTTGTCATTGTATCTTTTGCAGGAAGTTCCTGTTTTACATCTTTGAATAATGGTGTATCCAGAAGAAGTGCCATCAAAGGGAAGAGACTTCCTAAAATCATCAGCATTGCCCCTAAGACCAGATATTCCTTAGTCTTAGCTTTGATATCACGAACATCCAGATCGATCGGCAGATCGATGGCCTGATCAAACCAGTCCAAAGCACAGGCCAGACCGCCCAGATGATGAGTTGTCAGACGATGGTTTGTATACAGCAATTCAATCCTTCTGGCTGATCCATCGGCGAAGCTGCCGTAGGTCGTATTCCAGGCTGCCTTATCTGCTGTGGTTTTCAAGAAAGAGGTTCGCAGGTCTGATTTGAGCAGTCTGTCATCGACGACTTTCTGATAATCTCTGAAGTAGGAAAATTCATCATATTTAGCCTGCAGGAGTAATACGTTGTTGAATTTGATGTTGGCTGAATCATATACCGAATCAGTAAATAGTTCACCACATTGCAGGACGATCGCTTTTGGAGCGATAGCTGTATTGGCATGATCAGCTGCGACAGTCCAGCTGGACCAGGTGCCCATGGAGTGGCCGCTGACAGCCATTCTGCTGTTATCGACATAATCGAGTTTTGACAGATAATCATAGGCAAAAGATCCGCCGCAGGATGAATCAATGATGGAGTTGCCATCATCATCTTTTGAATAGTGATCATTGAAGAAGGACAGATTGGAGAAGTTCATCAGTACGCGATAACGTTTTGAACCGCCGATCTTTTTGAAGGTTCCATCTTCTTCACTGTCATTGCCGTAATTGACTTTGACAACATGATTGACATAGCCTCTGTTAAGCAAGCCTAAAGAGCTGTCACCGTGGCCGTATTCATCAAGACACATGACGACGGCACCGCGGCGGGCAAGTTCAATAGCGTAGGCCGCACAGGTCTCGTGGTCATTCTGATAGCCATGAAGCAGCAGCACAGCCGGAGCCTTGGCGGCAGGTGAGACGTTTTTCGGCTTATAGAGTTTATAAGTCAGATAGCCATCCTGATAATAGAGTCTGTCTTCTATTATCTCGATATTGCCATGGTCTTTCTGGATGCTGTTGGCAATGCCCATAAAAACAGTAGCCAAAACTGCCAGGCAGATGCATAGAACCAGCATTATTTTTTGATTCTTTTTCATTGTGTCTCCTTTTGTGTCAAAGCATATGAAAAACGATCCTTAATGGGATAATTAGATCTGCCAGTTTCTGATTAAAGTTGCTGACAAGATTGATTTCATATGCGTTTCCTTTGTCTTAATTATAACTTGAAGAAGCTAAGATAATATATATGCAGAAGTGTTTATGAAATAATAGTTATGTAAAGAGATTCATTATAAATAATTGAAGAAGGAGAAAAGATGGAATTCAGAGAAGTTATTCAGAAACGTTATTCATGCAAGAACTATGATGGACGAAAAGTCGATGATGAAGCCCTGAAGAGAATTCTTGAAGCCGGTGCCTTGGCTCCGACGGCCAAGAATCTGCAGGAACAGCATATCTATGTCCTGGAAAAGGAAGAAGATCTGGCCAAGATCGATGCTGTAACACCTTGCCGCTACAATGCCGCTACCGTACTGGTCGTCTGTTTTGATAAGGATAATGTCTATACCTACCCGGGCGGCAAACGGTCCTCCGGTGTTGAAGATGCGACGATCGTCGCCACGCATATGATCCTGGCGGCAGCCAATGAACAGGTCGACAGCTGCTGGATCAATAATTTTGATCCTGATAAACTGCACGAACTGCTGGGTTTACCGGCTAATGAAGATATCCTGATGATCATGGATCTGGGCTATGCCAAAGAGGGAACACATCCTTTGGATAATCATTTCAAGAGAAAACCGTTAAGTGAGACAGTGACTTATCGCTAGAAAAAAGCTTTGGCTTAATGTCACTGACCTGACTCGTGATATTGTTAAGGTTATAAAACAGGATATGAGTAAGATCATACCTGTTTTTCTTTCCGGTTATTGTCTTTCGGTGTTATCCTGCAAATCATTTTTATCAGCAAATAAATTGCTGTTTTCCGGAAACTGTCTTAAGATTAAAACAGTTAAAAGGAACAGTGAAAAATCATGTGTGATATGTCATTAAGCGATTACGTTAAAGTTGAAGTATACGATGTAAAAGGAAATAAAGCTGTCTTGAATGTCAATCCGGTCGGCCAGTTCAATCCCGGCGGCTGCATTGCCTTCATCTCCATGAAAAAGGATCAGGTTCTGCCGTTAAAAAGCGGTGCTGAGATCTATGAATTTCTGCTGAAAAAAATCTACTTTGAAAATCTGGAAGTCGCCTTTGACCTCGATAACTACACCTTGGCAAATGTTCTGGAATATACCAAAGGACTCGAAGTAAACGAAGAAAACGACTGGTACCTCAATTACTTCAAACGTCTGGAAGAGAAGATCGAAGAATTCAAAACAGCTCTGCTGGAAATGGAAACGCCGGCTAAAATCATTGCCAGACAATATCATGAAGCCAGCGGTGAACTCTGTGATTTTGTTGATTATCTATGTGTTCCGGAAGGCGAAGATGAAGAAACACTCAGGGAATTCTTTGAAGAGAACCTGGCTGTTGATTCTGAGATCGATGAGATCATGGAACAGTTCGAAGACGGTTATTTCTATGGCAACGGTTTTGAAGCAGAAGAAAAGATCACTGCCGATCTTATAAATCAGACATTTGAGAAAACGATGACGGTTACCAACGTCCGTTAATTAACAGTTTAATTCCGTTATAACAAAACAGGATATGAGTAAAATCATATCCTGTTTTAACTGTTTTCTTTCTGTTTCTCCAGAAGCCTTTGGACCTTTGGATCATCGCTAGCGTATCTGATATAGAGATCTGCCACCTTCTGGCGCAGGATCTCGTTTTCTTTTTCGAGATCTGCATCCGGGGCGATCTTGTAGGCTTCACCAAAATAGGTCTTTACCTTATCTTTAAAAGGCCGGTAGTTGCCAACGTTGATGCTTGGAACAAGATAGGCGCCTGTTTTTTTGGCTAAAGCCACAGCTCCGAATTTGAAAGGAAGTACGACATCCTCGCTTTTGTTTCTGGTGCCTTCCGGATAGATCCCGACGACGCCATTATCTTCCAGAACTGCTTCTGCGGCCAGCATCGTTTCCGGTGCTTTACGGCTGCGGTCGACCGGAATGGTCAAAGCCATGCGGAAGACGAAGCCGAAGATCGAATCATGAAGGCTCTTCTTGGCCAGATAGCGGATCGGTCTTTTGCGGTAGGCATAGATCGTAAAGGCCGGATCGGGGGTACCACGGTGGTTACAAGCCAGAATGACCGGCTCACCTTCAGGGATATTATCCACGCCATAATACTTCGGATGGTATAAAAGCCAGGCCAGCGGGAACATCAGGCCCGTTATGATCCTGTAGGATAATTCGTTTTTCTTGACGTATTTTCTGACGAATTCTTCTTTGCTCAGTTCTTCATTGTTATTCACAAGTGTTATTATCAAACTTTAAATGTTTTTATGCAATATTTTTAACTATAATAAATAATAGAGTAATACAAGAATAATAAAAGGAGTTTTCTGAAATGAGCGAAACTAAGAAAAGACTTGTAACAAGAAGTGATTTTGACGGTCTGGTATGTGCCATGATCCTCAAGGAACTTGATCTGATCGATGATATCAAGTTCGTTCATCCAAAGGATGTACAGGATGGCAAAGTCGATATTACATCTAATGATATTACTACCAACCTGCCTTTTGACACCCGCGTCGGTCTGGCTTTTGATCACCATGAATCAGAACTGTCAAGACTGGTAGGTGTCGACTATAAAGACCGCTATATCATTGATCCGGATGCCAAGAGTGCCGCTCGTGTCGTATATGATTACTATGGCGGTAAAGCCGCTTTGCCTCGTATTTCCGATGAACTGATGGAAGCTGTCGATAAAGGCGATTCCGCCGATTTCACCGAAGAAGAAGTACTCGATCCAAAGGGCTGGGTATTGATGAACTTCCTGATGGATGCGCGTACCGGTTTAGGTCGTTTCCATGATTTCAGAATTTCCAATTATGATCTGATGATGGAACTGATCGATCATTGTATCACGATGAGTGTCGATGAGATCCTGGAACTGCCTGATGTCAAGGAAAGAGTCGATCTGTATTTTGAACAGCAGGAACTGTTCAAGCAGCAGGTCGCCCGTCTGGCAAAAGTATATGACAGAGTCGTCGTTCTTG
>JAEEGG010024891.1_pt1 | contig 11573 bp, 7 predicted proteins | sample 9134161 | NCBI WGS metagenome assembly JAEEGG01 (sample SAMN16246543, study PRJNA631951) | gut metagenome | biome: gut microbiome; feature: rumen; material: CR-attached | host: Bos | place: Iran: Karaj | collected 2018-10 | reverse complement strand
TATTGAGTTTTTGCCCGAACCTTACTGCGCTGTGGCAGGCGACAGTTGCCATGAGCCTGTGAATGAAATCATCGGCCTTGGAGCCTTCGCGGTCCAGGATATCCTTGAAGACCTGACGCCAGTCGCGTCCGATGAGTATCGCAGGGATCGCTCTCACGGCAAAATCCTTTTCACCGAAGGGGGAGATATCGAAGCCCACTTCCTGTAGTGTGGGGATGAGTTCCGTGAGATAAGACGCCTGCTGGGGAGTGAGATTAAGGATCTCAGGGTCTAAGAGAGGCTGGGATGAGCACTTATGCTCTTTATATTCCTTCATGACCTGTTCGAACCTGACCCGTTCATGTGCGGCGTGCTGATCGATGACATAGAGGGAATCGGGGCCTTCTGCGATGATGTAGCAGGTCTTGTATTGTCCGATCACGTTCAGTACCGGCAGCAGTTGCTGCATGGCCTGTTTGGGAACAGCTTCCTGTTCATCGAATGACACCGGTTTAGTGTCCTCCTGAACGTATCTGGGACCGCTCTGGACGATCGTCTTCGGCTGGATGAAGGGCTTTTCGGTATAGTGGTGATCTTCAGTCTTAGGCATGTCGAAACCGGCAAAGCCCTGTGTTGAGATGGATACGGGAACCGACGTTTCCGCAACGGTGGCTCTCACGGTCTTGGTGAGAGCGGCGAAAATGTATCTTTCATCGTGGAATTTCACTTCGTTCTTGGACGGGTGGATGTTCACGTCTACGAGTTCAGGGTCGATCTGGATGTTGATGACGGCCATGGGATGACGTCCGGTCATGAGCATGCCCTGATAGGCCAGCTCCACGGCATAGACGAGTCGGTTCATGTTGGTCCAGCGGCGGTTCACGAAGACGCTGATCTGCTTGTTGGTGGATCTGCTGATGGCGGCTGACGTCACCATTCCCGAAATCGCGAACTTTCCGTCTTCTGACACATAAGTCTCCAATGGGAGGAAGTTCGAGGCGCTATCGGCGCCAAAAACACTTACGATGGCATTGGTCAATGATCCGTCGCCCGTCGTTTCCAGCAATGTCTTTCCTGATGATGAATACTTGAACTTTATCTCGGGGTAGGAAAGGGCATACTGGGTCACGATCCTTGCGACCTGAGCGGCCTCCGTTGTCGGGGCGGACAAAAATTTGAGACGTACCGGGACCTGCGCAAACAGCTTTGATGCTGTGATCATCGTTCCAGGCTGGCGGGGGATTGATTCCTGGCGGACAATTTGTCCGTCATTCAAAGTTATCCGCGTGCCGAATTCCTCGTCACGGGATCTTGTTTCGAGTACAGTGTCACAGACCGCGGCGATACTGGGGAGGGCTTCGCCCCGGAAACCCAGTGTCACAAGTTCCTGCATGTCATCGAACGATCTGATCTTGCTGGTGGCATGTCTCTGGAAAGCGACCGGCACTTCATCCTTGCGGATGCCGCAGCCGTTATCGTTGACTTCGATGAGGTCGATGCCGCCGTTCTCGATCCTGACTTCGATGGAATCAGCACCGGCGTCGATGGAGTTTTCCACGAGTTCTTTCACGATAGATGCAGGGCGTTCTATGACTTCGCCCGCAGCTATCCTGCCGATCACGGCATCATCAAGCAATCTGATAGTCATCTTTTACTCCGGAGTAAGGTGTGCCAGGCTCTGTTTTAGCTTCTTGAGTCCCGGTCCTTTGAACTGGACCAGGACCTCGGCATCGTTCCTGACAGGATTATAGGATATGACAGTGCCGCTGCCAAAGACTTTGTGATATACATGATCGCCCGGTTTGAAGGTGATGAGATCGGTCGGTTCATCAGGAACGTTCTCTTCGACCTCGGCGATATCGCGTACACGGGTCCTCTTTACTGAGAACGGAGCGGCGTCGCCTGCGATGTCTTCCGCTGGTATATCTTCCAGAAAGCGAGACGGAGGATTCATGAGCGGGTTGCCCATCATCATACGTCGCAAAGCTCTGGTGAAGAACAGCCTTTTCATGGCACGGGTGATACCGACGTAGCAAAGTCTGCGTGCCTCTTCCATGGCGGACGGATCATCGAAGGAACGTCGATGCGGTAAAAGCCCTTCTTCCATGCCGACTAAGAATACCACGGGGAATTCGAGGCCCTTGGCCTGATGGAGCGTGATGAGGGTGACCCCCTGTTCGCTCTCGTCCAGTCCGTCGACGTCTGATACTAACGAAACGCCTTCCAGCATGGCTTGCAGCTGTTCAGTCTTATCCAGTACGTCGTATTGTTCTGCGACGTTGCGGAATTCCATGATATTGCCCCAGCGGTCATCGCCGTCGGGCAGGTTCTCGAAGGATTCCTTGAATCCCACGGTCTCGACGATATAGTCATAAAGGTTCGAGAGGTTCAGTTCTTTGCTGAGCTCCCGCATATGTTCGATCTTATCGAAGAATCCTTTGAGGCTCTTCACGGTCCTCTGTGAGAAGAGGGGAGTGATGTTCTGGGGAGATACGATGTCCTCGATGGATCCGTAAAGAGAGAGGTGCAGTTCGCCTGCATGTCTTGCCACGTCCTCGATGGTCTTGTCGCCGATGCCTCTGGCCGGCGTGTTGATGATTCGTAATAGTGAGATGTCGTCGCGGGGGTTGGCGATGACTCGGAAGTAAGCGACGAGGTCTTTTATTTCTTTTCTTTCGTAGAAACTGGTGCCGGCGACCAATTTGTAGGGCATGTTGTAGCGCCTGAATGCTTCTTCAAGGACACGTGACTGAAAGTTGGTCCTGTACATGACAGCGCAGTCGCTGAGTTTTATTCCGTCGTTACGGACCATCTCGTCGATGTTGCGGACGACGAAGTTAGCTTCTTCTCTGTCATCGAAGAGCTCTGCAACTACTACCGGATCGCCCTTGTCATTGTCAGTTGAAAGAGTGATCTTTTTGCGGTCTCGGTTATGTTTGATGACGTTGGAAGCGACATGCAAGATAGTCTTAGTGGAACGATAGTTCTGCCCCAGTTCGATAATCTGACAGTTTTTGAAATCTTTTTCGAAATTCAGGATGTTTCTGATGTCGGCAGCACGCCAGGAGTAGATGGACTGATCGGGATCGCCGACGACACAGAGGTTCTTATGAGACGAGGCAAGGAGCTTGACCAGCTCATACTGGGTGATATTGGTATCCTGGAACTCGTCGACCATGATGTACTGGTATTTCTGCTGGTAGTAGTTGAGAGTGTCGGCTGATTCCTTGAAGAGCCTGACAGTCTCGAGCAGGAGATCATCGAAGTCCAGCGCGTTCATGGTGCGCAAGGATTCCTGGTAGGGTTTATAGATCCTGTCGACCACTTCACCGAAATAGTCATGAGCCATATAGGAGAACTGATCGGGAGAGATCATATTGCTCTTGGCTGAAGAGATGGCGGCCAGTATGGCCTGGGGAGCGAAACGTTTCGGATCGATGTTCTGGCTTGCCATGCAGCGTTTCACCAGGGCGATCTGATCGTCGTTATTGTAGATGACGAAGTCCGATTCGATACCGATCTTCCCGCCTGAGACTCTCAGGATGCGGGAGCAGATGGAGTGGAACGTACCCATGGCGATGTTGCGGGATTCGTCTCCCACCAGTACTGCGAGCCTGCTCTTCATCTCGTTGGCGGCCTTGTTGGTGAAAGTGACGGCCAGGATGTTGAACGGGGATATGTCTTCATGCTTCAGCATGTAGGCGATTCGATGCGTGATGACACGCGTCTTACCGGAACCCGGACCTGCAATGATGAGCACTGGGCCGTCGATCGTCTGGACGGCCTCTTTTTGATTGTCATTTAAACCTGATAGAAGTTGTTCAGTCATGTACTAAATGATAACACAAGCCCCGGTCTCTTAATTTAGGTGTCGCCGTGGCTTTTAATGCGAAGCATTAATGTGAGATAATTTATCTGATATGTCAAACGATATCGATAGAGTTAAGGTTTTAGAAGAACTCGCCGAAGAAGTTAAGAACTGCACCAGATGCGCGATCTCCCAGTACCGTACCAAAGCGGTATTCGGGGAGGGCGACCCTTACTCTAAGATCATGTTCATCGGTGAAGCCCCCGGCAAGACCGAAGATGAGACCGGACGTCCTTTCGTCGGCAATGCCGGAAAGTTCTTGGATACGATGCTGAATGCAGCCGGATTTTCACGCGAGAACGTATATATCACCAATGTCATCAAGACCCGTCCTCCTGAGAACCGTGATCCTCAGCCGGATGAGATCGCTAACTGCCGCTGTTATCTTGACCGTCAGATCGAGATCATCGATCCCAAGATCATCGTGACTCTCGGACGGTATTCTATGGGACTCTTCCTGCCTGGTGTGACCATCAGCAAGGTCCACGGAGTGCCCTATATGAAGAACGGCAGGGTGTATATGCCTATGTACCATCCGGCCGCAACTCTCCACCAGCCCGGCCTGCGGGAAGTTGCCATAGCCGATATGTTAAAATTACCTAAACTGATCACTCTTCTCGAGAACGGCACCGTCAAGGTCAGAAAGAGTGACGGGAGCACTGTCGCAGAGAACAGTCATGTCACCCATGAGGCGGAGACGCCTGCCGAAAAGGCCGAAACACCGGCCGTCGAGATGAAACAGGAAGAGCCCGGCGAGAATGTCGCACCACAGGCGACCGAACCGGTACAGGAAAAGACGGAACATAAGAAAGAAAGAACTGATGACGGAACTTATCAGCTCTCGCTTTTCGATTTTTAAGGAAAAACATGAATAACACCAACAACACCAGACGTTACAATCAGCGCAACAACACAACTAGCAAGACCGCTAAGACTCCGGTCGACCCGACCAAGAAGCTCAGGATCATCCCTCTGGGCGGTTTCGGCGAGATCGGCAAGAATATGATGGCTCTCGAATACGGCGATGACATCCTCGTCATCGACTGCGGCGTCATGTTCCCCGACGGGGATATGGTCGGTATCGACCTGGTCATCCCTGATACTACTTATCTCGTTGAGCACCAGGATAAGATCCGCGGCGTGGCTATCACCCATGCCCATGAAGATCATATCGGCGCACTTCCGTATGTCATCCCCCAGATCAATGCCCCTATCTTCTGCACTAAACTGGCCAAAGGTCTGATCAGTACCAAGATGAAGGACCGTAAGAGCGTATCCTATCGCGTCATCTCTCCCGGATCATCATTCACGGCCGGTTGCTTCAAAGTGGAATTCTTCCCGGTCTGCCACAGCATCCCCGATGCCGTCGGTATGATCATCACGACTCCCGTCGGTATCATCGTACATACCGGCGACTTTAAGATCGATTACACTCCGGTCAGCGGCAAGCCCACTGACCTTTCGAGATTGTCTCAGATCGGCGGGCAGGGAGTCCTTCTCCTCATGAGCGACTCCACCTATGCCGAAGTCCCGGGTTACACTCCGTCAGAAAGAGTCGTCGGCGAATCCATCGAGAGGATCGTGGCCAACGCCAAGGGCAGGGTCATCATCACGACCTTCGCTTCTCTCATCTCCCGTATGCAGCAGATCGTCGATGCCGCTGTGAAGCATCACCGCAAGGTCTTCTTCATCGGCCGCTCCATGATGGAGAGCTCCAAGATCGCACAGGAACTGGGCTATCTCGTAGCACCTCCGGGCGTGATCGGTACTATGGATGAGCTCAATAAGACTCCCAAGAGCAAGGTCATCATCGTCACTACCGGTTCCCAGGGCGAACCTACTTCAGGTCTTGTCCGTATCGCGAACCGTGCCTATAAGCAGGTCAACATCATCGAAGGTGACACTGTCATCATCTCCGCTTCTCCCATTCCCGGTAACGAAGGTCTTGTTAACCGGGTCATCGATACCCTCTTCAAGGAAGGCGCCGAGGTGTTCTACGGCACCCAGGCAGGTGTGCATGTCCACGGCCATGCCGCTCAGGAGGAATTGAAACTCATCCTGACTTTGGTGAAGCCTAAGTTCTTCCTGCCTGTCCATGGTGAATACCGACATCTTACTCATCATGCCAAACTGGCTAATTCCATCGGTATCACGAAGGACCGTACTTTTGTCCTCAGCAACGGCGAGATCCTCGAACTCAATCAGGATTCTGCCAAGGTCGCAGGTAAGGTCACCAGCGGCAACGTCTACGTGGACGGTCTGTCAGTCGGCGATGTCGGCGGTATCGTGTTACGCAACCGACGAATGCTCTCCCGTGACGGTATCGTGGTCGCCATCGTTACCGTAAACGGTCAGACCGGTGAACTGGTCGTGAGACCGGATATCGTCTCCCGCGGTTTCATCGATGTCAACGAATCCAAGGAAATGATCGAAGGTGCCAAGGACGTCATAGTCCGCACAATGAAGAATACCCAGTTCGATACCAGCGATGCTGCTTTCATGGAAAACGACATCAAAGCTACACTGGATAAGACACTGGATAAATATTTCTATGAGAATACAAAACGAAGACCGATGATCATGTTGGTCATAGTACAGGTGTAGATATGGCAAAGAAGAAAGACAACGACGAAATAGAAAGCTATAAGGTCGTCAAGCGCGTCAGGACCTATAATCCTGCCGACAAGCCGGCTAAGAACAGCTCAAAAACTATCAAGGTCCGTGAATCCAAGTCTGACAAGAAGGCTCAGGAAAAGATCGAGAAGAACTCTTTCAAGCGTGAAAAGCGTGACGGCTATTCCGAGAAGCGCAGTGCTCCGACACTCATCTTCTGGGGCATCTTCTTCCTGGCTGTGATCATTGGGCTGTGCTATTGGCAGAGAGCAGCGATCACGTCTTTCTTCAACAACATCTTCAATGAAGCTTATGTCTGGGCTGGCTGGGGCGTTGTCGTTGTACTCCTGGCCATCCTTATCGCTATCGTCATCATCAACCGCCGTCCTATCGGCAAGTTCTTCGTAGAGAAGCTCCATGTCGGATTATGGCACTATGCCATCGGCGCTGTGCTCCTGACTCTGGCAGTCTGGGGCGTGCTCGGTCTCTTCGATCTCGGCGGACGTATCGGTCTCATGATCGTCGGCGAGTATATGATCATAAACTATCTCAGAGTAGCGGCACTCTTCATTCTGAGCTTTGTCGCATTCTTCCCGGGCCTCTCATGGAGAGCCGTCAAGAAGGTGGCTAGTGCACTGGCCGGTCTCTTCAAACCTATGGATCCTGCCAAACGCAAGCCGCGCAAGGAAAAGGAACCTGAATTCAATCCTGATTTCACTGAAAGCTATCAGATCGCAGATGGATATCAGTTCGGCAAGATCGGTGAAGAATCGGATTATGATGCACCTACATTTACCCGACAGCAGGATGCGATCAATGCCAGCACTTCCGGCGGTCCCAGGATCACCGGCCGCATGGCTACCGCCAGCGTGGAACCTCAGGAACCTGTCACATCCAAGCAGAAAATCTCCTACAATGTTTCCGGTTACGTCGATCCCCGAAAATATCAGGAAGCAAAGAAACAGCTGGATCAGAACGGCAAGCCGGCACGCCGTGTCACAGAGGTCAAGGAGACCCCGACATCCAAGTACGGCAATTACGGTTATGCCAATACCCAGTCATATCAGAATCCTCCGAAGAGCAATGCTCCTGCCGGCAAGTCCGGTATCAAGATCGAGGATTATATGTTCTCGAATCCCTACAAGAATGCGGCTCCTTCTTCGGCTTCCGTTCCCAATACTCCCATCACTCCTCCGCCGACTTCTTCCTCTGCCAACAGTTCTTTCAGGAGCAAGGATTCCAATATCCTGAAGTTCCAGGAAGTTGAGCCTTATATCACTGAATCACCCATTCCTAAGACCAAGGATGCTGATTTCAAGAAGACTCCTCTCAACGATTACAATCCTACGAAGATCGAATCGACCCGTGCCGCCAGTTCCTCTGGCTTCACTCCCAAGTCTTCTTATACTCCTTCCTCTTCATCCAAGAAGGGCGGCAATGTGATCTCTTCTGATTTCCTGCCCTTCGATCTTTTCGGTGACTCTGGAAAAAAAACTGACAAAGCAGTCTTAGATGCCAATCCTTACAAGACTGAGACTGCTGCCCCTAAGAAAGAAGAGAACACACTGAAAGATGAGATCGAAGCCAACAAGGCTTCTGCTCCTTATGTCCCGGTGCAGGGCAAGACCGTCGATTCCGATTCGGGCAACTGGAGACCCAACCTTGATAAGCTTGAAGCTAAGGATGATGGCTGGAAACTGCCTGAGACCGACCTCCTGATCGATGTGAAGCAGGAGAACGTGGACGAAGCTGACAATCAGCATCGTGCCGATATGATTGAGGAAGCACTGGCATCCTACGGTGTCGATGCCAAAGTCGTTGCCATCAATCCCGGACCTTCCATCACCCAGTTCGGTGTGGAGCCCGGTTTCGAATACAAGATCAAGAAAGTAAAGTCCTATGATGAGGAAGGCAATCCCATCACCATCGAGGAGAAGATCCCCGGTAACCGGGTGAAAGTGGAAAAGATCAAAGGTCTTGCCGATGATCTGGCTCTGGCATTGCAGGCTCCTTCCATCATGATCCAGGCTCCGGTTCCCAATCAGAGCTACGTAGGCATCGAGATCCCCAATAAGGTCTATTCCACTGTGACTCTGAGGTCCATCCTCGAGGACGGTGCTTTCAAGAAGATCTCGGCTAAATCCGGTCTTGCCATCGCTCTCGGTCAGGGAACCAGCGGCGAATTCGTTTCCGCTGACCTTGCCAAGATGCCGCATCTCCTGATCGCCGGTGCCACCGGCAGCGGTAAGAGTGTCTGTATGAACGCTCTCATCAGCTGTCTCATCATGAACAATACCCCGACTGAACTCAAGATGATCATGATCGATCCTAAACGAGTCGAGATGACACAGTTCAAGACACTGCCGCATCTCCTCACTCCGGTCATCGTCGATACTGATAAAGCCATGGCTGCACTGCGCTGGCTCCAGATGGAGATGGAGAATCGTCTCAAGATGCTGGAGCAGGCCCGTGTCCGAAATATCGACGGTTACAATGAGGGCAGAGTAGGCCTCGAAAGGATGCCGAAGATCGTCCTTATCATCGACGAACTTGCCGACCTCATGATGACCGGTCTCAGCGAAGTCGAAACTATCCTCTGCCGACTGGCTCAGCTGGCCCGTGCGGTAGGTATCCATCTGGTCGTCGCAACTCAGCGACCTTCTGTCGACGTCATTACCGGTCTTATCAAAGCTAACTTCCCCACAAGGATCAGCTTTGCCGTGACCTCCCTCGTCGACTCCCGAACCATCCTCGATATGGCTGGTGCTGAAAAGCTTCTCGGTCATGGTGATATGCTTTACGCTCCTCCGGGCGTCAAGCCCATCCGACTCCAGGGCTGCTTCCTGTCGGATACCGAGATCGAGCGTCTGGTCTATTTCTGGGGCCAGCAGAACGGCATCAATACTCCCATGATCGACCTTGCAACTGTTCCTATCCCAGGTAACGGTGCAGGTGCTGCCAAGAACAATCCCGGCGAAGATGTACTGATGCCGAAGGTCCGCGAGATGGGCAAGACTCAGAAGATCACCTCATCTCTTCTTCAGAGGAAGCTGGGCATCGGTTATCCCAGAGCCGCCAGACTTGCCGACAACTATCGTGACGAGATGGCGGGCATCGGCGGTGCCGAGGTCCCTGCTGACGATGACGAGTTCGACTATTAGTCATGAAATATAAAGCAGTAATCTTTGACGCTGACGGGACCCTTCTAGATACGATCGAAGGGCTGATGTTCAGCGTCAATTATTCTTTGTCCCAGTTCGGATATGAAGGGAAGGACATGAACTTTGTCCGTCTCAACACCGGACACGGCATCCGACATCTCCTTAAGGAATCCCTTCCTGTCGGTACCACTGATGATAATCTTGAAGAAGCCGTAAAGTATTTCAAAGACCACTATGAAAAGACCTGTGCCCAAGGATCTGACCCGTTCCCCGGTATCTACGACATGTTGAACGGATTGAAAGAAAAGGGGCTGAAATTGGGCGTGGCATCGAATAAGAACGATGAAGGCGTGAAGACGCTCTGTGATTCGTTTTTTAAGGATTATCAGATGGCGGTCTTCGGACAGTCTGATACGCTCCGCTGCAAACCGCATCCTGACCTTATCATCGCGGCCATGCAGGCACTGGGAGTATCGCCTGAGGAGACCCTTTTCGTAGGTGATTCGCCGATCGACTATCAGGCGGCGACTGCAGCCGGCTGTGACTGCGTCATGGTCACATGGGGATTCAAACCTAAGGATTTCCTGCTTGAGACGACCCTTCCGATCGCTTTCATCGACAAACCTGCCGAGTTACTGGATATCGTTTAGCCTTTTCGTGCATATATGCAGGTTTACAAAATGATATAATCCACTTATATCGACCAAGTGTTGGAGGATGGTATGGGCTTATTTTCTAAAGGCGAACCCCCTGTCTGCGGTGGATCGACTGATTCATACGATGAATCTGCTCCTAAGACCATCCAGTCCGACGATATGGTCTTTTTCGATGTCACTACTAAGATGCCTTACCAGCGCATCGACCCCGAACATAACAGGATGATGCCTGACCCCATCGGTTATTTCTCTGCTTTTGCTGCTCCCGCCGGAAAGAACATTTTCGTTTTCCTCGAGACTAGCCGATACGGCAGACGGGGAGAAGAAATGAAACGCGACTGGGCATTCGTAAAAGAAAGCATCTTTCCTGAACTGACTGCGATCGTGAAAGAATTCGAAGTAGCTAAGGGCAATGGTGTATTCCATAAGACACACGGTCTCCCTGAGAATTTCGGAGGAGATGCCGATATCAGATTCGCAAGCGGCGAGAGGATCAATTTCGCCGATAATCAGTCTCCCATCCTTGGAACAGCGGTGTCGTTACGCATCGTCGAAGCTTTTACAAAAACTTTGAGAAGCGAAAAGATAGAACTGCCTAAAGTGGAGGATCTCACGCAGATAATGTATCGCGAAGATCGGGAGCGCGGCGGTTTTACGAAAAGCATCCTCACACTGAGCGAGGATGGTACCGGGACCATCAAGAGCGTCGCACGCTATGATGACCCGAAGATCTACGAAAGTGAGAAGTCAGCCGAAAAGGAAAGGATCATCAAGATCAGGGAAAAGATCGTTTCCAGCGGTATCTTCGGCTGGGCTGATCTTCCAAAGCGGGATTATGACGCCTTACACGAGGAGTCTCTGACGTTCGTATTCAAAGACGGAAATGAGATAAAAGTGCCTGGGGACAGGGTGTTGCCCTATCAGATCCAAGGCGCTTTCTTCGATATCAGACTAGAGATCACAAGATAGGAAACACAGTTATGAAAAAGATCGTATCGGTAATAATCTCTTTGATGATGGTCACGACCATCGTATTCGGTGCTGCCGGATGTGACGGTATTGAAGACGCAGTGTCCGATGCCCTTACCAGCGCTATCACGAGCCTGGTCAATGATCTCGAAAATGAACTGGACAATACTACGACTACAACTTCGGGGACGTCGAATACAACTACCAAGACCACTTCATCTACGAGTAAGACCACATCGTCTACGACCAAGACCACTAGCACGACAAGCAAAACTACAACCACGACCAACAAGACTAATACGATCCCTTATTAACTTCCTCCCGAGA
>JAEEGG010024877.1_pt1 | contig 11579 bp, 9 predicted proteins | sample 9134161 | NCBI WGS metagenome assembly JAEEGG01 (sample SAMN16246543, study PRJNA631951) | gut metagenome | biome: gut microbiome; feature: rumen; material: CR-attached | host: Bos | place: Iran: Karaj | collected 2018-10 | reverse complement strand
TCCTTTCTGCATGTACAGGACAGGCAGATGTTGACCTTAATAACTATGTAGCTTTTGATTATGATGGCTATGACGGCAGTGGTACCGTTAGACTTTCCGTTGACTACAATAAGCTTCTGACAGATAAGGAAAATCAGTTAGGCGAAAAAAGGTCTATGGCAGCACTTCGTTTACTCAGAAATGTTGATGTAACTGCAAACAAGACTGAAGGCCTTTCTAACGGTGAAGCTATCACTGTAAAGTGGGGAGAAATCGATACAGAGGCACTCCTTAATGACGCAGGATTAAAGGTATCTTTCAGTGAGTTTGCGGCTACTGTTGAAGGCTTAAAAGAGCTTGAAAAGGTTGACCTTTTTAAAGATATTGAGATAAAGGTAGACGGTAAGGATACTGACGGATATGCATGGTTTTATACATCCAATCTGCCTTCTGAATACTGGTTTGTAGAGTTTACTCTTGAGAAAACCGAAAAGCTTTCAAATGGTGAAAAGGTTAAGGTTACCGTTAGTGACTATGATGGCGGCGATCTTGATAAAAAGCTTGCAGATATAGGTAAAGTGGCTGCTGCTAAGGAGTATTATTATACTATTACCGGTCTTGAGGAATTAGAGCAGTATGATCCATTTAATGGACTTACTGTTAATTTCGAGGGGATCAACGGTGAAGGTACTGTTGATTTTGATAAGGATTCAAGTGTTAATGATTATATTTATATGTTTGAATATGTTCCTGATAAACAGGAAGGTCTTTCAAACGGGGATATTGTTACAATTAATGTTATAAATGATTATGGCAGCTATGACAGTGTAGAAGAGTTTGCTGCCTCGAGAGGACTGAAGTTAAGTGTTACTTCAAAAGAATTTACTGTTGAAGGATTGCTTGAGCCGTTCAGTGATCCTGCTCAGATGGCAGATACAGATCCATTCCTTTTCGATATGTTAAAGATGGAAGATGTCGATGCTATAAAGGCATATTGGGCAAAAGGCGAGGAGAGAAGTGTTGAGCCTGATTCACTGCTTAATATCGAATATTTAGGCACGGTCATCCTTTATCAGAAACCTACCACCTGGTATGAAGAGCATACAGCTATGTACAATATATACAGATGCGATGTTAAGTGCAGCTTTGATGAGCCAAGGTATGTTTACTGGTACAGTTTATATGACGGTATCACCAAGGATGAGGACGGAAAGGTACATATTCCTGAGCCTACCAATCCTTCATCGGATTATACTGTCAGCACATATATGATCTCCGGCGAGGCATTTACTACAGAAGACAGGACTCATTTCTATCTTGGCTACGAAACATATGAAAAGTTAAGAGATAATCATATAAGAAACGAAGAAAATGTTATCTATGATGATGTTGATGCTACAGAAGGCGATCATTTCCAGGGAGTATTTGCAAGTCTTGAATTAACTGATAAAAATGGTGCAACACTTATCGGCAGAAATGATTATACAAATGTGGGCAGCGTTCCTGTATACCATGATGGTACATATACTATAACCGCTAAGCTTGCTGATTTTGGTATCGAGCAGACTAACATTGACGGATTATCTCATTTTGCTATCAGATTCTTTAGCAATTTAAACCAGAAAGATACATTTATAGATATTAACAATATTGATATTTCAGATGTACATGTAGTATGTGACGGTAAAGAAGTAACATTTACACCTGAAAATATGGGCGCTGGTTTCTCACCTGAGGATACAATTTTCTGGTTGTTTGATGATGAAATGGAACTCACCGGAAAGAAAGCTGCTGTAAGGTCTAAGGGCTTTGCATTCAGTGATACTCTTGAGATCACATTTACCGTAACCGGATTACCTGTTATAGAATTACCCAGTAATCCTGCAAAGAACGGTGGAGACAACCAGGGTACAGGAAATATTGATGAAGATCCTGAGAGCGGTAAGAATACAGATAATACAGATGTAACCGATAATACTGACAATACTGACAATATTGATAATACAGATACTGTCGATAATACTGATAATACCGATAATATCGATAATACTGATAATAACAACACCGACAATACAGATAATACCGATAATGTATCAGAAAACGGTGAGGCAGCTTATAAAGTAGTATTAGAGAGTATTGGTGATGACAGAACTAGAATTATCAAGATAGTTCAGGATTATACACATATGGGCCTGATTAATGCCAGAGACCTGGTTGATGATGTAGCAAACGGTCCTAAGGTAGTACTCCAGACAGATGAAAAAGAATTAGCAGAAGAAATTAAGTCTGTATTTGAAGAGTATGGTGCAGTTGCCATTATAGAATAGTATATCATGGCACGAAGTGCCGGATGAGTTGTAAACGAAAGGCAAAAAAATCAAAATATGAAATGGAAAAAAATATCGCTTGAAACAACTACAGAAGCCGAAGACCTGATATCTGCAGTACTTGATGAAATGGGTATTGAAGGAGTGCAGATAGAAGATAAGATACAGCTCTCGGATGAGGATAAAAAGAGGATGTTTATAGACATTCTACCTGAGCTTCCTCCGGATGACGGTGTGGCTGAACTTAGCTTTTATGTTGATCCTGAGACAGATGCAGAACAGTTAAAGTCAGATTTGCTGGAAAACCTTGAATTTTATAAGGATGAGTACAATCTCGGTTCACTAAAGTTTGAAGTATCTGAAACTGAAGATAAAGACTGGATAAACAACTGGAAAGAGTTTTTCCATCCCTTCAGATGTTCTGAAAATATCGTGATAAAACCTACATGGTGTTCTGCAGATGAGTTGCCCGATATAAAGGATAATGATACTATCATAGAACTTGATCCGGGTACAGCCTTTGGTACAGGTGCGCACGAGACTACTAAATTGTGCATAGAGGCTCTGAGTAAATACCTTAAACCCGGCGAGAAACTCCTTGATGTAGGCTGCGGAAGCGGTATTTTGTCCATAATCGGTATGAAGCTGGGAGCAGAGGCAGCACTTGGTATAGATGTGGATGATAACGCTTCCAGAACATCTGTTGAAAATGCTGAGATTAATGATATTAAAGCAGAGTATATAGATGTTAATGAATGTGTCAATGGGGACGGTTCTAAAGCAATCAATAATTTAATATCATTGAAAAATGGTGGAATAAAATATTATACCGGCAATGTATTAGAAGATGAAAATATCTGCAAAATGACCGGCTTTGACAGATTTGATGTTGTAGTTGCAAATATTTTAGCGGATATCATTATACCTCTTTCGTCAGTAACGTCAAAGTATATGAGAAAAGGTGCATTGTTTATCAGCTCCGGTATAATAAATACTAAAGAAGAAGCAGTTAGAAAAGCGTTGCTTGAAAATGATTTTGAAATACTTGAAGTAATCCATATGAATGATTGGGTTGCGTTTGTTGCTAGGAAATAATGGGTGAAAAATCTACGATTTTTCATCCCGGCGGTTTGTGACGCAGGCGCACAAACCTTGGGACAGCACGCCTGCGGCATGCTGCATATAATGTATCACTTTTACACAGAAAAAAGTAATATTTCAGAAGATACGATCATTATCACAGGTGAAGATGTAAATCATATTAAAAATGTCCTTCGTATGAAGGAAGGTGAAGAAATAATCATCTGTGACAGTGAAGGTACTGACTATCATACAAGGATCAAATCTTTAGACAGAGATGAAGTAATTGTAGAAATACTTAGTTCGGGTATTTCTGAAGCTGAGATGTCTTTTAGGGTTCATCTGTTCCAGGGATTACCCAAAAAGGATAAAATGGAGATGATCATCCAAAAGTCTGTAGAACTCGGAGTATATGAGATCATCCCTGTCATGACAAAGCGTGTTATAGTTAAACTTGATGATAAGAAAAAAGAAGAAGCGAAAATAAAGCGTTGGCAGGCTATATCTGAAAGTGCCGCAAAGCAGTCTGGAAGAGGATTAATTCCCAATATTTCAGGATGCTTAAGCTATAAAGAGGCACTAAAAATTGCACAAGATATGGATGTTGTCTTAATACCTTATGAGAATGCGGATAATTCTCATGAAGGTATGAAAGCATCATTTGACTTGATAAAAAATATCCCTGCAGGTAGTGATGTGGCTGTATTTATAGGTCCTGAGGGCGGATTTGAACCGGGCGAAGTAGAAGAAGCAATAAGTTTCGGAGCAAAGCCCATATCACTCGGAAAACGTATCTTACGCACCGAAACTGCGGGCATGATGCTCCTTTCGGTAATTGGTTTTGTAAACTCGTAATAAAATAGAATTGGGTATTTTGAAAAAATGGAAGCATATTTGGATAATGCAGCAACCACTCGTGTTAGTGAGGCTGCATCAGAGACAGCTTTGAAGATCATGAGGGAGGACTATGGTAATCCTTCGTCAAAGCATATAAAAGGTTTTGAAGCTGAACAATATATAAAAAAATCAGCTGAGATCATAGCAAATACATTAAAGTGCCAGCCTAAAGAAATCATATTTACTTCGGGTGGTACAGAGTCAAACAATATGGCTCTCTGTGGTGCGTCATTAGCTATGAAAAGAAGCGGAAACAAGATAATTTCATCATGTTTTGAGCATGCATCTGTGTATTCACCGCTTATATCGTTAAAGGATTTTGATTTTAATGTTGAATTTGCTCCCGTGGATGAGATGGGGCATATAAAGCTTGAGGAACTGCTAAACATGATAGATGGCCAAACTACTCTGGTTTCTATCATGTATGTAAATAATGAAGTAGGTGCAGTGCAGAATATAGCTGAGATTTCCAAGGCTGTAAAGGCAAAGAAAAGTGATATCGTTTTTCATGTGGATGCTATACAGGCCTACGGAAAATACAGGATAAATCCTAAAAAGGAAGGTATCGACCTGCTCTCTGTCAGCGGCCATAAGATACATGCACCAAAGGGAAGCGGCTTTTTATATGCTGATGAGAAAATAAAGCTTCGTCCATTGATTTATGGCGGCGGACAGCAGAAAAACCGTCGTTCAGGTACTGAAAATGTGCCTGCTATTGCAGGACTTGGTGAAGCTGCAAGAGAAGCTTACGAAGATTTTAATCAAAAAATCGAGCATATTTACAGTTTGAAAAAACATTTTGCTGAAAGAATATATGAGGTTCAGGGAACACATTTAAATGCTATCCCTAAAACAGTAAATGGAAACAGTTGTGATTTGGATATAAATGCAACAGCACCACATATTGTAAGTGTGAGCTTTGATAAGATAAAAGCCGAAGTACTTTTACATGCTCTGGAGGAAAAGGGTGTATACGTTTCATCAGGTTCAGCATGTTCATCAAATCATCCGGGTATCAGCAGTACTTTACAGGCTATTGGAGTAAAGAAAGAATTGCTTGATTCAACATTGAGATTCAGTTTTTCAAGATATACCACTATGGATGAGATTGATTATTGCATTGATGTTTTGAAAGAGCTTGTTCCTATTTATTCAAAATATACAAGGAAGTAATATATATTGTCATCCTAAGCAGCGCGAAGGATCTTGATATTTTCAATGCTTAAAAACGTTATAAGAAATAAGGAGTTTATAAATGAAATACAAGGCATTTTTGATAAAATATGCGGAAATAGGTATCAAAGGCAAAAACAGATATGTCTTTGAAGATGCTTTATGTGACCGTGTAGCAGAAAAACTTGCTAAGGTTGCAGACGGTTTCGAAGTAGTACGTGAACAGGGAAGACTTAAAGTAAACTGTCCCGATGTTTATGATTATGACGAAGCCATCGAACAGATGAAAAAGGTTTTTGGTGTCTATGAGATATGTCCGGCGTATGTTATAGAGGATGCATCCTGGGACAGCCTGACCAAGGGTGTTGGTGAGTATGTAGGAGAAAGATATCGAAATACACCTCATACATTTAAGGTTGAAGCCCGCAGATCCGATAAATCATATCCCATAACTTCACCCCAGATATGTGCAGATATGGGAGAGTATATCTTAAATAATTTCTCTGAATTTAAGGTTGATGTACATAATCCCGAGATACTTTTATATGTTGAGATCAGGAACTATGCTTATGTATATTCGGATAAAGTAAAAGGTTTGGGCGGTATGCCTGTCGGTGCAAACGGACATGCAATGCTGCTTTTGTCAGGCGGCATAGACAGTCCTGTAGCAGGTTATATGGTTTCAAAACGTGGTGTTACCATCGACGCTGTATATTTCCATGCTCCGCCTTATACTTCTGAGAGAGCAAAGCAGAAGGTAGTGGACCTAGCCAAGCTGATCAGTGTATATACAGGTCCTATAAAACTTCATGTTGTAAACTTTACCGATATACAGCTTGCAATTATTGATAAATGTCCCAGAGATGAGCTGACGATCATCATGAGACGTTATATGATGCGTATAGCTGAACATTTTGCGTATGAAAAGAAATGCCAGGCTCTTATCACAGGCGAATCCATAGGTCAGGTGGCAAGCCAGACTCCTCAGAGCCTGATTGCTACAAATGCGGTATGTACTTTGCCTGTTTACAGGCCTCTTATAGCATTTGACAAGCAGGATATTGTGGATATAGCTGAAAAAATCAATACTTATGAGACTTCGATACAGCCTTATGAGGACTGTTGTACCATTTTCGTGGCTAAACATCCCGTAACAAAGCCGTATCTGAATATTATTGAGAGATCTGAGAAGAAACTGACCGGTACGATAGAAGCATTGGTTGAAAAGGCTATAAACGAGACTGAGATTATTGAAGTAAGTGAATGATCATAAAAGAAAACGGCAGCTTAGTGCTGCCGTAGACTTTTTTGTTTAATTCAATTGTTAAGCCACGATGTAAGGCTTTAAGCTCTCGATGATCTCGTCGAACTGATCCTCTGAATGTATATTGAGTTCTATAGGCTTTGAAAGATCAAGTGAGAAGATACCCATGATAGACTTAGCATCAATTACATATCTTCCTGAAACAAGATCGAAATCAGACTCGTACTTTGAAACTGTGTTTACAAATGACTTAACTGCATCGATTGAACTTAAACTGATTTTAACTGATTTCATTTTCATTCTCCTTTCTTTAGGAAACCCTGTTTTTGTTTCCTTCTGTGCTATAGTATAACTTGACTTTGTGCTAATGTCAACACTTAGATTTGCCAAAATTTAAGGTTTTTTTAGGAGATGTCTTATCAATTATTTAGTTTTATCATGAATGAGCAGAAAAATCTTTTGTGCATTTTATACAATTAGGGGCATAAAATATAATTTTCTCGTTCAATATGAATACATTTAGCAGTAAAAATGGAGGTTTTATGACTCATAAAGCGGCTCTTTTGTCTTTGGGATGTAAAGTTAACTCCTATGAGACTGAGCGAATAAGGGAAGATTTGGTAGATAAAGGCTTTGAAATAGTTGATTTTGATGAAATAGCAGATGTATATATCATAAATACATGTTCTGTCACCAATATAGCTGACAGAAAATCCAGACAGATGCTGCACAGGGCAAAAAGTTTGAATCCGGATGCTGTAATAGTTGCTACGGGCTGTTATGTGCAGACCGAAAAGGATAAGGATAAGCTGAATGAGGTAGCCGATATTCTGATCGGAAACAATCATAAGGGTGAGATAGCTGATGCAATATTAAAGTATTTCTCTGATGTATCTGCTAATAAAGTAACAGATAATACAAATGCCGTTTCAGATATAGAAAATGCAGATGACTGTGTTATCTGTAATGATAAATATCTGGAAGATATAGCTTGTGAAAAGCAGGTTGAAAGCTTCTCTATCAACGATTATCCGGAAAGAAGCCGTGCATTTGTAAGGATTGAGGACGGATGTAATCAGTTTTGCTCGTACTGCATAATACCATATGCAAGAGGCAGAGTACGTTCAAGAGATGAAGCGGATATACTTGACGAAGTAAGAGCCCTGGCAGGAAAAGGCTTTAAAGAAGTAGTGCTTACAGGAATACATATATCATCTTACGGCTTGGATAACTACGAAAAATTCATGAAGAATGTGTCTATCATAGAATTTAACAGTGCACCTTTGCTTAGTTTAATTAAGAAAATATCTGAAGTTAAGGGCATAGAAAGGATAAGACTTGGTTCACTGGAGCCCAGGATCATCACAAAGGAGTTTGCTTTAGCACTAAAGGATATACCTTCGGTTTGTCCGCATTTTCATCTGTCACTCCAAAGCGGCTGCGATACGGTGCTTAAGAGGATGAACCGCCATTATACTATGCAGGAATTTCTTGATAAATGTACCATCCTGCGTGAAGTATTCGACAGACCGGCTATTACTACCGATGTTATAGTCGGTTTCCCCGGAGAGACGGAGGAAGAGTTTAAAGAATCTTATGATAAGTGCAAAGAGGCAGCATTTGCCAAGATGCATATCTTTAAATACTCAAGACGACGCGGAACGGTAGCTGACAGGATGCCCGGACAGCTCACCGAAAAGGTAAAGCATGAACGAAGTGTTAGCCTTCAGCAACTCGATGATGCAATGAGAGATACCTATAACGGATCATTTATAGGTGAGACAGTAAAGATACTGGTGGAGGAAATCGTCGAAGAAAGCAGTGAAATCTATGCTTTAGGCCTCACAGAGAGGTATGTTCAGGTGAAATGTTCGATTGGGGCTCTGAGTGTGTCAAAGAGAAACGTCCCCAATGACACACCTGAGATGTGTCAAAGAGAACCGTCCATAGTGACACACCGAGTGGAATGTCCCAATGTAAACCAATATATTAACCAGATTCTCTCCGTCAGGATTGAAAGTATATTAAAAGATGGCATTCTTTTGGGAAAAGTACAAAAAAACACTTGAAATACTTAGGATTCTAGGTTATAATGAAGTGATACAAAAAAAGGCACGTGCACGCCTGTAAAAGATGCGCAGAAATGGGGTTTTTACAAATGGAACAAAGAGGAGATACACAGTACTTCAGACCGGTCAATGACAGCGCTAATCTCGTTAAGGACACTATTGAGGATGTATATACCGCGCTTACTCAGAAGGGCTACAACCCTGTAAGCCAGATCGTTGGTTACATCATGTCGGGTGATCCTACCTATATCACCAGCCATAACGGTGCCAGGAGCCAGATTATGCGTGTTGAGCGTGATGAGATCATCGAGGAGCTCTTAAAGGAGTACATCGATATCAATTTCAGGTAATAGGATATATATGAGTAGGATAATTGGACTTGATTTTGGTGCCATGACCTGTGGCGTGGCTATCAGTGATGAGCTTTTGATCACTGCACAGCCCAAAGAGACCATCAGAAGGACTCATGAGACCAAACTTAGAAAGACTCTGGCTCGTATCGAAGAGCTGATAGCTGAGTACGGAGTTGATAAAATAGTGCTCGGCCTCCCCAAAAAGCTGGATAACACCGAGGGAGAAAGAGCAGAAAAATGCAGGGAGTTTGCGGCTGCTCTTGAGAGAAGGACAGGACTCTCTGTGATTTTATGGGATGAAAGACTTACAACTGTAGAGGCATCCCGTGTTTTGGACGATGTAGGATACGGTTATGTAAAAAAAGGCGAAGTTATAGACAAGCTCGCTGCAGTCATCATACTGCAGAGCTATCTTAACTATTTGTCTAATACGAAATAACCGGATATACAGGATAGGATCATAAGATGGAAGAAAATAAGGATGCTAAACTTATTAAGTTTACGACCGATGATGGAAACGTCATCAATCTTTATGCTATAGCTGATACTAAGCTTAACGGCAAAAACTATATACTGGTGACAGACAGCGAAGACGATATGGAGGCTAATGCCTATATATTAAAGGAGCTGGCTTCGGATAACAAAGAAGTAGCTTATGCACTGGTAGATGACAAGAAAGAACTTGATGCAGTCGGTGAAATCTTTAACGAGCTGCTTGATGATGTTGATATTGTCGATGATGTCGATGAAACTAAATAATCGTGGAGAATAGATTTTGAGTAAGAAAGAAACAGAAATAATAGAAGAGCCGGAGCTCCCTTCAGTCAAGGTTATACCTTTAGGCGGTCTGGAGCAGATAGGTATGAATATCACAGCCTTTGAATATGATGATTCCATCATAGTAGTGGACTGTGGTATTGCATTTCCTGAGGATGATATGCTGGGTATAGACCTGGTCATCCCGGATGTATCGTATCTGAAGGATAATATAGATAAAGTAAAGGGCTTTTTCATAACTCACGGACATGAGGATCATATTGGTGCACTGCCTTATGTACTTAAGGATATATGTGTACCCGTATATGCTACATGTCTTACTACTGCGCTTATAGAAAATAAGCTCAGAGAGCATGAGATGCCCAAGAAAGTTAAGATAAAGACCGTGAAATACGGTCAGAGCGTTAATGCCGGTGATTTCAGGGTTGAATTTATCAGGACCAATCACAGTATAGCTGATGCAGCAGCGCTGGCTATCTTTTCACCTGCAGGTGTTATAGTTCATACTGGTGACTTTAAAGTGGATTATACTCCGGTATACGGAGAGACCATAGATCTGCCCCGTCTTGCAGAGCTCGGGAAAAAGGGCGTTCTTGCTCTTATGTGCGACAGTACCAATGTACTTCGTCCCGGATATACGATGTCTGAAAAGACAGTGGGCAAGACATTTGATACCATATTCATGGAGAACAGTGACCGCAGGATCATAGTGGCTACCTTCTCGACCAATGTTGACCGTGTACAGCAGATCATTAATTCGGCTGAGAAATACGGCAGAAAAGTGGTAGTTGAAGGCAGGAGCATGGTAAACGTTATCTCTACTGCCTGCGAGCTTGGATATATTACTGTTAAAGAGGGTACTATCATTCCTATAGAGCAGATGAAGAGCTATAAGGATGAAAAGACTGTACTGATCACTACAGGCAGCCAGGGAGAAGCCATGGCAGCTCTTTCCAGGATGGCGGCCAATATTCATAAAAAGGTGACCATCAAGCCCGGAGATGTAGTAATATTCAGTTCTTCAGCCATCCCCGGTAATGAAAAGAATATCTTCAAGGTTATCAACGAACTGAGCATGATCGGAGCAAAGGTTATATTCCAGGATGCTCATGTATCCGGACATGCCTGCCAGGAGGAGATAAAGCTTATTTACTCACTGGTTAAGCCCAAGTATGCCATACCTGTTCACGGTGAGTACAGATTCCTCACCGCACATAAGGAGTTGGCTGTAAATATGGGTGTTGAGAAGGATAATGTATTTATCCTCTCATCGGGCGATGTTTTGGAGCTTAATGAAGAAAAAGGTGTCCTGACCGACAAGGTTAAGGTCGGTGCCGTTATGGTAGACGGTCTTGGTGTCGGAGATGTAGGAAATATCGTACTTCGTGACAGACAGCAGTTGTCTGAGAGCGGACTTATTGTAGTATCTCTTACATTTGATTCCGCTACCGGTGAGGTACTGGCCGGTCCCGATATTTCTTCAAGAGGTTTTGTATATGTCAAGGAGGCCGAGGAACTTATAGAGGCTCTTGAGGGTGAGGTTATAGCTACTTTGGATCTTATCAGATCCAGGGAGATAACCGATCAAAATAAGATGAAATCACTGATCAGGGACGATCTTGCTGATTTCCTGTGGAAGAGGATGAAGAGAAGACCTATC
>JAEEGG010024876.1_pt1 | contig 11579 bp, 9 predicted proteins | sample 9134161 | NCBI WGS metagenome assembly JAEEGG01 (sample SAMN16246543, study PRJNA631951) | gut metagenome | biome: gut microbiome; feature: rumen; material: CR-attached | host: Bos | place: Iran: Karaj | collected 2018-10 | reverse complement strand
TTCAACAGCCAGCCGGCGGCGCTGCTCTAAAATACCAACCAGTACAGCCAGACGGACGCATTCAAGTTCGGTATCACGATGATGACCTTCTCCTGGCTGCTTATCCTTTTGTTCGGCCAGACCATGCTGAAGTGGCTGGCCATCACCCCCGGACTGTTTTAAACATCTACCGCTATGACAATCGAATGGGACTTCATACTCAGGATATTCGTGGCCGGGCTCCTCGGCGGGCTGATCGGCTTTGAAAGGGAATTCAGGGCCAAGGAAGCGGGCGTGCGCACACACTTCATCGTGGCGCTCGGCAGCGCACTGTTCATGGTCATCTCCCAATATGCTTTCGCCGGCCGCTTTGATGCCGCGCGCGTGGCGGCACAGGTGGTGTCCGGCATCGGTTTCATCGGCGCGGGAGTCATCATCTTCCAGAAGAACGTCATACGCGGAATCACAACCGCCGCCGGCCTTTGGGTGGCCGCAGCCATAGGCTTAAGCTGCGGAGCGGAGATGTACTCCGTGGCCATCGCAGCTACGGTCATGACCATCCTGGTGCTGGAGACAATGCACTTCATTACCCGCAATCACGGAGAGAAGGAAATCACCGTTACCCTTTCTCCCGTCTCCAACGAGGAGTTGCTGGATGTGATGAAAACACTGAAAGCCATAGGGGCGGACGTTACGGCTTTCACTCTTGCCGACGGCGAAGCTTCGCTGGACCTTAAAATAAAACAAAAGGACTATGCCACAACCGTGGACACAGTCCTTTCATTCTCAAAAGGCCTTAAGGTGGAGATCTCCTAGAAGAATCTCGCCCTGTTATCCTTCACGACACCGTTCTCGGACATCGTAGGAATGATGCCCTGGGCACCGTACTGAGCCTTGCGCTGTGCGAACATATCAGCATCGTTCTCGGTGTAGAAGGAACCGACTTCCTTGCTGTTCACCACGAGCACATAGGTGCCATAGGCTCCTGCGACAGGACCGGTCAGTTTTCCTTCCTCGGCGGCATAGACTGCGCCCGCAAGACCGGGATCCACACGGCCGCCCATAGGAGCGAGGCTGAGTGCGGATTCGCTGGTGACGGTGGTCTCGAGCTTGTCTGCGACCTCCTGAAGGGTGGTGCAGCCTTCGATCTTACCTGCGATTTCAGCCTTCTTGGCCTCGGCCATCTTCTTTGCGTAGAGCTGGCTCTCGATGGTTGAGGAAACCTCGTTCAGGGGCTTCACGCCTTCTTTATGGATGCCAATGAGTTCTGCGATGAAGAAGTACTTGTTGTTGACGGTGATGATGTTGGACGCCTTTCCGACCTTGTTGTCGAACGCCCAGCGGGTGACCTCCTTGGCATTCTCGATGGACCCGTAGGTAGAGGTAGCCTCGGTGACGTTCATCCTGTGGGAATAGACGCCAAGGCTGTCGACGGCCTCGGAATAACCGGATGCTGTTTTGTTCGCGATGGTGGCGAACTTGTTGGCCTGGGAATAGAAGGTGTTGAAAGTCTCCTTGCTCGCGATTGCGGTCTTCTCGAGGATGGCCACCTGCTTCTTGACGACAGGGGCGGTCTTCTTCGTGACGACGACCACGTGGGTGCCGTACTGGGTCTTGAGGACCATGGGCTGGTTCACGGGGGCAGTGATGACGCTCTCGAACCCGGGGATCATGTAGGTCTGGGTCAGCCAGCCGATGTTCCCGAGGGTTCCGTCTGCGGCAGAGTTCTGGTCGGCGGAGAATTCAGCTACGAGGGAGGAGAAGTTGCCACCCTTGCGCACTACGTTCAGCAGGCTGTCGGCGGTTGCGCCGGCCTTGCTGCCCTGGAGGAGGATGTGCTTGACATAGGCGGAGTCGGCCACGGGCTTGGTATCCATCACGCGGACGGCATAGAAAGTGTCGCCGTCGGCGATGACGGGAGATACGCTGCCCTTGCCTCCGAACACAAAGTCGTTGACTTCCTTGTTGATGCTGGTTAGTTCGCCGGCCTTATACCAGTAGTTGCTGAGCTGACGGTCGGAATTCTTGAGAAGGAACGCCTTCATGTTGTCGGCATCCGCAAACTTGGCATAAGCCTCTGCGAACTGCTCGTTGGTGGCTGAAACGTCCTCTGCGGAAGGAACGACCTCGAACACCACGTATTCGATGTCGCGGCTGGCCTGCTGCTCGAAGAAGTTCTGGTGGGCCTTATAGTACTTCTTGATCTCGGCGGGAGTCACTTTCACAGTGCTGTCGGGAGCGAAAGGATAGGTTACGTAGACATAGTCCACGTTTGCCGTAGTGTTGTTCTGCGCAATGTTAAGCCCCTTTTCAAGAGCATTCTGGTAGGTGCTGGCATTGAAGAGGGCCCCGTACTTTGCATAGTACTGCTGAGTGTTCAGGGTGTTCTGGAGATAGTTCCAGTACAGCTGCAGGCGGCCGCTCTCGTCGGAAGGGATCTGGGCGACAAAATCGCGCACGCGCTCGGCGGAGAAGTTGCCGTTCTCGTCCATGAACGCGGCGTTGCCGGCAATCATCGGGGAAGGATTGGCGCCGGTGGTGAGGTCGAGAATCTCGGCCTTGCCGACGGTGATGCCCGCCGCCTTTGCATTCTTGATGAACAGATACTTGTCCACAAGCTCCTGCCACGCTGCGTCGCGGATCTGCTGCTGGGTCTGCTCGTTCTGCACGCTGGTGCCGGTGATTATCTCATTGATCTGGGTGTATCTCTCCACATCCTCGAGGAAATCGGTATAAGGAACCGCCTTGCCGTTGATGACGCCGACGTCATACTTGCTCGACATTGAATGCAGTGCGGATTCGAGGGTGCTGGGATCTATGATAAAAGACAAAAGGGCCAGTGCGATGATAATCGAGATCGCAAGCCCGAACTTAACGCGAATTTTTTCAAGAACCGCCATTTCAGTTTATGTTTTTTAATTATTAATAATCAATTAAGCCCGCAAAGGTAGTAAATTATCTTATATTTTTGACCAAAGGGCCTATAAAATTCACGGAATCAATCACTACCACCGTGCTATCCTTTACGGTGTAACCGTATCCGTTGAACGGCTCGAGCAGGATGGCGTTGCGGGCGTGGTCGTCGGAACGCATGCCGTAACCCTGCAGGAAACCCTGCGGAGAATACATCTTCACGTAGCAGTCGGTGTATATCTCGTTCTTGGCCTGATTCCAGAAAAGAGTATCCGTTTCCATGGTCTCCTGCTTGAGCACGTTGTGGATGACCACGTTGCCGAAAGCCTCCCAGATTTCCTCCTGCTCCTTCCCGGGACGCTTTTTGTTGGTGACGTGCCGGCCGTCGTCCGAGACGATGATGGTCTCGAGCAGCCCCTCGTCGGAATATCCGTAGATTGCTATCCCCTTCGGAAAGGTTTCGTAAGATGCCGTGTCGTTGTCGTAACGCTCCATGACGGAACTCTCCACCCTCATCACCACCAGGCCGTTACGGGTCTGGACGGCGAACATGTCGTCGATGGTCTGGATGGGGGTGCTCTTGAGGTTCAGGGCCTCGGCTTGGGCCATCTTGCTCTTGCAGGAAACAACGAGGATAGCCGCCGCAATCACGACAGCTATCCCGATATAATTCAGATAAATCCTGCCTCTGCCCACTTTACTTCCTGGTGCGGACGGTGGTGGTGGCGCTCATGCCGTTGCAGACCACCCTGTAAGCCTGTCCGTCGGTCACGTTATACATGAACGCCTCGGCGGTTTCGGGGAAGTAGATGCTGTAGGATCCGATTGCCCTGTTGGCATCGTCGGAAAGGGAAGGATCGGCGGCCTTTGCCTTCTGCAGAAGGTCGACGGCGACCCAGTAGTGGGCGCGTTTCTCGATCTCGTCTCCACCGCAGGAGGTCGCTCCCCAGATCTGTCCCATCAGGAAATAGGACTTGCCGGCGAAGTTCTCGTCCAGGCTCTTGGCGTTATCGGCATAGTTGTATGCCTTGGCAAGGCGGCCGTTCTTGAAGCAGAAGGTCGCGGCCTCGAAGCTGTAGCTTGCATCGGTCGAAGCGTCGGACGTCTCATATGCGATGGCCTCGTCGATATACTTCAAGGCGGCATCGATATTGCCCCTGGAAGCGTTCAGCCTATAGAGATAGTATGCCGAATTGTAGGAAGGATCCAGCTTGTACATGGAGGTGACCGCGTTCAGGAAGAGATCGTTATCCTGGCAATCCTCGGTGATGCTCAGCATCTTGACGATGTTGGACACCAGGGCGAGATCGTCGGACCCGGCCTCGTAGCGGGGGGTGAAGAGGGCGATGAGATCGTCACACTCAGCCACCTTACTGGTGATGAAGAGGCTTTCCAGGTCGGTCTTGACCTTCTGGTTCTGCTCGGCCATCGCGGTAGTCTTGGCAGGAGCCTTGTCGAGAAGGTCCACGTTCCTCTGGTAAGTATTGATCACATCCTCCGCGGAAAGCACGCCCTTCTTGTAGAGTTCGATGGCCACGTTCATATTCTGGATGAACAGGCTGGTGCGGGTGTCCTTTCCGTTGCGGGTGATCACGTCGTTGAGCCCGTCGAAGATGGCCTTGTCATCCCCGTTGAGGTAGTTGACGATATCCACGCCCTTGTTGTTCAGGGCGGATACGGCATACTTGGGGAAGAGCTGGGCACGCTCCTCGTGCAGGGTCATCAGCGAGTCGATGAGGGCCGCACGGTAAACGACGTTGCCCTTGTTCTTATTGATGAGCTTGCGGATGAGTTCGGTTCCGTTGGTGAGCATGGTCTGCCTAACGCCGTGAGGGCAGATGGCATAGGCCTTGCGCCAGTTCACGGTTGCGTTGTCATAATCCTTGGCCTTGTAGGAATCATCGTAGAAGGACAGGTACTTGATGCAGTTCGCGCTGTCCGCGCCCCACTTTCCCTGTGCCGAAGCTCTGAATCCGGCAAGAACCATAACCATGGTCAATAATGCTACAACAATCTTTTTCATATCTTTCAGGTTATTGAATTTACTATTCATATCTGCGTTTCTGGAACCAAATGTCGTGCAGGTTCAATCCCACGCAGAACCTTATGTATCTTTCGCGCACCAGCCCCGCATTCGTCGTTCCCCTCTGTCCCATGTCCACTCCGAGAGATATCCCGTTGTGCAGATAAGCCTCTCTTACAGGGAGGGTTGCACCAAAAGTGATGCCAAAAGTGCCGATTTCGTTGCCTGCGACTTTGTAATACTCTGTAGTATAGTATGCTCCGGCACGGTAGGAAAACCTCTTCCAGCGATATCGGACGTTGTATCTGTCGGGGGTATATTCCAGCCCGGCGCGGAAGCACTGGCGCACTCCGGCGGCGAACGGCGTCTTGCAGTCGGGATTGGCAAAACCGGACGCGGTTCCCATCCCGGTACCCGTCCAATCGGCATAGCTGTAATCAAACTCAGCCCTGATGCGGTCTTCTATGTTGAGGGACACGCCAACTCCCAGCTCGGATGCGAGACGGACGGATTCGGAATTCACTCCGAGGGTATCCGATTTGGAGGAGACGACGACGGTCTCGACGCTTCCTACCGATTGATGCTTGTAGTCCACAGTGCCCTTAAGTTCACTGCCCAGGGTATAGGTTGCTCCTATTCCCAATTTGGTCTTTGCATTCAGTTTCTGCTCATACTGAAGGCCGAACTTACCGGTGAAGGAATGCAGGCCGAGGGAATAGCTGTCCTGCACGCTGTTGTTTCCTTTCTGCGTGAACTGCTCCGTGAAATACTTTCCGTAATTTCCAAAAATATAATCAGCCTCGGCTCCGACGGAAAGGCTCTTTGTCAGTGCATATCCGAGCCCGCCGTACAACCTGTAAAGGGCTCCCTGGCCGTAATCGTAATAGGTTATGTTCCCGGTGTTGGCGATGACGGCCTGGTCGGTTTCCTTGACGGAATAACCATATCCCCCGGCGCTGTACGGGCTGACCCCGGCCATCATCGCAAGATTCTTCATGATGGGGAAAGAGAGGGTCATGCTGCCGATGTTGGTGATGTTCCTGGCCGAGGTCATGCTTCCCTGCCTGTAGATGTTGTTGGTGTTGAGGAGGGAGAAGTCCAGCATGAAGGATAGGGTGTCCCTGACGGGCAGGGATGCGGGATTGAGGGAATTCAGGTAGCGTACGTCCCTGGATGCGATGCCCACGCCGGCCATGCTGCGGTGATAGGCGGACCCCTGCTGATATAGGTCTCCTATTCCGAAGATGGAGTAAGGCGTGTAAGCCATGTATTCCCCGGACTGGGCGGATGCCTTGGAGCCCGCCAATGCCAGGGAGGCAAGGATGATCACACTACTGAATATTCTTTTCAACATAATCGTCCGTAATAAGTGCCAGGCCCACCAGAACCAGGTTGCTCACGATGAACAGCGACTGTTTCATGCGCTTGGCAAAATATGTGGCATCTCCGCCGGTGAATACCACTACGTGTCCCGGATGCCGGCGGATGTACCCTTCAATTTCAAACATTATGCCCGAAACTACTCCCGATTCGATGGAGGACTCCAGGGAGTTACCTTCGTGGGGTACGCGGGCGGGGATGTTCATCAGCGGCAGCGACCTGGAATAACGGTTCAGGGCCTTGAAGCGGGTCATGAATCCGGGGGAGACGTTTCCGCCCCTGTACTGACCGGTTTCCGAGGTCAGGTCTATGGTGAGCGTTGTTCCGAAATCGAACACGATGCAGGGCTTTCCCTTGAACAGGTAGCGCACCGCCAGCAGCGACGCGGCCCTGTCGTAGGAAAGATAGTCCGGCAGGTCGTAGCGCTGGAGGATGTCCGTATGGGTGCTGTCCAGGATCATGAGATGCCTGCACTCTCCCCGCAGGACGGCCTCTTCTTCCGGAGTGACGGGCTTTGCCGATACGACGGCCATCACCTCCGCCTTCTCCTTCTCGGTTATGGAAAGGATGAATTCCATAACTTTCTCCCCCTGGAAACGGTAGGTCTTGCCGAGGGTCATCCCCTCCGCCCAGGCCGCCTTGAGTGCCGTGTTGCCGATCTCTATCAGTAAATTTGCCACTGCTTGATTTTATATAGCCTGCAAAGATACTAAATTATACTAATTTATTCAAGAGCGACCAGGCTCCCTGAAGGCCGTCTACCCCGTGTGCGACCAACTTGAGTTTGCGGTCGGTCTGTTTCAGCACGAAAGGCGTGGTGCCGGAAGAGACGGTGGCGAGTATCTTTTCGAAAACGTTTGACTTGAAATAAGGGGAGTGTTCCTGCGAGATGAACCAGCAGATACACATTCCGTTCTTGACTATTATCTTTTCGAATCCGAGTCTCATCCCGAGGTTGCGGATCTTGACCACGGTGAAAAGGTTGGACACTTCCCGGGGAATTCGGCCAAAACGGTCGGTAAGATGCATGGACAGACGATCCATATCCTTCTCCGAATCCATGGAATCGAGTTGCTTGTAAATGCGGATTTTCTCTGCCAGGACATCTATGTAGCTATCCGGGATCAGGGCTTCCTGGTCCGTTTCAATTGTGCAGTCCGAAATAAATTTCTCCCTACTCTTATTTACCTGTACACCCGTCTCTATACCAAGTTCGTCCATAGCTTCGTTGATAACCTTCTGGAAGGTTTCGTAACCCATGTCCATCATGAATCCGCTCTGTTCGGCTCCTAGGAGGTTGCCCGCTCCGCGGATGTCGAGGTCTTGCATGGCGATGTTGAATCCGCTGCCCAGGTCGGAGAATTCCTCGATGGCGCGGAGACGCCGGCGTGCATCTTCCGTAACCGATGCGAGCGGCGGAACGATCAGGTAACAGAATGCCTTGCGGTTGGAGCGGCCGACTCTTCCGCGAAGCTGGTGAAGGTCGCTGAGCCCAATGTTCTGGGCCTGGTTGATTATGATAGTGTTGGCGTTCGGGATATCAAGTCCGTTCTCGATAATGGTTGTGCAGAGAAGGATGTCGTAGTCTCCCCTGATGAATCCCAGCATCCTGTCTTCGAGCTGGCGGGATTCCATCTGCCCATGAGCCATGCATATCCTGGCATCCGGCACCAGCCTCTTCAGGATAATCTCGATATGGGGGAGTTCCTCCACTTTGTTATGGAGGAAGAATACCTGGCCGCCGCGGTTGAGTTCGTAGTTGATGATACTCTTCACCTCGTTCTCGTCGAAGAGTATGATTTCGGTCTGCACCGGGATTCGGTTCGGAGGGGGAGTATTTATTATACTGAGGTCCCTGGCGCCCAGAAGGGAGAACTGGAGGGTACGAGGTATAGGTGTGGCAGTGAGGGTGAGGGTGTCCACGGATGTCTTGAACTGGCGGAGACGCTCCTTGGCGGCAACCCCGAACTTCTGCTCCTCATCTATGATTAACAGGCCTAATTCCTTGAATTCGAAGCCGTTGCCCAGAATCTTATGGGTTCCTATTATGATATCTATCTGCCCGGCGGCCACTTTCTGCTTGATGTCGGATATCTGCCTGGCGGTACGGAGGCGGCTTACATAATCTACCGTACAGGGGAAATTTGCGAGACGGGAGGTAAAGGTGTTGTAGTGCTGCAGGGCGAGGATGGTTGTAGGCACCAGCACGGCCACCTGCTTGCCGTCGGTGACGGCCTTGAATGCGGCGCGGATGGCCACTTCCGTCTTGCCGAAACCCACGTCGCCGCACACCAGGCGGTCCATGGGGCAGGGGTCTTCCATATCTCTCTTGACCGCGATGGTGGCCGCTTCCTGGTCGGGAGTATCCTCAAAAATGAAGGATGATTCAAGTTCATCCTGCAGGTAGGTATCCGCCGAAAAGGCGAAACCTTTCGTGGCTCGGCGCTTGGCGTAGAGTTGGATAAGGTCTTTGGCAATATCCTTTACCTTGCGCTTGGCGTTGGCCTTAAGGGTGGACCAGGTCTTGGATCCTAGTTTGTTTATGCGCGGCTGCTCTCCGTCTGCGGAGCGGAAGAGGGACAGTTTGTTAAGGGCGTGGACGGATACGAATACCACGTCACCATCCTTGTAGTTTATCTTTACTACCTCCTTGACTCTTCCTTTTTCGTCGAACATGCGCACCAGACCGCCGAATACTCCGATACCGTAGTCGATATGAACCACGTAATCCCCTATGTTGAAGGAATTCAGGTCGTTGATGGTGAGTTGCTCGCTCTTTTCCACCGTCCGGCGTATGGTTACCCTGTGGAAACGGTCGAATATCTCGTGGTCGGAGTAACGGGCTATCCTGGTATCCTCGTCCACGAAACCCTCGTGAATATTCTTTCCTTCCACGAATTCAGGAAGTATTCCCCCCTCGCTGCTTATAATTGACCGGATCCTGTTGATCTGAGAGGATTTTTCCGCATAGATCAACACCTTATATCCGTTTTCCACCTTGCGGCGGATATCCTCCTCAAGAAGGTCGAAGTTTTTGTTGAATCTGGGTTGGGGGGTGATATGGAATCGTTCGGCATCCTCCTTCTTTTCTCCTACCGGCACCTGGAGGAAAACCCGGCGGAAAACTGCCGTGCGGGAGAAGAAATCCCTTTCCTTATAGATATCCGCCGAATCCAGCCATATGGTGCTTCCTGTGGGTAGGATGTCCAGTATATTCTCTCCCTCCTCTGAGGTATCTGACAGGGAACTTCCTATTATATCTATGCTTTCTCTTTCCTCTTTGGAAATCTGGGTATTGCAGTCGAATACGCTGATGATCTCTATCTCGTTTCCCCAGAAAGAAATGCGGTAGGGAAGGTTGTCGGAATAAGAGAATATATCTATCAGTGAGCCCCTTATGGCGTATTGGCCGGGAGCTGAAACGAAGTCCGTACGCTCGAAACCCTGGTCGTTAAGGGCTGAAATGATGGTATCGAATGATATTTCCTGACCTTTGGATAAGGTGAAAAGGTCCTTAGTCTTGCGTCTGGATGAAGGTATTTTTTCTTCGAGTGCCTCCGCACAGCATACTATGAATAATTTTTCTCCTTTATTCTTAAGTATGGCGCTAATGGCAACTGTACGCTGTACGCTGATGGATGATTTATAATTACTCCTTTCAATTCCCTTTCCGTTCGGGGGAAGAAGAAAAACTTTATCTCCTTCTATAAGATTATAAAGGTCGGCGGTGCAGTATTCTGCAGAGTCTTTGTCGGGGAGAATTACCAGGTTTATCCCTTCTGGGGCGGAGTCGCTCAGTACGAACCATCTCGCAGATAGAAAGAGTCCGCTGCAATAAACTGTTTTTTCTTTATCTATCCGGGTTTTTAACATAAACTACGATAATCCTATTGATAAGTTGTTAATAAAACTGTTGATAACTTCTTTATAACTTCACCGCCTTTTTAATCAACAGTTTTTTAATAAACGACTTTTTAGGTTCTTAACATTCTCTTATTTTATAATTAATTTATTATCAATTATTTAGAGAGTTTTTAACATTTCAACATCCAAATAAACAATAATAGATTTACAAATAAAAAGAACTATATTTGTATTTGGAATTAAAAACTGGGACCGATGTCAGATTTCAACCCCCACGATACAATCGAAAGCAAAGATAAGGAATTGGACGGAATAATCCGCCCCCGGGAACTCGAAGATTTTACTGGGCAGGGAGAAATCGTATCCAACCTGAAAGTATATATTAAGGCGGCCAAACTGCGTGGGGAAACTTTGGATCATACCCTGTTCCACGGTCCTCCCGGCCTGGGAAAAACCACCCTTGCCCATATCATTGCAAACGAGATGGGGGTGAACATGAAGATTACTTCCGGTCCGGTACTCGACCGGCCGGGGGATCTGGCAGGCCTGCTGACTTCTCTCGAGCCGGGGGATGTCCTGTTTATAGATGAAATCCACCGTCTCTCTCCGGAGGTCGAGGAGTATCTCTACTCCGCGATGGAGGATTTCGTGATAGATATAATGATAGATAAGGGCCCCGGGGCGAGGTCCGTGCGCATCTCCCTGAATCCTTTTACCCTGGTGGGAGCTACTACGCGAAGCGGTCTGCTCACAGCTCCGCTCCGTGCCCGCTTCGGCATAACCTGCCCGATGGAGTATTACGATACGGATGATCTGGTGAAGATAGTGAAGCGCAGTGCCGGCATACTGAAGGTGGATATCGATGATTCGGCCGCGCAGGAGATTGCCATGCGCAGCCGCGGCACCCCCCGTATCTGTAATTCACTACTCAGGCGTGTCAGGGATTTCGCCCAGGTCGAGGGTGACGGCCGCATAGACCTGAAGATTGCCAAATATGCACTGGATAAGCTCCATATAGATACCCTTGGGCTTGATTCCATAGATAACAAGATACTCCGCACGATAATAGAAAAATTCAAGGGCGGTCCGGTTGGAGCGAACACCCTGTCTACAGCTATCAGTGAGGATCAGGGAACTTATGAGGAAGTTTACGAACCTTTCCTTATAAAAGAAGGATTCATCCTGCGCACACAGCGCGGACGCATAGCTACCGATCTGGCTTATAAACACCTTGGTGTAAAAAGGGGAGTGATTGACGAGAATACCCTGTTCTAATCTTGTTATTCCCGCCAAAAATGAGTAAAATTGCAGACTATTAAATAACTCTACATAAAAATGGCAGATAAACTTATCTCTAAGATTCCTGACGGCCCGCTGTCCGAGAAATGGACGAAGCGCAAATCGGAAATTCATCTTGTCA
>JAEEGG010024874.1_pt1 | contig 11581 bp, 10 predicted proteins | sample 9134161 | NCBI WGS metagenome assembly JAEEGG01 (sample SAMN16246543, study PRJNA631951) | gut metagenome | biome: gut microbiome; feature: rumen; material: CR-attached | host: Bos | place: Iran: Karaj | collected 2018-10 | reverse complement strand
CCGGCTTCTGCTGAGGTCTCCCTTTATCGTATTCGGTTCGGTCGTCATGGCCTTTATGCGCGATGTTCCTACCGGCTTCATTTTCCTTGCGGCAGTTCCGGTCCTGACTGCTATGATCTTCGGATTTATTTTTTCAGGCAAAGCGCTCGAAAAGACCGCGGGACAAAAGCTTGAAGCACTGACAAGGCGCACCCGAGACTCGATATACGGCGTCAGGGTGATCAGGGCCTTCAGGCAGGAAGGGAACGAGACAGACGCTTTTGACTCGGAAAACGGCAAATATCAAAGGGCGTCGGTCAGAGCGGGAAGATTAACTTCATTTCTGAGTCCCGGTCTTCTGATACTTGTTAACGCCGCAATCATAATAATCATAATGTCGGGCGTCAGGGGAGTGGACAGCGGCAGGCTTTCTCAGGGGACTGTCGTTTCGCTCTACAATTACATGGCATTGATACTCACCGAACTCGTGAAGATGGCAAATCTTGTCGTCACTCTCGCGCGAACTTCGGCTTCAGCCGACAGAGTTGCTGAGCTTATCGGATTTGAGGAGGAGGAGCTTGAGAAGACGACTGAGACAGACATGACCGATGAAGGTGAAATACCTGCGGTCGAGTTTGAAGACATTTCTTTTTCATATCCCGGAGCCGCCGAGAATTCGCTTAAAAAGATTTCTTTCCGGCTGATGCCAGGAAAAAGTCTCGGAATAATCGGAGGCACCGGATCTGGCAAATCCACTCTCGCCTCACTGATCCCCGCGCTATATCTGCCTACAGAGGGGAGTGTAAGGATATTCGGACACGATACCCGCTCCGGAGGTCTTTCCATGATCAGAGAACAGATCGCATATGTTCCGCAAAGAGCAAGGCTCTTTTCCGGCACCGTCGCCGACAATATCCGGTGGGGTAATACAGAGGCTGACGATGAAAGCATAAGACAGGCTCTTCGCGATGCCTGCGCCCTTGATTTTGTTGAAAATAAACAGGGCGGTCTGGAAGCTTCCGTCGAGCGTGACGGCGCGAATTTCTCCGGAGGGCAGAAGCAGAGACTTTCGATAGCGAGGGCTCTGGTCAGACGCCCGAAGATCCTTATCCTCGACGACAGTTTCTCGGCGCTTGACATGGCGACAGATCTTGCCGTAAGAAGCAATATCGCCGCGCTTGACTATTCTCCGACTGTCATTATTATATCTCAGCGCCCTTCATCGGTGCTTTCCTGCGATTCAATACTGGTCCTTGACAACGGCATACCTGTCGGATACGGAAGCCATGCCGAGCTGATGAAGTGCTCTCCGGTTTACCGTGAGATCTATGAATCGCAGTACGGAGAGGAGGCGGGAGACTGATATGAAAGCCTCGAAATCACCTGCTTCCTCTTCCAAGCGCAAATCCGCAGGCATAATGTCTTCTCTGAAGGTCATAAAAAGGCTTCTGTCATTTTCCGGCAGATCAGCCTGGCTATTTCCGGCTGCCTTTCTCTTTGCACTATTCGCGTCGGTATTTTCACATCTGATCCCGCTGCAGTTTTCAAAGGCTATAGAACTCGCGCCGGATGCCGGAAGCGTCGATATAGCGGGAATCGTGAAGATCCTTTCCGCAGTTCCGATCATGATAGGAATATCTGCTCTTTCTGAGCTTATCCTGCGATTCATGGCCGTCAGACTCGGCTCCTCGATCATCGCGAACATCAGAAAGGCATCATTCCGCAAACTGAACAGACTTCCGCTTTCCTATCTCGACTCTCATCCCTCGGGGGATACTCTTTCCAGGATCATCGCCGACGCCGACAGAATGTCCGACGGTCTTCTGACCGGCATGGTATCGCTTTATTCCAGCATTCTCGGAATACTCGTTACCATAGTCTTCATGTTCGCGGTAAGTCCCATTGTTGCGCTTGCGGTAATACTGCTGACTCCGATGTCGATGTTTTTCGCCACGTTCATTTCGGGCCGGACCTTTTCGCTCTTTAAAAAATCGGCAGGCCTTTCTGCCGCCGCGACCTCGCTGGCAGAGGAGTATACCCGCGGCTTTGACGAGATAAAGCTCTTCGGACGCGAAAAGATCTGCGAGAACGGCTATAACTCTGCGGTCGAGGAATACAAAAAGACGGCGACCACGGCGGTATTCTTCTCGTCCCTGACAAATCCGGTAACAAGATTCGTAAACAGCGTCATATATGCCGGTGTCGCATTGGTCGGAGGCCTTCTGGCCATTTCAGGAAGGCTCGGTATCGCCGGTTTTACCGTCCTTCTGACATATTCCAGAGAATACGCGAAGCCATTCAACGATCTCTCGGGGGTGATCGCCGAAGCCCAGAACGCGCTTGCCGGTGCTGTCAGGATCTTCGAACTTCTTGATTCGGACGAGATCGGGACTGAACCCACCGGTTCCCAGTCGGTAAGTGATGAGGATCGCGCAGGAACGCTTGAGGCTGTCAATGCCGAATTCTCATACACCGACAGGCCCTTTATCGAGGATCTCTCCTTCAGCGCTCCTCACGGTTCTGTGATCGCCCTCGTCGGTCCGACCGGATGCGGAAAGACGACACTCGTCAATCTTCTTATGAGATTCTATGACCTGAAATCGGGAGATTTCAGACTGGGGTCGGCTTCTATCCCGGAATCTACCGTAGAAAGTGTAAGAGAATCCTTCGGAATGGTGCTCCAGGATACCTGGCTATCGTCAGGCAGCGTATATGACAACATACGTCTCGGCAATCCTGAAGCTACTGATAAGGAAATAGAAGACGCATGCCGTATGTCATTCGCCGATTCTTTCATCAGACGTCTGCCGGACGGATATGATACTCTCCTCGGCGATTCCGAGGGACTGCTTTCGGCCGGCGAACGTCAGCTGCTCTGCATCGCGAGGCTTATGGTGTCTCCTCCGCCGCTTCTTATACTCGACGAGGCTACATCATCGATCGATACCAGGACAGAGATCAAGATACAGAAGGCCTTTGCCGAACTGATGAAGGGAAGGACCTCGATCATCGTTGCCCACCGGCTCAATACGATCAAAAACGCCGATCTTATCATTGTTATGAAGGACGGAAAGATCATTGAGTCGGGCAGGCACGGCGAGCTCATGGAAAAGAAGGGCTTTTACGCCTCGCTTTACGGTTCGCAATTCCTTCTTGCTCAGAAAAAAGATTGATCTTCGCGCTCGTGAAGAAAAAAAATCAATCGATTTTTCTTGACACAAAGCGCTTGGGGTGATATAATATTAAAGCTTTCGTGGTTTCCCGGCATTTGCTGGTGTGGCTCAGTCGGTAGAGCAGCTGATTCGTAATCAGCAGGTCGCGGGTTCGAGTCCCGCCACCAGCTCCGACATCCGGGGAACTTCAAAGCATATATCGGGCCGCAAAAGCTTTTTTCGCTTTTCGGCCTCTTTTTTCTCTGACGAGTCTGTTTTTGATAAAACCGGTCATGCCAATATCTTACAGTTGTCTCTCCCCCGGACCGATCTCTTCTCGGAATTCTTTCAAAGCAGATCCGGTACCCTGAACTGTTTCTAAAATTTTTTACGCGGATACTTCCTGTACCTGATTGTTTGGTCATTCCTTTCATATGCCTTTATTTATCTGTTGAATTGCCGATTATTCTTCCCACAACAATCTTTTACTTGATTTTTTCTATTATTTAAAGTATAATATACAATTAAGGCGAATGGGCAAGTTCAGTTTATTACAGACCTCCCGGGGCTGATATTTCTGTTTCTGCCCAAAGATCGAAATGATTCAGGGCGGAACCGGTTTTTTGGCAGGGAAAAGAGCGGAAGATCTGAAGGCCGATAAAGATTTCCGTTTTTGGCGATATTTCTTATGTTTTTCACCTGTTGTGAACAGACTGATGTCGTCCGAATGAGCGACGTTCACATTCCCATAAATGTCCGGTTTTTCACGGAGGTTATATATGGACTTTCAGAATATGAAGATCAGGAAAGCCGTTATTCCGGCGGCGGGACTCGGAACACGGATGCTGCCTATCGCACGGGCAGTTCCGAAGGAAATGCTGCCAATCGTAGACCGGCCTGCTATCTCATATCTCGTTGATGAATGTGTCAGGAGCGGGATCACCGATATACTGATCATAACCGGCAGGAACAAGACGGCGATCGAGGATTATTTCGATTATTCTCCAGAATACGAGGCCGCCCTTCTTGCAAAAAACAAATTTTCCGCCGTTGAGGAGATGAGGAACACCGCCGTTCCCTCGGGTGCCAGGCTCTATTTTCTGAGGCAACACGAGGCACAGGGACTCGGCCACGCGATCCTCTGCGCTGAAAGCTTTGCGGCCGGAGAACCCTTTGCGATCCTCTACGGAGACGATATAATAATCGAGGACGAAGGCGAAAAGCCGGTGACCGCTCAGCTCGCAGACAGCTTTTACAGATACGGCAGACCTGTCTGCGGAGTAAAACCGGTGCCGATCGAACTGGTAAGGAAATACTGCTCTCTTAAAGCAGAGCATATTGACGGAAGCGACGGTGAATATTTCGTCGACGACATGATCGAAAAGCCCTCCCGCGACGAGGATGTTTTCACGAATCTGTCGATACTCGGAAGAGTCGTTGTCACTCCCGAAGTCTTCGATATCCTCAAGGTGATCCCCCGAGGCGCCGGAGGAGAGCTTCAACTTACCGACGCTCTTGCGGTGATCGCCCGCAGGTCAGGAGTGACCGCACTTGATTTTATAGGCACAAGGTATGATATGGGCTCAAAGATAGGCTTCCTTACCGCCAATCTCCGCGAGGCATGCAGAAACCCCGAGACAAAAGATGAATTCCGGCGCATAGTAAAAGAGTTCGCAAAAGAGCTTTGAGTCATATTTTACAAAACAGAGTTTTACTGAGAGCAGGTACAAAGAATATGGACAGCGAAAAGAAATCATTCACAAGAGTGACGAAGGACAATTATTATCTTGACATCGCGCGCACTGTTTCAGAGCGCAGCACATGCCTGAGGAGAAAATTCGGTGCGATAATCGTTAAAAACGATACGATAATCTCCACCGGATACAACGGCGCTCCCAGGGGACGTGACAACTGCAGCGATCTCGGCTTCTGCTACAGAGAGCATCTCGGTATCCCCAGAGGAGAGCGCTATGAGCTCTGCCGTTCTGTCCATGCCGAGGCAAACGCGATCATCGCCGCCGATCACGATCTTATGCAGGGATCCACGCTCTACCTCTGCTGCACCTCTCCCGACGGTAAGGATACTCTCCCCGGGACCACCTGCTGCATGATGTGCAAAAAGCTTGTTATCAATGCCGGGATAAGCCAGGTAATAGTCAGGGACGATCCCGAGAACTACCGTGTGATCGACGTCGCCGACTGGATCAGCGACGACGACTCGCTCAGCGGAAAATTCGGATACTGATGTTCTAAAGTGAAGAAATGAAGCGTAAAAACAAATTATTGAGAGCGTCAGCCGCGGTTCTTGCCCTCGCAATGATCATTCTGTCGCTTGCGGGATGCACCACCAAACTGAAGCTGAAGAAGACAAAGATAGTCGATCCGAAGACCGGGTCGGAATATGTATATACTTCCGGGAAATATCTGCCGAAATCGGTATCGGAAGAGGTATACGCCGTATTTGAGCTCAACAGGGTCAAGGTCAACTATTATTCGATCGAAGGCCTGGCGCCCGAAGAATGGCTGGTCTCAGAGGTCGGGGACGTGATCTATGCCGGAACCGAAAGCCTCCCGGATCTTGCCGCCTTTGAGCCTTCCAAACTGCACATCAGCTATAACACCGATGTACTGTTCGCGCTCGCGCTGATCGATGACACAGAGACGATTTCAAAGGTCATCGACCGTTATACTACCGGAGAAAAGCTGGAAGCAAGTTATCTCGAGGCAAACACTTACAGGCTTCTGTTTGAATCTGAAAAATATCCCGCGATCTATTTTATGCTTTATCTGACTGTCACTCCGTCGGGTATTTTCATCAACGACCGGACCGAGGGGTATATGATCGAAGCGACAGATCTCTTCTCAGGATATGTCGAACCTTATTCATACTCGGAAGACTGATATCTCTCGCTCTTTCAGTCCGTACCCGATCGACCGAAGAGGATGAAGATGCATATCGAGATTTTTTCCGAAAAACATATCCCGGAAGCCGCAGAGATCGAAAAGATCTGCTTTTCGGATCCCTGGAGCGAGGATTCTCTCGGATATCTCTGCTCTTCAGACACCGCCTGCGGCGTCGCGGCAACCGAGGACGGCAGGCTTGCCGCGTACGGCGGAATAGAGCATGTCCTTGATACCGCCTCGATAATCAACATAGCCGTTCATCCCGATTTCAGAAGACGCGGTTACGGCCGGGCGATACTGTCGGCGATTGAATCGAAGGCGTGTGAATTCGGAGCGCAAATAATCTTTCTCGACGTGAGAGAATCGAACGAACCGGCAAAATCTCTCTATCTCTCATCCGGATACCGGATCGCCGGCATTCGCAGGGGTTATTACTCTCATCCGAGGGAAAACGCGATCGTCATGGCTAAGGATCTGAGTTCCGGATCTGAATAACAACACAGTACTATTCTCAGTTTTATCAGGATCTTTCAGAAAGGAGACCGTCTGACAGGAATGCTCATACTCGGAATCGAATCATCATGCGACGATACAGCTGCGGCGGTTGTCTCCTTTGAAGAAGGGAAGGGACTCCGGCTGCTTTCAAGCGCCGTATCCTCTCAGATAGAACAGCACACACTTTACGGCGGCGTCGTGCCCGAGATAGCGGGCAGGGCACATGCCGAAAACATATCCGGGACTCTGACTGCCGCGCTGAAGTCTGCCGAAATTGAGCCGGATATGATCGACGCTGTCGCCGTAACTACTCATCCCGGACTTATCGGAGCTCTTCTTGTCGGAGTGAATTTCGCGAAATCCTTTGCATATTCCTATTCAAAGCCGATAGTCCCCGTCAATCATATCAAGGCCCATACCGCGGCGGTCTATCTGATACCCGATCCGCCAAAGCCGCCCTTCATTTCGCTCGTCGTATCGGGAGGTCATACCTCCTTCTATGTCGTGAAAGACTATACCGTCTTCTCGGAGATAGGCGGGACACGCGATGACGCTGCCGGCGAAGCCTTTGACAAGGTCGGGAGGGTCATCGGACTTCCTTATCCTTCAGGCGCCGCGATGGACGCGCTGGCTTTCGAAGGTGACAAGAGATACGCGTCATCTTCGGAGCTGCAGGGAAAGGGAAGAGGAAAAAAGCGGACTGCGTTGAAAAGATACTGCCCGCTTCCTTCCCCCGCGATGAAGGACGGACTCGCCTTCTCATTCAGCGGTCTTAAATCCGCAGCGCTCAACTTCATCAATTCAAAGCGTCAGGCCGGAGAGGAACCCGACCGCGAGCTCCTCGCGTCTGATTTCACCTTCGCGGTCGCGGACGGGATCTCATCTAAAACTGCCGAAGCCCTTGATATTTCTGGATGCAGAACTCTTGTCCTTTCGGGCGGTGTCGCCGCTAACAGGCACCTTCGCTCTGCGCTCGCATCGACCTGTGAAAATCTATGCGTCAGATTCTGTCCGGTCCCGACCGAACTCTGCGGAGACAACGCGGCTATGGTCGCGGCGCAGGGATGCTACGAATTCCTTGCCGGAAATACCGCCGACACGTCGCTCAACGCCTCGGCATCGGATATGCTGAAACAAAGCGGAATACTGTTATGAATAAAAATACAGACGATATTGAAATCACATCCGAAGAGCCTTCGGAAAAACTGTCGGTCAATTACGGCAGATCTGTCTTCTGCGTTCCGTCCTCGGTGCTACCGAAGCTGAAGAACGCCAAAAAAAGCGATATACTGATCCTTCTGTCATTTCTGGCGGATACCGACGCGGACACTTTATCGATCGCCTCATCCTGTTCGGTCGACGAGGCGACCGTCGCCTCCGCGCTCAGCTACTGGCGGGGCACCGGCATACTGACGATCGACGATGAGGAAGACGCTCTGAAGGCTGAAAAGGCTTCTCAGGATATACAGAAACAAGCACCGAAGCGCGACAGGCTGCTTGAAACTGTCCCGCATTACACCTCCGAGGAGATAGCCTCGATCATATCCTCCGACAGATCTGTAGCCGAAATGATCGACGAGTGCCAGCAGATTTTCGGAAAGGTCTTCGGACAGACCGACAGCATGAGGATAGTATCGGTAATGCAGTATTACGGTCTCACACCCGAATATATCCTTACTGTCGCTTCTCATAACGCTCTCAAAGACAAAAAGGCGGTCGCGTATCTTGTCACTACCATCGGGAATTTCTGCGACGCCGGCATCTGCGACGAAGACAAGCTCAACTCCTACCTGATGGCAGTCGCCAAGACCGCGACTCTTGAGACAAAGGTCAGGGCTCTCTTCGGTATCGACATGAACAGGGCCCTGAGCGAGAACGAGAGCAGGTATATCTCGTCATGGTCTGAAAAGTACGGCTTCGGGATTGAAATAATCACGATGGCATACAATATCACCGTCGACGTAACCAACAAGGCGTCTTTGCCATATTGCGACGCGATCCTTCAGAAGTGGTTCGAGGCAGGACTCAAGTCCGAATCAGACGTGGCAAAGTTTATTGAAACCGATAAAAGATCCCGGGAAGCCAATCAGAAGCCGGGAACAAAAAAGAAACCGGCAGGAAAAGACGGTTTCGGTACCAAGACCTTCGATTCTGAAGAATTCTTCAAGGTTTCGCTGCTCAGATCCTTCGCGACAGATCAGGAACTGCCTCCGCAGTCTCAGGGCAAGCCGAAGTATGACCCGCTCGCCGACAAGGCAGACGGCGGAGCCTGAGGCTGATCTTATACTTCATAAGAAAGATTATTACCCTGCAACACCGTCAAGAGATCGGAGCGGTGCCTCTTCTGTTTTTTCCGAATAACAGCCTGAAAGGTACGCATGACCTCGAAAAAACGATACTTTGCGAACTGCAGGCATGCCTTTTCCATACAGTCAAAGGAGAAAACTATAAAAATGTCATACAATCCACAGGTCTTTAAAAAGGTAAGGGAAGAATTTGAGAACAAACGCCTGGAGGCTGAGAACTCCGCGGAAAAAAGGCGTGCGGAAGCCGAATCTCAAATACCCGGCCTCGCGGAAACAGACAAAAAGCTTGAGCGGACCGGTCCCAGACTCATGGCGATCGCCCTTCACCGAAGCAATGAGACTGTAGAGGACGTCAAGGCCGATGTTACCCGCCTTCGCGCCGAGCACGAGGAACTGCTTAAGTCCGCCGGTTTCGCGCCAGACTACACCGATCCTCACTACGCCTGCGATTTATGTTCGGATACCGGATATTACGGGAACAGGATCTGCGCCTGTATGCGGGCCGCACTCAACGAAGCGAGTTATGAAGCGGCAGGTATCTCAAAGCTTATTAAAAACTGCACTTTCGAGTCTTTTGATCTTGATTACTACAAAGCCGATCAGAAAGATTATCGGAATATGCGCCAAAATTATCTGTTCATAAAAGATTACGCCGAAAAGTTCACCACTGACAGTACCGGACTTCTTCTATTCGGCGGCACAGGTCTCGGAAAGACGCATCTTTCGGTGGCTCTGGCCAAGCGTGTCACCGACCGCGGGTTCGACGTTCTCTATACCGGCGCGGTCGGGCTCCTCGGCGATTTCGAAAGAGAAAGATTCAATAATTCGACCGGGACAGAGAGCGGATACAGTGTCGAATCATACTACACCTGCGAGCTTCTTGTGATCGACGATCTCGGAAGCGAGATCTCAAATTCATTTACCACAAGCATTCTTTACGACCTTGTCAACCGCAGGATCAATTCCTCGCTGCCGACCGTTATCAGCACGAATCTGACACACGAAGAGCTTTCGGCGAGGTATTCCGACAGACTCGTCAGCAGATTCTTCGGCAGTTATATCTCACTGATGTTTACCGGAAAGGACATAAGGATGCTGAAACGCCTCCGTCAGGACCGCGTCTAATGTCTTATTTAAGATCATACAACAAATTCACATTCAGCCGTCGAAGAAAGGACTGGTCTTCATCCAGATGTCTGATAAAAGCAAAATGATAAAGACCTCGATAGGAGGTCAGGCCCTCAACGAGGGAATAATGATGAGAGGTCCCGTGAAGACCGCGATCGCGGTAAGAGACCCGGACGGAAAGATCCAGCTCGAGGTCTCGGAGAACGGAACCCGCTTTTCGAAACTGAAAAAGATCCCCGTCCTGAGGGGAGTCTTCTCATTTGCCGATTCACTTATAACCGGATACAAGGCTCTCATGCGCTCTGTCGAGATCGCTTTCCCCGAAGAGTCAGCCGCCGGAAAGGAAGCATCCGAAAGTGACAGCGTGGATGATACAGATGCCGGCGATCAGTCAGGGACTGCGGAAACACCCGCAGCTACAGAGGTTCTCTCACAGGACAGTGATTCCGCCGATACTTCAGAGGATACTTCCGATACGGTGTTGCCGGCAGATCCCGTTATTGCCGGGTCTCTTTCACCTCAATCTGATACATCGGTAGGTCCGGATAGCGACGGCACAATTTCCGACGCGGATAAAGCGCCGGCGGGTGACGGCGTATCGACAGGCCCGGACGATAACGATATCGGAACCGATACCGAAGTCGCGCCTGAGAGCGGGCCTGCCGGATCGGCGGAAGCAGGGGAAACTCAGGCGGTCAAAGATGCGAAGGACGGGGCCTCTGAGGGGAAAGGCGGTTCGGGCTCCTTCACCGCAGCCATGATCATCGGTGTCGTTCTCGGACTTGCTCTCGCGATCTTCCTCTTCAAGTTCCTTCCCGAACTTATATACGGCGGCATTACCGCGCTCTTTCCGTCGCTGTCCGGATCGGGCTACGGATACAGCCTGCTTAGAGCCTTCATTACCGGCGTACTTAAGATCGTAATCCTTGTTGGTTATATGGCCGCTATATCTCAACTTAAGGAGATAAAGCGCACATTCATGTACCACGGAGCAGAGCACAAGACCATCTTCTGCTATGAAAAAGGCCTTGAGCTGACCACCGAGAATATCAGGCTTCAGCGGAGGTTCCATCCCCGTTGCGGAACCTCCTTCCTTATCCTTTCTGTCCTCGTTTCTATCTTTTTCGGAATGTTCATTCCGAACAATCTGGTACAGACGAACGAGTTTCTCAACGTGCTTGCCAGGACCGGGATCGGTCTGCTCATGCTTCCCCTCATTATCGGCTTCGGATACGAGCTCATAAGGATCGCGGGAAGGCACGACAATCTCTTTACCAGAATAATCTCGGCTCCAGGTGTCTGGCTGCAGCATATCACGACGAAGGAACCCGACGACGGCATGATCGAATGTGCGGTCGCCGCCGTGAAAGAGGTCATTCCCGGAGACGGAAGCGATATAATCTGAAGAAAAACCCGAAGATTATCGCAGATCCGGATTTGCGGTATTTGTCCGCGGGATCTGCCGCCCGGTAATTCATAAAAACAATGAACGAAAAAGAAAAAAAGAGAGAAAAAAAGAAGCTCGCGTCGATTTTTTCTCCTCCGCCGGTTCTTATCACCGAAAGGCTGTTGCTCAGGGAACTGAGGCCGTCGGACGCCTCCGATATGTTCGAGTAT
>JAEEGG010024866.1_pt1 | contig 11582 bp, 12 predicted proteins | sample 9134161 | NCBI WGS metagenome assembly JAEEGG01 (sample SAMN16246543, study PRJNA631951) | gut metagenome | biome: gut microbiome; feature: rumen; material: CR-attached | host: Bos | place: Iran: Karaj | collected 2018-10 | reverse complement strand
GGGCATCCTGTCAGCCACTATTTCGACCGTCTCTATCTCAGTTATCAGTGCGGCATCATGAAACCTGCACCGAAGATTTTCCAGATGATGCTCGAAGGACAGAACGCCCTGCCTGAAGAGACCCTCTTCATCGACGACAGCGAGACCAACGTCAAGGTTGCCCAGTCCTTAGGCATCCACACCCTCTGTCCCCACGACAATGAAGACTGGACCGTCTTTCCCGAGATTCAACAACTGCTTGAGGAATAGCGCTTGAGTGATTGCTCCAGAAGCCTCCTGATCCGTTCACGAAGATCAGCAGGCTGCAGCACCTCAAGCCCCACATCATACGACAGCAACTCACCGATAAAGTCGGCTGTCGGACGGATATCAAAACAAAAATCGGTATAATCCTCTGTGCTTTTCACCTCCCGCTGCGAAGGATGAAGTGGCAACGTACGCAGATAATTCGACGTACGTCCATAGGCACGCACCACCACATGAGCCATTGGTGTCTCATCCGTCAACACCCCGAAATACTCTGCGAAATAAGCCTCTGGCGAGAAATCCTCAGGCATCTCAAACGTCTCGTCCGTCATCTCCACCGACAGCATTCGGTCAAGAGCATACGTGGCGATATGATGACCTGTAAACACCAGCAGATACCAACGCTGCTTGCAGAGTCGCAGGGAATAAGGTTCAACCGTCTTCTCATAAGGTTCCCCGTCGAAACGCTGATACCCCATCACCACCCTGCGGTTCAACTTCATCGCCTGAATCAGCACAGGCAGGTAATACTCCCCCGCAGGCACATTCTCAAGGATAATCCGATCCTTCACAGCCACGCTGTCAGAGAGAATCGTACTGACGGTGAGCGTCGAAAACAACCAACGCTCGATAGAGTCATCCTCCAGCACCTCAGGATTGGCGATGTAATACTTATAGCCATTCGCCTGATCGCACTCGATGATCAGTCCCACGATATTCAGGATGGCATCGCGATGACGGTTGAACGTCGAGCGCTGCAGCGGATTCCCATCCGTCACCTGATCCTCGATCCACTTCTGGTTGAGTTCCTCAAACGTCATGCGCCTGTATCTCCGTATGGTGGAGATCAGCCACACGTATTGCTGAAAAATCTGCGATTGCTTCATGGGCTATTCATATTTCATTTGCAACTGCAAAGGTATAAGAAATAATCCTAAAACCTGCATTCACAACACAAAATTTTCATCATTCATTTTAAGATAGTCACTGAACATGTTTGCAAGAGCAACGGTAGCAACGAAGATAATAAATAATCCAGCCATCATTCAAAAGTTTTTTAGTTCGACATTTAATTTTGATTTCTGGCTGCAAAGTAAAAAGAGGGCTGTCCCAAATCGCAGGACACCCCTCTTTGAATTAACTCTTATTTAGAATATAAGCGCCAATTTTACAGATTTTAAGACTCTATACTATCAATCGGCGTTACAAAGCAAGTGGCTCATAGGGCAAGCCGAAGACATCGGCTACAGCCTTAAACACCACCTTACCCTCTACGATATTCAGGCCCTTGGCCAAGGCTGCATCATCCTTGCAGGCTTTCTTCCAACCCTTGTCTGCCAAGGCGATGGCATAACGCAGGGTGGCATTTGTCAGTGCCAACGTCGAAGTGTTGGGCACCGCGCCTGGAATATTCGCCACACAGTAATGCACGATACCATCTTCTATATATACAGGATCGCTGTGGGTCGTAGGTCTGGAAGTCTCAAAGCAGCCACCCTGATCGATAGCCACATCCACCAATACCGTTCCAGGCTCCATCAGTTTCAACATCTCCTTCGTGATCAGATGAGGCGTCTTGTCGCCAGGCACCAGCACACTACCCACCACGATATCCACTGTTGGCAACTGCTGACGGATATTGTGCTCTGAGGAATAGAGCGTATGCACATTGGCTGGCGTCTCGATATCCAGCTGGCGCAGTCTGGGCAGTGAGATATCTGTAATGGTGACATCAGCACCCAAGCCGGCAGCCATCATCGCAGCAGCCTCACCTACCACACCACCTCCAAGCACCAACACCTTGGCAGGACTCACACCAGGCACGCCACTGATCAGCTTACCCTTACCACCCTTCGTCTTCTGTAGATAGTAGGCACCATTCAGCGTCGCCATTCGTCCAGCCACCTCACTCATCGGCTGCAACAGCGGCAGAGAGCCATTCGGCAACTGCACCGTCTCATACGCCAGACACACGGCCCCGCTCTTCAGCATGGCATCCGTCAACTCCTTCTCACACGCGAAATGGAAATAAGTGAAGATCAGTTGCCCTGGGCGCACCAGTTCATACTCCGGTTCGATGGGTTCCTTCACCTTCACGATCATCTCGCACTCACGATACACGGCCTCAATCGTCGGCAGGATCCGAGCCCCGGCAGCCACATAGTCATCGTCGGAGAAGCCACTGCCCTCACCAGCCGTATGCTGCACACTCACCTCGTGTCCACGACGTGCTAACTCTGCCACTCCCGCAGGCGTCATACCTACGCGGTTCTCATTGTTCTTAATCTCTTTGGGAATTCCTACTTTCATAAGCTTTTCAGTTTTAAGTTTGAAGTTTCTTGCTGCAAATATACAAAAAAATTCGATACGTTGTTCTCTTCAATCGAAAAAAATTGTTTCTTTCACGACACGATCTAACCCAATTCCTCTACTCTGTCGCAATACGTTCCCCTTGTCGCAACAACTCCGACAAGAATCTGGCTAATTCTTTGGAATCAGCCCAAAATCACCGTACCTTTGCATCAGTAAAAGTTCATACATTAATAATTAGAGTTTTCATTTGAATAGTTGTTTTTTCATAAGTTTGGTTATTGGTTAATAATGTAGCATACAGGGTTCGCTGAGACAGCGAGCCCTTTTGCTGTTAACACCCTTTCTGCCAAGAAATTGTGCTAAAAAGTCCAAATATCCTTGGTGGTTACAAAAACAATCCTTACCTTTGTACCGTCAAATAATTGTCGAACTTTAAAAATAGTGTTATGAACAACATTGAAAGCAAAGAAGATCAGTTGGCTTTGATACAAAGCAAGATTTACGAAGTAAGAGGTGTAAAAGTCATGCTTGACAAAGACCTCGCAGAACTTTATCATGTAACAACTGGCAATCTCAACAAAGCCGTAAAACGTAATATCCGACGTTTTCCATCTGACTTTATGTTTCAATTAACAAAAGAGGAATGGGATTCTCTAAGATTCCAGATTGGAATTTTAGAAGTTGGTAGGGGTAAATATACAAAGTTTCTTCCCCACGCTTTCACAGAACAAGGACTTGCTATGCTATCTGGTGTTTTAAGTAGCGATATCGCCATCAATGTAAACATATCCATCATGCGTGCATTTGTATCTATTCGTCGAGTTGCAGCAGTAGTCAGGAAGGATGACCTATTGGAAATGCGAAATGATATTATGTCATATATAGATGATATTCTTGCTGATCAGAACGACATCAACGAGAGCACCCGTGCGCAGCTTGCCGCTATTAACGATGCACTTACTGAGTTACAATCTTTGAAATCGCAAAATGCGACATCAAAACCTCGCAAGCCCATCGGCTTCATTCAACCAGAGGACGATGACGATAAGAAATAGTTATTGTTTTAGATATTTTTCCGTCGTGAGACGGCTTCTGAATGTTTTTATATTATTATTTTTAAGGTAAATTAGGGACTCAGCGGAGTCCCTTTTTTATGCCCTAATCAACACAATCCTAATCATCACCCATATCCAATGATGCAATGAAATCATCATAGGCAGCCCGTTCTTCCCTATAGGCCCTATACATCTGATCATTAATATCGTTAGCCACAGAGATACTATCAGCGTCTAACTCAGCGATTTCCCTTTTAAGCGCTCGGATATCTCTTTTCAGTTGTCTTTCCTCAGCATCCAATTGCTTTTGTTCCTTTACCCAGGCTATAGCCTCTTCATAGGCTTTCTTAGCCTCCGCAAGCTTCTCATTACGAATCTGATTATTACTATCAATAATCTGTTCTACCTCCTCCTTGGTGTAGATACCACTACTCTTGACATACTCATTTTCTTGATCCACACGCTCATTGATCTCGCTGACCGTATTGTCATAGAGAAGTTTCTCATACTCCCCATCATAAAGAATATCATCCATATCCTTCATATAACCAATATTTAATAATACTTATCTTGGTGCGTAATAGCCCATATGATTCCTCCAGCAATCAAAGCAGGAATAAACCACCACGGCGTAACACAAAAGCCAATGAAAAGTATGAGTAAACTGAATACAATAATTGCGCCTTCAAACATAGGAACCTCCTTTTTTAAATTTCGATTGCAAATATACATCCTACCTGTCCCAAATCGCAGGACACCCTTCGATAATTTAACTTTCTTTAATCAAAACTGCTTTTCTGCTGCTTTCAGCATACCATTCTCTTCCTCCAATTGGGGATAAGGCTTACCAATGACAGCATGCTCTTCCAACCAGATCTTATTAAGGGTAAATGCCAGCGACTTCAATGTCTGTTCACGTTTCGATGGTTTCAACTCACACTCCCAAATTGTGATGCAATGCCAACCCATCTCAGCCAAACGCTTTTGCGTCTCAATATCCCTTTCTTGATTCCGTTTGATCTTCGCCACCCAAAACTCCTGATTTGTATTTGGAATCTTGCAGCAACCCTCGTGCCCATGCCAAAAACACCCATTAACAAAGATACAAGTACGATACTTCTTCAGCACCAAATCAGGATGCCCAGGCAATTTTGGAGAATTAAGTCTATATCTGAAACCCCTACTCCACAGTCCTTTTCGCACAATCATTTCTGGCTTCGTATCCTTAGAATGGATCGCTGCCATGTTTTTGTGGCGTTGTTCTGCAGAGAGTTTATCCATAAGCATTAGTCAAACAAAAAATAATAGGTACTATCCCCTGTTTCTATTTGTTCTTAATTTGGTCAAGAGTCACATAAATAGGACGAGAAACGGTTTCTACAGGAGTTATACTAATATCTGATGTATTTAACTCAATGGAAGTGTCTATATCCACAACCACATAAATATGATCATAATCCCTATTTCTCTTCCTTTCATATTCTAAATCCAAACTTTCCTTGATCTCGCAGGCTTTTTTCAACGAGAAGAAGTGTATTGATCCATCTGCCTGTTGAAAAAGGATATAATTAATGGATTTTACGTTCTGGGCAATTTTAATTGTATCGAGATTACTGCTATCAATGCCTATCGCATACAAACCATTACTACAGAATTTGGAGTGTTCTTTGAGGTAATCCTCAGACTTAACAACTAATACACCATTCTTATTTGGAATAGCGACTATACCTGTCTCTTTATTTCTAGCATCCTCTATTATTTCTTCGAGATTATCACCAAGATTACATGGTTCTACATAGAAATACTTCCTTAATTCTGATAATAGGCTGTCATTATCACCATCAGGATCATTATTATCAAGAGCCAGAGAGAAAATCTCTTCATTGGTGAAAGGACAATAAGTCTTCCCAAGGATGTCGCGGAAATGTGTCGAGAAATATGCTTTAGCATCCACTCCCTGCCTTGCCTTCATGGCATAGAAATCGTAATCATCTTTTAGCCAATCTTGAACTTCAGAACGGAACTTGTCGCGTATCTCCTCTTTCCAAACCTTCTTTTGCATGGCATTGTCGCGGGCATACATAGATAACACGAACAGGAAATTCACGTCATAATGGAAAAGCAACAGGGTATCCCTATCGAAAAGTCGGTTCGAGAAATGAGTCTTCTTGTGCTTATTATGCTCTCTGTCCGTCTTTTCAAGCCCATCATTATCATAATCGAAAGACTCGTCGAGTTTGGCTGATATGAAGAAATTAGGAATGATATTGTATCCTTCTGTCAGTTCATCCCTCAATTTTACTCCTGATTCAGGTTCTTTCCCTGCATTCAGAATATCAATGTTCCATTGAATTACATTACGAGCATAGGTGTATTGCTTGTAAATGGATTCATCGCCAAGTTCGTGACCTATCTTATAATATTTGCTATCGCCTATATAGTAAGTAGGACTCTCCTGCTTTTCTATCAGGCTCTTGGCAGTGAAGAGATGATCCACAATTTTGCCATCTTCTTGTTTCTTATCCATCTTGTCAGGTAACGGATTATCACCGATAAGTTCGTCAATGATGGCTTCAAAGACTATATAGAAATTCTTCACCAGCAAATATTCTCGCTTCTCCGTATTGACAAACACTTGCTTGGCCTCATCGAAGAATGCATAGCATAGTTCCCACAATTCAAGCGCCTTATCCGAGAAATACTTATACTTGATTTGCCTGAGTCGCGTTTTTCCAAAACCATTCAGATAAGTGTCAAAACGATTACCAGTTATCAGTTGGAACTGGCAATTGATATTCTTCGGGAATCCGTATTTATCTCCGATGTAGTTCAGAATGGAATAATAGATGATGAGCAACTCCTCATCAAAATTAATCTGCCTGCGTTTGTTGACAGGATTCAGATAGATTGGACTCTCATTCTGAATGATGGCAGATGTGGTGCTGATGGTGCGCGTCCAGTTAATCTTGTTCATGCCCGAATGCATGTTCTTGACAATGAAGAAAAGGAAGTTCTGATTGTCCTTGTTGAACTGTATCAACTGAAGCAAAATATCCAGATATGTATTGCTCAAATGGCGGCTCCCCCTACCCATCTGTGCCAACTTGACATGATAGATGATCTCGGGATCACTATTACGGCTGTTCTTATAGACTACTATGGCGCGGTATATCCAAACTGCAAACTTGTAGAGGAAATCTCGTTCATAAGGCTCTAGCGGATTGTTCTTATCAAGGTCCAGGATGGTCTCTGGCAAATACTTGCCAAACACCCTCTCTTCCTTATTCACATCCTTCATCAGCACTTTAGGAAGAATAAACACGCAATCGCGAAGCAGGCTGTTATAGTAATAGCCCACGTAGTGAATGGAAACCTTGCCCTCAACGTTCTCCATAGCATCAATGCCATAGAGCACATCCTTCACTTTCGCAACTTCGTATTGATGTTCTTCTATCAGAATCCTCATGCAGAGACCATCTAAGCATTATTATCTTTTCTTCTCCACGAACCCTTTTCTTCAACATTCCATCCTTGGCTGAATGCAAAGTTTTTGATGTTCTGGATATTGCCAACAGTCCATTGCTTGTAAATCTTGAACTTGACGCCATCTGCCGACTTGAAGCCCCCTACATAATATCTCTGATAACTGCCTAGGTCTTCTTCGTCCTTCACAATCAGTCCTTTGCTCGCAACAGATCCAAGCAGAGAGTCAGGGAACTTTGCCTTTATCTCATCGAAAGTAAGTCCCGAATTCTCATTGAGATATTTAAGCATGATGGTTTTACCTAATTCCGATTTGCCCATCGGAGCAGACCCTTCAAATGAATAATTGGTGAAATCATTGCCAGATAGGCCTGTAGTAGTTTCTACGTTAGGAAGCAACATACTGTATTCCTTATCGATGGCCTCGTCAAGTTTGTTGAGGAACATCACGACCTTGTCCTCTACAACTATTGCATTACCATTAATAGTGGTATAAAATTTGTCGAAAGTCAATTTGTTGCCATCGATATCATCAAAGACAGAGTTTGCGAACTCATAGTCCTTGAAGACATCATTCCAGAGGTAGAATATCACTTTCGACACAAACAAGTTGGCATCTATCTCCTTATTCTTAGCCTTGCAGAAGTAGTAGCCAAGTTTCTTATCCTCAGAATGAGTAGTAGCTCCAATCAATTTGTTGATCTTCTGCAAGAATAGCCACCAGTCGTATTTATAATCATCTACCGAGATATACCAGTTCTCAAAGCCATTGGCAATCGGCATATACTGCCAATCCCAGCGACGCTTAAAGGCAGAGTCGATGGGGAACAATGACTGATCGCTGGTGTTCATTGTTGCCCAGATATAGAGGTTCTTGGGTAATAGCAGCAGCTCACCATCCAGCACCTGGCTAACGATGTTTTCACCTTTATAGAGGCTGTTTATTGCGTCAGGATCTTCTATTGTCAGATCTTTAAGTTGCTTCTTCAGCTGTTTGGCCATATCGGCATCAGCCTTAATAGGATAGTCAGAGAAACCTGCATTATTACGATCCAACAACTGGAACAAGTCTCCAAAAATCTGTGCACAATTACCACGATTTATTTCCTCAATAACGAGAAATTGCTTTTGCGCATTATCAAACCCTCCTTCGCAATATTTCTCCCATGCCTTGACATAAGCCTGCAGGAATGCCTGATTTACGAACTCGTAGATGATTTTGGGCTCTATCCTTGGAGAGCCATCTTCATTCTCTACAGGCACAGCCTTTGTGCCAATGACAGTCATCACGGGAGCATCGATGGTCGTGGGCTTATATGCACCCACGAACGTCGAATAGTCTGTATCTGGGTGGAACGTCGTACGTATTACATCCTCGTGCTCTGTCCTCTCCTGTATCGTGTGAGACTTTCCCGTACCTGGAGCACCATAGAATATCATTTGCAAACCTACAGGTGTTTTATACTCCCCTTTATTACCCGCATTTCCATCAGGTATTAGCGATTTCCACTCTTCAGATCTATTCCGACTTTTTATCGACGAATAAATCATTGGTGATGTAGAATTAACCACAACTGCATAGAAATGCAATTCCGATTGATTCTTTATTGAAATGTCGTAAACAAACCAACAGCCTTGGGGGGTGCATCCTAATGCATTTTGCATTAAATTAATGCATTCTTGATTAGAAACACCATTGTATGTAATATAAGGAGCATAGCTAATCAGCAATCTTCCTTCATGGCTTTTTGAGTGTTCACGTACCAATAACAATACATATTGGCAATTCTCAATTTTTTTATTGTTTAAAAAGACATCTTGGAACACTGAACACGTAACAATTTCTCTATCTGAACTACCTTTTGAGACGTCAAGATTGTCAAAATCACTTATACTTTTATAAGTCATCCCTATAACCATATCCACGACTTCCTCCTTAAAATCATCGATACGGCAATCACGTGATTTGTTTTGACCAATTGATGTCCCCCATGCTGGAGTTGCGGTTTGTCCTTCAATCTTAGAATTAAAGAACATAGATGTAATATCTATCTTCATAATAACTGCCAAAATATATGATTCAACAATATTCCTACTAAATTCACATCCCAACCATTTCCTGCTCTTCTTCCCAATTTTGTATAATTTTGTGTGGGTGGGAATTGTATTTCATTATTATTTCCGTTCATACGGAAGCCCATAAGGCGGAAATGTTCATCAAGAGAGAGTTTTCGAAACCTCTCTTCACCATTCTGCATTGGCTCGATAATTCGGATAACATTGTGTTCTGGTGGTGTTACCGTCATACAGATCCTATCAGTTCTTATCTTTCGATTATATATATCATAACATAAGGGTTCCTCTACGTCGAATATATCATTATGATGAATCTCATGGATTCTGGCGATTTGCTTTTGTGATTTATACAATTCTGGCGCAGGGTTGGGATCAAGAAAATCTTTCAAATATCCTTGCAATGGCATTGTTGGCGGAATTAAATTAAATGATTCCGGAAGTTGTCCTAGATAAGCAAATATCCACAAACGCTCTCTTGTTTGGGGGATTCCATAATCCTTAGAATTAAGAACAGCATATCTTGTGTCATAACCTATTCTTTTTAATTCATCTATAATTATTTCAAAGGTAGCCTTCATCTTTCCGGTTAATAATCCTTTTACATTCTCCAATAATATACATTGAGGCTGCTTTACCTCGCATATTCTAATAATGTCTCCAAAAAGTGTACCTCGTCCTCTTTCGTCAGCTTGTCCTTGCCTTTTTCCTACAGTAGAGAATGGCTGACAAGGGAAACCTCCTGTGAACAAGTCGAAATCAGGAATGTCATCCGGTTCTAAATGCGTAATATCCCCAAAATTGGGAACATTAGGGAAATTATATTGGTACAATTCTATTGCATCAGGATCAACTTCTGAGAAACCAATGACATTATGATTTATGCGAGCACGCTTTAGGCCAAATGTTGCTCCACCATATCCAGCAAATCCTTCAAAAACATTAATTATATCGTGATTAGGTAATCTATGCATTTTATTCTTCAAAATAATCTGAGTCTATACGTTTTACTTCATACACTTGTTTGGTGCTTACACCTACATTATATTCTATCATGTAGCGAGCGAGCTCCTGTCCGTCAATCAGTACAATCTTCTTGTTGAGTTTCTCAACGTATTGTTTAGCCTCTTTACTATACGAACTTGTTGTTATAAAAACTCCCTTTGTGGCTTTCTGCTCATCTAAAGCGCCAGAGAATTGCTGAATCTGCGGTTTTCCAACAGTATTGTCAAACTTGTATCTCTTAGCCTGGATGTAGATTTTATCCAACCCAAGTTTATCTTCATAGATGATCCCATCGATGCCGTCATCATGCACATACTTTGTCACTTGTGCAGAATTAGCGAACGATCCACCATAGCCCATCTTTACCAAGAGATCTACTACAAGATGCTCAAAGAAATAAGGAGACTGGTCTAATGTCTTTTGCAGCAAGTCAGATGCAAGGTCATCTACAATGTTGTGATATGCCTGCTCCAGCTGTTCTGTGGGAGTGAGTTCTTCCGCCTTATCTTCTTTTGCCGACATATTATCTTCTGCTTTGGGAGTTTTCACCTTACCCTTAGCATATTCTGCATATTCAGGATATTGCAGTAAGTCCTTGTCGCGAAGGTCTGTATGTGATTTCAAATAGTCAGATCCTCGCTTAGTAATATGATAGACTCCCCTTTGTGGAATTTCAATGAAAAGGGCTCGACGTAGCCATTGGCGCACCCAACCGATTCTGTCATCTATCATAAAAGCAGAGCCTGCCTGAGTCCTTATTGCACAATCTTCATCCGTCAGGTCAAAGTGTTGAATAAGCGCATCCTTCATTTCCCTTAAAGTCATATCTCGATCCTTTAATTGATAAAGGAAAGGATACAGGAAATCTTGAAATTTAGGTATTGCCATTATAGTCTGATTTATTATTTCCCTGCAAAATTAGTGATAATCATTTAAAAAGTACCATATTTGCCTGTTATTTTTGATTAATTAAAACTTTTCCATACTCATACCACCAATAAGTGGCATCGTAGAGGGCAAGGACACGCTCTTTTATGAAGTCGGGATACTTAGGAGTGAGTTCTTCTGCTTTATAGCCAGCAATAACGCAGAGGAAGGACAAATCACCCTCGATATATTCGCACCATTTGTTCTGACCCAGGCAGAAGCCAAGGATCTTATCAAACTCTGCCTCCGATTTGGGTAGTTGCACGTGGGCTACTACATGGGGGTTGGATTGCTGGAAGAGTAACCAGTAATCTCCACTACCCTCCACATGACGTAACTCTGCCTTGAACGCATCGCGCTCAACATGCTTTGGTTTCAAACCTGGATGCTGCAAACGAGGGAGCATCACGTAATCACAGTTCTCAATCTTCTTGATTTCCATCATCGTTTATTTTTAGTGGATTAAACATTCACTCGCAT
>JAEEGG010024862.1_pt1 | contig 11584 bp, 9 predicted proteins | sample 9134161 | NCBI WGS metagenome assembly JAEEGG01 (sample SAMN16246543, study PRJNA631951) | gut metagenome | biome: gut microbiome; feature: rumen; material: CR-attached | host: Bos | place: Iran: Karaj | collected 2018-10 | reverse complement strand
ACTTGAAAGTGGTGCTCTGGTAGATGGGGAGGACGCGCGGTTCGCCATTTTTCGGCTGCCAGCCGCCCTGTACGCACAAAGTTTCGATCTTGGACATTTTTGCCTCTTGTTAAAAACTCGTTTAAATATAGATAGCAGCCCATTTTCCGGCGACTAACATATTTTTTGTATAGGCAAATATAGAAAAATGCTATTGCGCGTCAATGCGTTTATGCAAATACCTGCATACATTATTCCGATACCTACCTATAGCTTTTTTCTATAACTAAAAATTCACGATTATTTGATTTAAAAAGCTATTTTTGCGTGATGATTCCCGCACGTAACAACATGGCCATCTGGCACTTGCTCGCCGTCATAACGGTTGCCTTCTGGGGCACGAGCTTCGTGAGCACGAAGGTGCTTTTGAACCACGGTTTTTCTGCAGTGCAAATTTTCACGATGCGCTTCATGGTTACATACTTGCTGTTGCTCGCTGCATCGCACAAGCAGTTCCGCTGCAAGAACTGGAAACACGAACTCATCCTGTTCATCTGCGGAATCACGGGCTGCACGCTCTACTTCTGGACAGAGAACTCAGCTCTTTCGCTTGCGCCGTCGAGTAACGTTTCGCTTATCGTCTGCATCACGCCGCTGCTCATCATGATTTTCGGCGGGCTTTTCTACAAGAGCGAACGGCTCGGCAGGCGGCAGATTCTCGGATGCTTCATCACGTTCACCGGGATGGTGCTCGTGGTATTGAACGGAAAGTTCATCCTGAAACTTTCCCCGCTCGGTGACTTCTTGGCAATCAGCGCGGCGTTTGTATGGACAATCTATTCGCTTGTCGTCCGCAAGCTCAACGGCGAGTATTCCACGCTGTTCATCACGCGCAAGATTTTCTTCTACGGTGCGCTCACGTCCATCCCCGCGCTGTTCATCGAGGCCGGCGGCAGCGTTTCGAAAGTGGCCGACATCCCGTGGCAAAAATTTGCGGATCCCGTCGTGGCACTCAACTTTTTGTGCCTCACGGTATTTTCATCACTGTTCGGATACCTCGTATGGAACAAGGTAATGAAACAGATTGGCACGGTGCTTGCGAGCAACTACCTCTACGCCATCCCGCTCGTCACCATCATCACAGCGGTCATCGCTCTCGGGGAACGCATTACGCCAGTTGCCATCGCGGGCGCAGTGGCTATTGTTGCGGGCATGATCCTTGCGGAAATGAGACGCAGCAAATAAAACCGGGATTAGGGATTCACAGTAATATCGGTAAAACGGTCTACGGTAGTTCCATCAGCAAGCGTCACCTTGCTTTCAAAATCTTCGCGAGCGCGCACCCACAAGGTGCCCTTCGGGTGGTCGGGCGTTTCGTACTCGCTGCGGTAAACCACCAAAGGCTTGACCGTTTCACAATCGAGAGCGTTCGACTCGATGACCGTATAGGTCATCGTTTCTTTTTTATAGTGGCGGTACCTGTGGCCGGCAATTGCTTTTGACATATTACTTTTCCAGAAACTCCATCAGGCTTGGCATAAGGGCTTTCATGTCGCGCACACCCATATCGTAGAGCTTCACGAGTTTCGACTTGTCCTTTTCGAGGCGTGAAATATCGAACTTTTCGGTCGGGCGGATTCTGAAAGTCGTTCCGCGTCTGCACCATTCATCAAGCGTTTCAAGGCACTGGTTATAGCGAATGTGGCGCGTACGTGCCGCCTCGATAAATTTCGGGTACTTGCGGTAAAGAATCTTGAACAGGGGAATCATCGAGTTCGGTTTCTTGATAAAGCCCTCGGGCTGCGTCACGATAACGACCTGCTTTTCAAAGCCCTTCTGCGCCATGATTTCGAACGGGATACTATCGGCAATACCACCGTCTAGAAGCTTCATTCCGTTCAGTTCCACAATGTGGCTCATCAGCGGAAGGGAGGCCGACGCACGGATGTTGTCCATGTCTTCGGTCTTGTCGAGGTCTCGCGTCAAGAGGTACTCACCCTCGCCCGTTTCAAGGTTCGTTGCCACCGCGTAAAAATCCGAGACGGCGGCATTCTCACGGAATTTTTCGAAATCAAACGGATCGACCACGCGCGGAATCTGGTTGTAGCAGAAATCGTAATCGAAGAATTCACCCGTACGGATCATGTTGCGCCAACTCATGTAACGCTTGTCCGCCGAATGGATCACGTCAAGGCGCTTGTTCCTTTCGCGCTGTTCCGACAAGAAACTGCAGAGATGCGTGGCCCCGGCCGATGTTCCGGAATAGCCCCCGAACTGGAGTCCGTTATCGAGCATGACATCCAGGACTCCCGCAAGATACGCCCCGCGCATACCGCCCCCTTCGAGAGCGAGCGCCACATTCCTATACATCGCCATCAGACATTCTCCATCAGCCACAAGAAATCTTTCGGGTGTTCCACGAACTTTTCCGGATGCAGCTTGTGCTTTGCGAAAAATTCTTCGCGCGTCATCCATACAAATCCGTCAACTTCACCCGGCTGCGGCACGAGAGATTTAACCTCAACGTCCGAGAGCGTTATCTTGTAGACATCGTAATATTCATTGTCGAGGTAGGAGCCGCCGTTAAGCACGCTTTCGTGCTTAGCCTCGAATACATATTCGAGGTCGCGCGAACTTTTCTGCACGCCCAGTTCTTCTCTGAGTTCGCGCACGGCGGCGTTCACGCTGCTGTCACCCGCCGAAATATGCCCCGCACAGCTCGTATCGAAAAGCCCCGGATTATTCTCCTTGACGCGGCTACGCAGCTGAAACAGAATCCGTCCCTTACCGTCAAACGCCCAGATATGCACCGTGCGATGCCAAAGACCTTCGGAATGCACTCGAGTACGTCCGCAAGAAAATCCGGCAGGCGATCCATCCGCATTCAACACGTCAATCTGTTCTTCTGTCATATACGTTCCTTCAAAGACCGCAGCAGGTCGGTGTATTTCAAGATCATTTCGTCATGGTAAGCATGCACATAACTATAGTCGCCCCCGTTACAGGCGAATTCCAGCGACTTCGCGCGGCTCGCAATGTCAATCGCCCCTATGAAAAGAGCTCTCGACTTGAGAATTCGCACCATCAGGCGATAATTTTCAAAATCTTCCGCCTTCAGGAACCTCTCCAATTCATCGATGCAGGATCGTTCCACAAAGGCCTTTATCTTTTGGCGATAAAGCGTCACGTTCCTTTCGCAACACTCCATTCCCACCTGGACATTCAGCAGGCCTTCTACCCTCATGGCCTCCAGATCATCCGGCAAGGACGGCATTTCCAAAGGTTGCGCCGCCATGGTCCCCGCATCGCGCAATTCCTGATCCTCACCATCGATCAATCCGTTCAAGGACTTTTCACGTTCCAACGTATTTTCCTTTACGGTCAAATCCTCGTCCGCATCCGAGTCGTACCAACGAATTAAGTTTTCCGGCAGGTACTTGAGCAACATGGTAAACAAGGCATCTTCACGTATCGGCTTCGTCAAGAAATCGGCATAACCCGCCTGCTTGCAAATCTCACGAGCCTTCGTATCGGCAAGGCCGGTAAGCATCACGATCGGGGAACTCGCATTCGGATGGTTCGGCAAGCTTTTCATAATAGACAGAAGATTCATTCCGTCAATGACCGGCATCGTATGGTCCAGGAATACGATATTGTAATAGGAGCGTTTGAACTTTTCGATAGCCTCCATTCCATTACTCACCGCATCGAGACAAATGTGGGTTTCCTTCAAGATTCCCTCGATAACGCGCAGGTTCATGGGAACTTCGTCAATCACAAGGATAGATGCCGTCGGAGCATAGAAATGCTTTCCCCCATTTCCCGTGGTCGCCACCATTTCCTCGTAACGGCGCATAAAGTCACCCATCGGTTCATACTTCACCACCTTCTGCGGCAGCGCAATCACATACGCAGGCGAACCATCCAGAGTTCCATCTTCACGGAATTCCCCCTGCATCAAGTGGACAAGCCGCTTTACAAGAATCAGGCCGATTCCCGTCCAGCCATGTCCAGAATCAGGCACCGTAATCGTCAAGGTGACCGAGCTGTCCGAAATCTCGTCGGCAGAGCCGATAACGTCACGTTCAAACCCCACGACAATCTTTGCGGTTTCTGCCGGCAAAAGCATTTCCGCATTCCAGAAAATATTTCCAAAAATCTGGCGCAGGCGCATTTCGTCGCCCAACAACCTTGTCGGAAGCGAAGGCTCCACTTGCAAGGTAAAGTTGAACTTCTTGTTCCTATTGCGCGCAATCGTAAAGCAACTGCTCAAAATCGCGAACAGGTCGTATTCCGCCGGAACAATTTCGAGTTCATGGGTTGCCGCCTTGGAATAGTCGATCAAGTTGTCCGCAAGGGCAAGCAGGCTCTGTCCTGCATCCTGCATTTCATGGGCATATTCCTTTACAGACGCATCCGAACTTTCGCGGCGAATAACGGATCCCATTCCCATAATTCCCGAAACAGGCGAACGAATTTCCTGCCCCACCTGTTCCAACAGTGCCAAGTGTTCCTGGCGCAGGCGTTCCATGGGAACAGCATTTTCAACCGTCCGGCGACGCTCCCGGTGTTTACGGTCGATCATGAACCAGACGACAAGCACCATCAAGAATAGCAGCACCAGCAAGCCCACGACCCAGAAAACCAGGAAGGCAATGCTTTTCATGCCCTTCGCGATATGTGCCCTGGACACCATCCCCGCAAGCGAGAATTCCGGACGCATCAAGTCTGCACGGTAGAAATAGTAGCGTTCGCCATCGACTTCGCCACCCGATACCGCCACCGAAGTCTTCTTGAGCATCACCTTCAGGTCGCCGTAAATCTTGTTGTAATCCTGGGCCTGCCAGGCCGAATCATTCCACCATTTTCCCTTTAGCGCCTCCAGGACCACATCTTCATCGTCATCCAAAACAGCGGCAAAGCATTTTTCACGGACGCAGTCCGTATGGAAAAAGCCATCCATCGAATGTCCGTAGTGTAACTTGAACAAGACATAGCGTACGTTACGGCCATGATAAACGGGAACACTGAGCAAAAGTCCCTTTCCGTGCCGGAAACAGACGGATGGCTTACCGTGGAAAGATTCCACGACGCACCTAAAATCACTCACCGAAATCTGATCCTCTGGATTTTCTACAAAAAGTTCCCCCTCTAACGACATGATTCCGTAGCGAACATCTTCTTCGTCATTCTGGCTGTTCCTGACGACATAATCCATGTGTTCGAAGTCGTCTTCGATATGCTTCGCCATTACCGAAAGGGCATCCAAGCGAACACGGACTTTTTCGTTGACAAGTTCCGCCATCAAAGACGCCTGACGCGACAGCTGACGCATCGCGTAGGCATCCATCAGGGTATCCAGCTTTACACGGAGCAAAATGCACATCAGGCAAAGAATAAAGGTGACTATGGCAATCCATACCACCAGCCTGTAATTGATCCGAGTCGATCTAGGGTTTAAGTCCATCGACAACTCCCTTGACATACCAGTCGAAATGGTTGAGCAAATCATCGTCTGTCATACTTTCACCCTTTTCGACACGCAAAACACCATGATTGTCCACCAAAGGCCCCTGGAACACATCAAACGTTCCATACTTTAGACGTTCCCATTCGCGGTTCACCATTTGACGCACACTATCGGGAACATGCTCCGACATCGGCGCAAGATCGATGAGCCCGCTTTCTAGCCCGAGCCAATAATTTTTCCCCATGGGCTTTCCCTGCAGGGCATCGTTGATGCAAGGTTCGTATATAACCTCCCAATGCCAAATTGGAGCGGTCAAGAAATGTTTCGGGAAACGCGCCGAATTATCCTTGTTGTAGCCCACAATCCATATATTTTTTTCGTCCGCAATTTCGTAGGGAGAAAGAGCGTTCACGTGAGCCGTCAATACGTCAATCTTATGCTTATCGATCAAGTCGCGCGTCGCATCGGCCGCCATGGACTCGTCGCCCCAGGAATTACTCCAACTTACATAGACCTTTGCCTCCGGGTTCACCCTCTGCACTCCAAGAGCAAAGGCGTTGATTCCTCTATTCACCTCAGAATAGTTGAAGGCCGCGATATAGCCAATCTTATTCGTCTTCGTCTTTGCGCCGGCCACCATCCCCGATAAATAGCGCATCTGGTAAATACGGCCGAAGAAGGTCGATAAATTAGAAGCCGTACGTACCCCGGTCGCATGGAGGAAACTCACCTCGGGATGCTTACGAGCCACGTTCAGCGCCATACTTCCGTACCCGTTCGAATTCGCTATTATAATTTTTGCACCATTACGAATCGCCTTTTCCATAATGGAACTCGCCGTCGAATCCGTCGGGACATTTTCGCAGTAGTCCATTTCAAGATTCAACCGTTCCGCGACACGTTCCAGGGCCTCATAATGCGATTCATTCCAGCTGTGGTCACCGCTAAAGCCCGTCATCACGACAGCGACTCCTCTTTTCTGCCTGGAATCGGACCTTTCAAAATCCTGATCGCGCACGGCAAGGATTCCCGCCATAATCAGAAGTACGATCACCGAAGAAATTCCAATCCAACGAATCACGGTTCTATCCCCCTCTGAATCTTATGGATCAATTCCGCATGCATCGCCATGGCAAGTTCATGATGCGCCCGCACAAAGTTCATCCTGGACTCGCGGCAAGCATTTTCCAGTTCACGGAAAGCCTCCGCCACGGCACTAGCCCCGATTGCAGCAGACGCATCACAAAGGACGTGTGCATAAAAACGGTAGTTGTCCCATTCGCCATTCTTGAAGCAAGTATCGACGTTACGGTAAATCGGGGATCCGACGTATTCCTGGAGCATTTCCATATAAATTTCAGCGTCTTCGGCGCAGTAATCAAGTCCCGCCTTGACATCGAGAATTTCCTGTAGCGAATCAAATTTTGCCACGGGGTTCGCACTTGTCACCGGCACCAGTTCCACGTCGTCATTAGACACCTTCAGGTCCTGATCCACCCTACTATGATGAATCGCCTCACGCAAGGCGTCTTCGTCAGCAGGGGAATTCAGTAGGTCTTCTGCAGAAAGCACCTTCTGCTTAGGCAGGTACCACTTGAGCGCCCTCAGCAAATCGCGTTCCTTGATGGGCTTAGGCAGGTAGTCCGTAAAGCCTTTCGCCAAAAGAGATTCCTTCGAATCGTCGTAACCTTCGGACGTGAGCGCAATGACCGGAGTATCCCGATTCGCAGACACCTCCAAAGCAACCATCTTTCTGTACGTATCCAGCCCATCCATCACGGGCATCAGATGATCCAGGAAAATCAAGTCGTAATGTCTGGACTGCACAAGCAACAGACACTGTTCCCCACTCACGGCGGTATCCACCTGAACCTGAGTAGCCTTCATAAAGCCGATTAGCACCTTCAAGTTCATTTCGACGTCGTCGACCACCAACACCCGTGCCTCGGGAGCAATGAAAAGGTCCGCACCATCAGCCTTCTTACGAGACGCGTTCCTGTAGCGGATAAAGAAATCGCCCATCGGTTCTACGCTCAGCACAAGCTGCGGAATCTTGACCGTAAACGAAGAACCTTCGCCAAAGTGACTATTGACGGTAATCTGCCCTCCACACTTGGCAACCAGTTCCTTGGTAAGGCTCAGGCCAAGCCCCATGCCTTCCAGCATTTCCGGAGATTCCTTATCGGAAAGATACTTGTCAAAAATACCGTCTAAGTCTTCCTTGCGAATGCCAACGCCGGTATCCTTGACCACAAACTTGAGCATCACGTATTCATCGGATTTCATGCTTCCGATCGGGGGCAAGCGTTCAAAGTTCACCGACAAGGTCACTTCGCCCACCTCGGTAAACTTGATGGCGTTCGAAAGGAGGTTGTTCAGAATCTGCCGGATGCGATTTTCGTCGCCCCAAAGGCTAGACGGAATATCGGGATTGCAGTCCAGGACAAAGCGTAAATTCTTGGCTTTTGCCTTGGGGAAATTTTCGTCATAGCAATCCATCAGCACCGAGAACACGTCATACTCCATCGAGACGATGCTCATTTTCCCGGATTCAATTTTGAACACATCCAGCACGTCGTTCACTAGTGAAAGCAAGCCCTGCGCCGCACTCTGGACGTTTTTCACGCACTCCTTCAAGGTCTTATCGCGAAGCTCCTTCAAGACAACGGCGTTCAACCCAATCATCCCCGTCACCGTCGTGCGGATTTCGCGGCTCAAGTTATTCAGGAAACCCGACTTGGAACGGTTAGCCCGCAAAATTCGGATACGGCCCACAAAGCAAAGTCCCATTACAAAGGCAAACAGCAAATAAAGGGCTACCGCCAAGATTACAATCTTCATAGAGGCGACCTTCAGGTCGTGCCAAAGGGCTTCGCTATCGATAAAGCGAACCATAAACCACCTGTCCTTGAGCAGCGACGATATGACAAGGTAGTCCTTGCCACCGTAATTGAACACGAACGGTTCACCCTTTTTCATCAGAATCACACGGGCAAGTTTGTGTTCTTCGGTTCTCCAATAATCCGACGACAGATAGTTGCGTCCCTGTTGCGTCACATTGGAATGCGTCACCACGAGCCCGTTCTTGTCCAGAAGCATCCACATGTCCGAATACTGCCATTCCCCGACACAGGCCTGCAAGTCCTTCAGGTAAAGGTCTACCGCGAGAACGCTTTTCTTGTCGTACAGGCGCTTGCTCAGCGAAATCACCTGGACATTTTCGGGCGGAGTGATATGCGGGGCCACAAGGCCCACCTTTCCGCGGGCCATAAAAGCTTCCTGATACCAGGGACGCCGCGAAGGAACGTAGCCTACGGAAGGAGTCCACTTACTTCCACTGTAGAATTCATCCTGAAATACGCCGAACAGGTTCCAAATGATATTGTTTTCCTGTCCAAGGTGATATTCAAATTCCGCAACCAACAGGGATTCAATCTGCGCATGCGCCGCATTCTGCTGCAAAAAATGTTCGACGGATCGGCTCGTCGAATTCAGCACCATTTCGCCACGGTTCAAAAAGCCCTCGATTGCAGCGGCATCCTTTTCGTTCGAGGCAATAAAGGTCTGCTCCGTCTTTTCGCGAATCGCTTCCTGATAGACAGACTTTATGTAGAACAGCAGTGAAAACACTCCCACTGCAACGGCAAGCAGAACTAACCCGAATTGCACCCAAAGACGCTTTTCGTTTTCGATGGCTCTAAAGAACATACGTCAAAAATATAAGTTTTAAATCGGAACCGGCGACACCGACAACCGAATAAGACGGATTTAGGCCCCCAATACGCGCCATTTTAAGGGAATGTTTTGTATTTTAGGGGTATGAAGTTCGACAGAGAAAAATTGACAGGTCTGCTCAAGACGGCAGAATCCGAAGGAATTTTCAACAAGGCGGTCGCCGGATTCATTCTGCCCGACGGTCATCGCGAAATCATTTCGCTCAATACGCCCGAAAATACGGTGTTCGACATCGCCTCGCTCACGAAGGTTTGCCCCACGTCCACGCTCGCCCTGAGTTACATTCTTGAAGGATCGCTATCGGTAGGCACGAAGGTCATCGACTACATTCCCGAACTACAGACAAACTACCGCGAAGACATCCGCATTTTTCACCTGTTGACCCACAGCCTCGATTACCGCGTTCCCATGAAAACGTTGCGTACACTCCCTGCAGAAGGAATCCTGAATGCGCTTTACACGTACCAGTTTGAAAAGGCACCCGGCGCGGACTTCAACTACGGTAACCCCGCGAGCGTGTTGCTCGGAATCATTCTGCAGCGGCTCAAGGGCAAGGACCTGCAACAACAGGGCCGCGAACGGTTCTTCATTCCGCTAGGCATGACACGTTCCGGCTGGGACCCGCTTACACGCGACTGGAACCCGATTCCCAAAAGTGAAATCTCGCCGACGGAAATCTGCAGTTTCAGGGGCCGCGAAATCTGCGGTGAAATCCATGACGAAAGCGCCTGGGTGCTGCGGAAACTTTTCCCTGTCGGTAGCGCAGGCATGTTCAGCTGCGTGCCCGACCTGCTGAACTTTGTCCAGATGATCTTGAACGACGGTATTTCTGCAGAATGTCCGCAGGATGCAACGGGCTGCGTCAAGAAAGGCGCGCGGGTCGCCCCCGCAGGCATCTTGAAGATGGTCAGCGAAAACGCCTTTGCGCTCCCCTCCGCCAGCAAGTACTCCACCGCAAAGGACGCCTGCACCGCCCTCGGCTGGGAACTGAACAGCGAGAAGTTCATGGGAACACACGTGTCGCCACACACCTTCGGAAAGACAGGATTCACCGGCGCAAGCATCGTCGCCGATCCCGACCAGGGCGGCGCCGTGGTGTTGCTCAGCAACTTCACCTATCCGCACCGCGAAGCAAACGCCGACCGCATCCATGCCTTCCGCGCAAAGCTCTCCGACGCATTCTTCGAGTAGCATAAATTTCGCAAGGTCCCCGAGCCTGCCGAAGGGATCCATTTTTCTACATTTACATTCATAATGGAACTTGATGCCGCACATATCGCCCTTTACGCCGCCTACTTCGTACTAGGCGCGGTCGTAAGCCTCATCAACAGCATCGCGGGCGGTGGCTCTACGTTGAGTCTCCCCATCATGATATTCCTCGGCCTCCCCGCCACCGTCGCAAACGGTACGAACCGCATTGGGCTTATCATCGGGAACTTCAGCAGCGCACTCAACCTCGCCCGTCACGGCTACCTGAATTTAAAGCTGTTCTTCCAGCTGCTGATTCCCACTTTCCTCGGGGCACTCCTCGGCGCCTGCTTTTTGGTGCGCATCGGAGACAAGCTTTTCCAGGCAGTCCTTGCTGTCGTCATCTGCCTTGTGGTCGTGATGAGCAACCTGAACAAGAACATTCTCGGAAAGCCGCCTGAAAATCCTCCCGAAAAATTGACTCTCAAAGGGGCGCTTGGATTTTTCGTCATCGCCCTTTACGGTTGCATCGTGCAGGTCGGTGTGGGTTTCGTACAAATTTTCGGACTTACGCGATACACGGGACTCGCCCCCGTCCAGATTAACGCCCTCAAGAACGCGCTCACCAACGTTTTTCTGCTGGTAAGCACCTTCGCTCTCGGCATGACCGGAAAAATCAACTGGCCCATCGCCATCATCATGGCAGGCGGTGCCTGGGTCGGCGGCTACTTCGGCAGTTTCCTACAGCGCAAGAAAGGCAACAAGTTCATCCAGCGCTTTATCAGCATCTGCAGCATCGGCATGGCCATCGCACTCGTGGTTGACTTGATTGTGAAATAACGCATTCACTTTGCTAAAAATTTTTTCTCGTTAATATCGGCCCCTTTGGGCCCCTAAATCTTCAAAATTCGACCAAAATCGCCATTTTGGGCGCATTTTCGATGTAAAGCGATAGGGCTTGACGGGGGAACTGTGCCGAAGATATATTAAAGGCATGGCAAAATTGCCAAACACAAAAATTTACATCTTATACACTTATTATTGATTTTAAATGTATAAGATGTTATATTTAGGAGTATGGAAATCATGCAAAAAATGCGTAAACTTTCCAATAGGGGGTATTTCTCCCTTAAACAGTGCCTGGAGCACGGTGTTTCTAGGTACGACCTGAAGAATCTGGAGGATTCCGGAAAAATAAAGAAGGTCAACTAT
>JAEEGG010024858.1_pt1 | contig 11585 bp, 9 predicted proteins | sample 9134161 | NCBI WGS metagenome assembly JAEEGG01 (sample SAMN16246543, study PRJNA631951) | gut metagenome | biome: gut microbiome; feature: rumen; material: CR-attached | host: Bos | place: Iran: Karaj | collected 2018-10 | reverse complement strand
CAGTTGTTGTGGTGATAGTTGATTCTCAGCTCGTCACCTACAATGTTCCAGGTGAATTCCGACTTACTCTTGAGGGTCTCTTTATATGAGTTTTCGAAATATAGCAAATAACCGGTTCCTTGTATGGCTGAAGTAGTAGGACGGTCGAAGCGCATGATAGCATACTTGTCGCCGTCGTTCGACCAGCTACCCCATGACCTGGTTTTGGTTCTTTCCATACCCTCCCAGGTACCCGTTACTCCGCCTTGAGTAAGTTTGTTGACGAAATCTTCTTTAGTGATCACGTCATCATCCTTACTGCAACTTATCGTTACTGTGGCCATTGCTGCAATGACCGTCAAAAATAGGATTAACTTTTTCATAATTGTTTGGATATAATACTTGACATTTAGAAATTCGCTGCAAAATTAGCAATAATTTCTGAGATATGGGCATAATTTCCTCTTTTTCTTGCTTTTATATATTATTTAATGTGCTTCAAGCCAGTTTTCACCGAAACCGGAATCGGCTACGAGGGGAACGTGGAGGGGGAAGGCGGCTTGCATCTCTTCGAGGACGATGGCCTCTACCCTACTCTTCTCTTCCGGATAGACGCTGAAATTGAGTTCGTCGTGTACTTGGAGAATCATCTTGCTCCTAATGCCCTCAGCCTTGAAGCGGTTGTGAATGCGAATCATCGCCACCTTGATGATGTCGGCTGCTGTACCCTGAATGGGTGCGTTAATGGCGTTACGTTCAGCAAAACCACGCACGGTGGCGTTGGCCGAATTGATGTCAGGCAGATAGCGACGACGGCCAAAGAGGGTTGTTACATAGCCTTTCTGACGGGCCGTCTGCTTGGCCTGCTCCATGTAGTCGCGAACCTCTGGGAACGTGGCAAAATAACCATCAATCAGCTGCTTGGCTTCGTCACGGCTGATATCCAAACGTTCAGCCAGGCCGAAGACCGTGATGCCGTAAATGATGCCGAAGTTGGCACGTTTTGACTTGGTACGTTCATCGCGTGTAACCTCGTCGATGGGTTTCTTATAGATGTTGGCGGCAGTTGCAGCATGCAGATCCTTGCCTTCCTGGAAGACTTCAATCATGTTTTTGTCGTTGGAAAGGTGAGCCATCACACGCAGTTCTATCTGACTATAGTCTGCTGAAAAAAACAGACAACCAGGTTCTGGAACGAAGGCTTTACGGATTTCTTTTCCGTCTTCACCACGGATGGGAATATTTTGCAGGTTTGGGTCGCTCGATGAGAGACGGCCAGTGGCAGTCACCGTCTGATTAAACGAGGTATGGATATGTCCCGTTCGTGGATTGATGAGGTGGGGTAGGGTGTCGATATAAGTTCCCAACAGTTTTGTTAATCCTCTGTATTCCAATATATCTGCAACAATCTCATGCTTGTTCTTCAGCTGTTGTAGTACATCCTCTGAGGTGACGTATTGGCCAGTCTTGGTCTTCTTGGCTTTCTCGATGATGCGCAGTTCGTCGAACAGAATGGTACCCACCTGCTTTGGAGAAGCAATATTAAAGGATTTACCCGCCAACTCATAGATTCGATGCTCAATTTCCTTCAAACGTCCATTCAAAATGTTTGACGTTTCTTTCAACGAATCAGTATCTAAACAAACACCGTTCATCTCCATTTCAGCCAGCACAGGCATCAGCGGCATCTCAATATTATAGAAGAGGTCTTCACATTCAAACTTCTTCAATTCGGGTTCTAACTTGTTCTTCAATCGCAGGGTGACGTCAGCATCCTCGGCGGCGTATTCGTAGACGAGGGTAGGGGAGAGGTCGCGCATTGAACGTTGGTTCTTCCCCTTCGGTCCGATGAGTTCATCGATGTGGATGGTTTTGTAATTAAGATAGACCTCAGCCATGAAGTCCATGTTGTGTCGCAGTTCGGGTTGGATGAGATAGTGGGCTATCATCGTGTCCCACATGGGCCCTTGTAACTGAACGTTATAATTTCTTAAAACTTCTAAATCGTACTTCAAGTTCTGTCCTACCTTTAAGATTTTGGGGTCTTCGTAGACAGGTTTAAAGATATTAACAATCTGTAGGGCTTTTTCACGTTCGGAGGGAATCGGCACATAAAACGCCTCAAATTCCTTCACGGCGAAGCTCAAACCCACCAATTCTGCATCGATTGCCGAGGTTGAAGTGGTTTCCGTGTCTAAACTGAGAATTTCATTTGTCAAGAAATAATCACGTAATTTTATCAGTTCTTCCTCATTTTCAACGAGTTTGTAGTCGTGAGTCACCGTTTTTAGGCTCTCAAAACTCGAATTTTCGGCTGTATTTGTACCATCGGCAGGAAATTCTGCAAACAAATCGAGTTGTCCGTTAGCAGGAATTGACGCTTTTTGAGGTTTTTTAAGAAGCTTGTCTGCCAGCTGCTTGAACTCCAATTCTGTGAAGAGTTGGCGCAGTTTGTCGTTGTCGGGTTCCACGAGCTTCAATTCGTCCATGTTGAGATTGATGGGGACATCGGTCTTGATGGTTGCAAGGAAGTAACTCATCTTGATGTCGTCTACATGCTCCGTGACTTTTTTCTGCAGCGCACCCTTCAGTTCGTTGGTTCGCGACAGTAGTTGTTCGACGCTGCCGAAATCGTTAATCAGTTTCACAGCCGTCTTTTCACCCACACCTGGACATCCGGGGAAGTTGTCGGCCGAGTCGCCCATGAGTGCCAGCAGGTCGATAACCTGGGGTGGGGTAGTGATGCCGTATTTCTCGCATACCTCCTTGGGGCCCATCACCTCGTAGCCGCCACCATGACGCGGTCGGTAGATGTTGGCCAACTCAGTAACCAACTGTCCATAGTCTTTATCGGGGGTGAGCATGTAGCACTTTACACCGATGGAATCTGCCTTTTTAGCCAGGGTTCCGATGACATCGTCGGCCTCGAAGCCATCGACCTGAAGGATAGGAATGTGGTAGGCACTTAGTATATCCTTGATGATGGGAACGGCCTTGTGGATGTCCTCTGGCGTTGCGTCACGTTGGGCTTTATAGGCAGGAAAAGCCTCGCTGCGGAACGTAGGTCCATGAGGGTCGAAGGCCACGCCGATATGCGTTGGCTGCTCCTTCTGCAGCACCTCATTCAACGTGTTACAGAAACCGATAATGGCCGAGGTGTTCTGACCTTTGGAATTGATACGCGGGTTCTTAATGAAGGCGTAATAGGAACGATAAATAAGCGCGTAAGCGTCTAAAAGGAATAGTTTATCCATAACAAGTGAGAATTTTCGCGTAAAATTACTAAAAAATTTCTCATTATCCGAAGATTTTCACTAATTTTGTAACAAATTTCACGAACAATGGATTATTTGTCACTTATTAAGCACCCAATTGAGAAAGAATTGAACGATTTTAACCAGTTGTTCAATGATTCGTTGAGCCACAATGACGGCCTTCTCGAGGCTGCCCTTTCACACATTCGCCAACGCGGCGGCAAACGTATGCGGCCGATGTTGGTGCTGTTGATGGCACAGAATTTTGGACGAGTGACGTCTGTTACTCAGAATGCAGCGGTCGGCTTAGAGTTGTTGCATACGGCTTCGTTGGTTCACGACGATGTGGTCGATGAAAGTGCCGAACGTCGTGGTCAGGCTTCGGTGAATGCCAATTATAATAATAAGGTGGCCGTACTGGTAGGTGATTATGTGTTGTCTACAGCATTGCTTCGTGTGTCTCTTACTGAAAATCAAAGAATCGTACAAATCTTGTCAGAGTTAGGTCGCACTTTGGCAGCTGGTGAGATACTTCAGCTCTCGAATGTTCAGAATCAGCTGATTTCGGAAGATGTTTATTATCAGATTATTAACAACAAGACAGCTGCCTTGTTTGAGGCTTGTGCCAAGATTGGTGCTATCTCGGCTTCTGCTTCTGAACAAGAAGTAAATGATGCTGCAAAATTCGGACATTATATAGGCATGATTTTCCAGATTCGTGATGATATTTTCGATTATTTTGATTCTAAGGAAATAGGTAAGCCTACAGGAAACGACATGCTCGAAGGGAAGCTGACATTGCCTGTGATTTATGCCCTGAACAATTCTCCCTTTGAATCTATGCAAAACCTTGCTCGCAAGGTGAAGGCTGGCACGGTTAATGCCGATGAAATCGCTGTTTTAGTGGAGTTTACCAAGCAGCAGGGTGGCATTGAATACGCTGAACGAAAGATGGAGGAAATAGCCAAAGATGCATTGATTTTCATTGATCAATATGTAAAAGAAAAGGCTATCAAGGATGCCCTGACAGCCTATCTTGAATACGTTATTCAAAGGAACTATTAGAAGAATTTTGTTTCCTCGCCAATCACCTCGCTAAGCAGCAGGTTAGCCAGTCGGCTGGTACCCATGCGGAACCACTGGTTGGTAAGCCATTTCTCGCCCAGGACCTCTTTAACGATGGTGTAGTATATGAGTGCATCCATCACGCTATTAAGGCCGCCAGCGGGCTTAAAACCAATCTGTACGCCTGTCTGCTCATAGTATTCCTTGATAGTCTGGCACATGACGTAGGCAGCCTCTGGTGTTGCTGCAGGCATTTCCTTGCCTGTAGAGGTCTTGATATAGTCGGCACCGCTGTACATGGCCAATAGTGAAGCCGTTTTGATGTTGCAGGCAGTCTTCAGGCAACCTGTTTCCAAGATAACCTTCATTTTCTTGTCGCCGCAAGCCTCCTTCATCTGCTGTATTTCGTCGCAGACAGTGTCGTAGTCGCTGCTGAGGAAAGCACCCACGCTGAGCACTATATCTATCTCTGTGGCGCCGTCTTTTACTGCAGATGCGGTCTCTACGGTCTTTACCTCAATCAATGCCTGAGAGGAGGGGAAAGAGCCGCTGACGCAAGCTACTTCTACGCCGTCGATTTCCAATGTCTCGCTGACTATTTTGGCAAAGCGTGGGTATACGCAGATGGTGGCTACATGGGGCAGGGTAGGGTAGGCCTCGTCAAACTGGTTCACTTTCTCCGTGAAGGCCATCACGCTTTCATCAGAGTCTGTGGTCTTTAGGGTGGTCAATTCCACACTTCCCATCAGGAATTTCTTTACTTCCAACGTGTCGTTTTGGGGTACTTTCGTGGCACTTATTTCCTTTACTGCCTCACTTACTTCTTGGTCGTTGATTTCGAGATTGTACTTCGACAATGCCTCTTCATACTTTGTTTTTTCTGCCATAGTTTTATGCTTTTAGTTTAGGGTTTTCTATATGCCGCAGGGCGTCTCTTTTGGTCTTTTTCTCAATTGATTTCAGTAGTTCCTCTGTTAAATCTACACCCGTCTGATTGGCCAGACAGAGTAGTACCCAGAGTACGTCGGCCATCTCCTCGCCGAGGTTCTCACGTTCTCCTGGCTTAAAGCTTTGGTCACCATATTTGCGGGCCATTACACGTGCCAGTTCGCCCACTTCTTCCGTCAGAACTGCCATGTTTGTCAGCTCTGAGAAGTAACGCACGCCGTACTCCTTGATCCAGCTGTCAACAGCTTCTTGTGCTTCCTGTATCGTCATCTTTTCATCAACATTTGTATGAATAACAGCAATATACAGAAGAGCATGATGAGGATGTACCGCTTGTTCTCACGCTCATATTCCTTCCAGTGGAATGCCTTGTATAGGAACGGAATGAGCAGTAATAGCATTCCGAATCCGCAAGGCCAGGCGCCATAGTTATAGCCTGCAGCCAGTGCTATGATAATGCCAATGGCCAACAGTAGCATGCCAGCTATTTCTATTTCCTTCAGGTATTTCTTCATGACAATAACCTTAGTGAAGATACGAGGTATACAAGGAAGGCCAGGCAGATGGCCACGCTGATGTAGTTCGTAAACTTATTAGCAATTTGTTTTTTGTCCATCGTTATTCTTTGTTTTTAGTGTCCATACAGATGGTTACAGGGCCGTCGTTCAGCAGTTCCACCTTCATGTCAGCGCCGAATTCCCCCGTACCGACAGGCTTGCCGATAGCTTCGGATAGCTGCTGGCAGAAGGTCTCGTAGAGTGGGATAGAGTGTTCATGGCTTCCAGCCTTGAACCACGAAGGCCGGTTACCCTTTTTGTAGCTGGCGTAGAGCGTGAACTGGCTCACCACTAAAGCTTCCCCTTGAACATCGAGGATGGAGCGGTTCATCACGTCGTTCTCATCACCAAACACGCGCAGGTTTGCTATTTTCTTTACCAGCCAATCCACGTCCTCCATCGTGTCCTCATTGCAGATGCCTAACAGGATGAGGAAACCCTGCCCAATTTTGCTCTTTACTGTCCCTTCGATGGTGACGCTGGCGTGACTTGCTCGTTGTATGACTACTCTCATAGTTCTGATTTTTCGGCAAAGTTACGATATTATTTTGAAACCACCAAATATTCAGTACGCTATTGGTCCTGTTTTTCAAAACAAACATGATTTTGCCACAACGCCACTTTGCCACTTTGCCACATTAAGCATCTTCGCAAATGAGCAAATCCCTAATTAAAAATTATTATATATTATAATATATAATAATTATAATACTATATATCTATATCATCTGTTATTACTACCACCTTCAAGTTCGTATGGGCTTAATGTGGCAAAGTGGCAAAGTGGCAAAGTGGCGGAAATAGCCCTGAAAGAGGTTACGGCTCTCTTGGCTCGAGCTTACGGCTCCCTTGGCTTGAGCTTACGGCTCGTCCTGTGCGTGGAAATGGTTGTAAACAATCTGGGCTTTTGCAGGCCCTACGATGGCCGCCAGCGTTTCTACGTCCGCCTCCCGAATCCTACGAACCGATTTAAGGCCATTTAAAAGGGCGTCACGGCCTTTGGGGCCGATGCCCTTGATACTATCAAGCTCCGACTCCAAAGCGCGCTTAGAGCGCTTATTTCGATGGAACTCTATGGCGAAGCGATGCACCTCGTCTTGCAGCTGTGTCAGTACGTGGAAAAGTTCGCTGTCTGTCTTCAGTTGTATGCTCATAGGAGGGAAGCCGTAGAGCAGTTCGTTAGTACGGTGCCGGCTATCCTTGGCAAGGCCTGCAATGGGAATATCCAAGTGTAATTCGTCCTGAATCACCTCACGTATCACCTCCATTTGCCCCTTGCCGCCATCTGCCACAATCAGATCCGGCATTGGCAGGTTTTCTTGTAGGAGGCGGTTGTATCGCCTCGAAACCACCTCCTTCATCGACGCATAGTCATCAGGACCAACTACCGTCTTGATGTTATACCGCTTATAATCGCTCTTCGACGGCTTCATTTTCTTGAATACCACGCAGGCTGCAACGGCATCAGTTCCTGATATATTCGAGTTATCGAAACATTCTATCTGATAGGGTAGGGTAGGTAGGTGCAGCTTCTCCTGTAGTTCCTTCATAAGCCGCACTTGTTTCTGCTCTGGATTCAGCTTTTCCGACTGTTTCAGACGGTCAATTTTGTATTGTTTTCCGTTCATAATCGACAGTTCGAGCAGCTTCTTTTTATCCCCCAGTTTAGGCACTGTGAACTTTACGCCTTCCAACTCAACGTTCACTTCTTGGGGCACAATAATCTCGTTGGCATCGCTCTTGAATCGTTGCCGTAATTCTACGATGCCAAGCTCTAAAAGTTCCTCATCGGTCTCGTTCAGTTTCTTCTTATACTCGATGGTGAAACTCTGGTTGATGCTGCCGTTCGAGACGTGGATGAAGTTGATGAAAGCCATTTTTTCGTCTGATGTGATAGAGTAGGTATCGACGTTGTTGATGGTGTGGCTGACCACCTCGCTTTTGCTCACGAAACCCTCCAATGCCAGGTATTTCCTCTTTATTTCTTCTGCCTCTTCAAATCGTAATTCTTCCGAAAGTTTCAGCATCTCGTCACGCAGTTCTTTTTGTACCTGACGGGTGTTTCCTTTCAGTATCTCGCGAGCCTGCGCAATGCTTTTTTGATAGTCCTCATAGCTCTGTTTTCCCATGCATGGCCCCATGCATTTCTTGATATGATAGTCTAAGCAAACCTTGTATTTACCCGTAGTTATCCCTTCTTTTGTGATAGGGAAACGACATGTTCGTGGCTTGTATAGTTCCTTAATCAAGCTTAGTATTTCGTACATCGTTCCCACATGGGCGTAAGGGCCGTAGTAGGTGCCCCATTTCTTGTTGATGGTACGTGTTTTGAAGATGCGAGGGAAGTACTCGTTGGTTACACAGATGCTTGGGTAGGTCTTGCCGTCTTTCAGCAATACGTTGTATCGTGGATTATACTTCTTGATAAGTGAATTTTCCAGCAACAGCGCGTCTTCTTCTGTGTTTACTACCGTATAGCTGATGTCGAAAATTTTCGAGACCAGTACCTTCGTTTTGAACCTATCCACCTCTGTATGGAAGTAAGACGAGACCCTTGATTTGAGGTTCTTCGCCTTACCTACATAGATAATGGTATGTTCGTTGTCGTAGAACTGATAGCTTCCAGGTTTGTCAGGCAATCGCCTCACAATTCCTTTCAGATATTCCAGCCTTTTTTCGTCTTCTTCCTTCGTCATCTTCCAAGTTCCACGTGAAACATTAGACCACCATCAGCGTTGTTAACTCTATGTCTTTGAACAGGTCTCTGCCGTGCAAGCCTTCATCGGTAATCTCGATGATAAAGTTCATGTATGTCTTTTTCGGATGAAAGTACTGCACGAGGTCATAGGCTGCTTTGGCTGTGCCGCCCGTTGCCAACAAATCGTCATGAATCAGGATGACATCGTTTTCATTGATGGAATCCATGTGTATCTCAATCGTGTCAACCCCATATTCTTTGCTGAATTGTTCTTTAATTACAACCGAAGGCAGTTTGCCCGGTTTTCTTGCTAAGACTACGCCTGTTCCCAAACGAGCTGCCAAGGCTGAGGCCATTACAAAACCTCTGCTTTCAACGCCAACGATTTTGGTGATACCCTTGTCCTTGTAAAGTTCGTAGAGTTCATCTAACATGATTTTCATACACTCAGCACTCTTGAAGAGTGTCGTTACATCACGAAAGTTAATACCCTTTTTGGGAAAATCTGGGATGCACCTCAGATTGTCAATCAATGTTTGGTTGTTCATAATTCTTTTTCTTTATAGTTCATTTTCAGTTACTTATCTCTGTTACACAAGCAGCGTTGTTTCACGTGAAACACTACCTCCCCATCAGCACCAGCATGGCATTGATGTCGCTCGGACTGACACCAGGAATACGGCTTGCTTGTGCCAAAGTCTCGGGTTGTATCTTTGCCAACTTCTGTCGTGCCTCTGTCGAAATGGCGTTCAGATTTTCGTAGTCAAAGTGCCCGCGAATTTTGATGTTTTCCAAGCGGTGCATTTTCTCTGCTACCAATTTTTCGCGCTCAATATATCCTTTATATTTGATGCGCACTTCGGCTGCTTCGCTGATTTCTTCTTGTCGGTTTGTCGGTCGATTCAGCAATTCTTTTAATTCAGGAACTGCGTTCTGCAGCTTCTCAAACGACAGCTCTGGACGACTGATTAAGTCCGTCAGTTTGCAGCCATATTGGAGTGGGGTAGAGCCGAGCGCCTCCAAAGCCCCATTGATGAGTCTCGGTTTGATGGCAAACGAGTCGCAAAAACTTTCGATTTCTTCGATGAAATTCTTCTTCTGGAGCCACCATTCATAGCGGTCTTTTTTCACGATTCCGAGTTCATAACCTCGCTCCGTCAGTCGTGCATCGGCATCATCCTGCCTCAGCAGTATCCTGTATTCCGCTCTCGACGTAAACATTCTATAGGGTTCATCTACGCCCTTCGTTACCAAATCATCAACGAGCACCCCAATGTAGGCTTCGTCCCTCGCTAACGTAAAGGTTTGGTGTGCTGCTGTGCCACAGCAGCCAACTGTACCCGCTTTCATCGCCGCATTGATACCCGCCAATGTCCCTTGCCCGCCAGCCTCCTCATAACCTGTCGTGCCATTCACCTGACCAGCCAAGAACAGACCGCCGATAACTCTCGATTCCAGCGTATGTTCCAACTGTGTAGGGTCGAAGAAATCGTACTCAATGGCGTACCCTGGTCTATATACCTTTACGTCCCTTAAAGCAGGAATATGCCGTAAGGCCTCTATCTGTACCTCCATCGGCAACGACGAAGAAAAACCATTCAGGTACATCTCGTTGGTGTCTGTTCCCTCCGGCTCCAAGAACAGCAGGTGCTGCTCTCGGTCTGGAAATGTCACGAGTTTCGTTTCTATCGACGGACAATAACGCGGTCCTATCGATTGTATTTGCCCGTTGTAGAGCGGAGAATCGGCCAATCCCGATCTTAGCGTCTCATGCACATCCGGATTGGTGTAACATTCCCAGCAAGGCAGTTGGGGTAGGGGACGCGGCTCACTCATATACGAGAAGCGGTGGAAGTCGTTCTCGCCGTCCTGCTGTCGCATATCCTCGAAGTGTATGCTCCGTTTATCAATGCGTACAGGTGTACCTGTCTTCATGCGTGCCGAGCGTATGCCGTGCTGGGTGATGCTCTCTGTCAGCCGTTCTGCGGCAGGCTCGGCTATACGTCCGCCCTTCACCATCCGTCGCCCAATGTGCATCAGACCGTTCAGGAAGGTGCCAGCCGTCAGCACCACACAAGGAGCATGGAACTCAGCCCCCCAAATCGTCTTCACGCCCGTTACCTTTTTCGTTTGTTGCGGCTCAGTCGCAACAGGCTCTACCAACAATTCCTCCACCTGATCCTGCCAGATGTCAAGATTCTCGGTTCCATCGAGCACTTTTCTCCACTGCCAGATAAACTTCCCACGGTCACATTGTGCCCTCGGGCTCCACATAGCAGGCCCTTTGCTTCGGTTTAGCATACGGAATTGGATGGCAGTCGCGTCCGTTACCAACCCCATCTGTCCACCCAATGCATCAATCTCGCGCACAATCTGTCCTTTGGCAATGCCGCCAACAGCAGGGTTGCACGACATCTGCGCAATTTTGTTCATGTCCATCGTGATGAGCAGCGTCCGTGCACCCATATTGGCCGAAGCTGTTGCTGCCTCGCACCCCGCATGACCGCCGCCAATCACAATTACGTCGTAGTTCTGATTCATTTTATCAACTAATTTGCCTGCAAATTTACAAAAAGTTTCGGAAAAACTCACGCAATCCGGAAATTCTTTGTATTTTTGCAACATGATAGAGACGATTACCAGCGCACAGAACCCCAAAATCAAGCTCCTGCTGCAACTCCAGCAGAAGTCGGCCGAGCGTCGCAAGGCAGGACTTTTCGTCGTGGAAGGCCGCCGTGAACTGATGCATTGCCTGGAGGCAGGCTTTGTGGTCGACACCGTTTTCTGGTGCCCGTCAGTAGAGGTAGCAACAGAGCCGATGCCTCAGTTGCCTGATGGTGTCAGGGTGTTTGAGGTGTCGAAGGAGGTGTATGAAAAGATAGCCTATCGTGGCAGTACGGAAGGCGTCATCGCTGAGGTGAAGACCCGCCAGCTGACGCTCGACGACTTGCAGCTACCTGAACAGCCGCTCGTGGTCGTTTTGGAGCGGGTAGAGAAGCCGGGCAATCTGGGAGCTATTCTTCGTTCGGCCGATGCTGCCGGCGTCGATGCCGTCATCGTCTGCGACCCTCTGACCGACCTCTA
>JAEEGG010024857.1_pt1 | contig 11585 bp, 8 predicted proteins | sample 9134161 | NCBI WGS metagenome assembly JAEEGG01 (sample SAMN16246543, study PRJNA631951) | gut metagenome | biome: gut microbiome; feature: rumen; material: CR-attached | host: Bos | place: Iran: Karaj | collected 2018-10 | reverse complement strand
GTACTTCTTGGAGTTTACAGGTTTGAAGGGCTTCGATAGCGAAAAGACACTTGAAGATTGCTTGTTGGCTCACTTGGAGCAGTTCATCATCGAGCTGGGCAATGGCTTTAGCTTCGTGGCCCGTCAGAAGCGCATGATTATCGATGGCGAGGACTTCTATCTTGATTTGCTGTTCTATCATCGTCGTCTGCATCGCCTGATTGCCATCGATCTGAAGAAAGGACGCTTCAAGGCAGAATACAAAGGTCAGATGGAACTTTATCTCCGATGGCTCGAAGCCAATGAGGTGGAACCTGGCGAAGAATCGCCATTGGGTTTGCTCCTTTGCACAGAGGGCAGTGAGGAACAGATTGAACTCTTGCAACTCGACAAGGCAGGCATCAAGGTCGCTAAGTATTTGACGGAGTTGCCTTCCCGTGAGGTCTTACAGCGTCAGATCCAGAAGTCCTTGGAGATTGCCAAAGCTCGATTTGAGAACGCTATTAAGGAAGACGATGATTAATGGATATGCATCAAGAGAAATTGGGGTAGATGACGTTGCCGCTTAACTATGGGTTATCCCCCTCTTCTCTCCAGAACCAGTAGTTTATATTTAAATGACAGTATTATGGCTGAATTGAAAATAAAAGAAAGAATAAAAGGCGCAAAGGAGTTTGTTAGCGAATGGCAAGGCAGAGGCAAAGAAGATGAAGACTATACAGACTTCTGGTATGATCTTCTTAGTAAGGTTTATGGCGTAGAAAAACCTTGGGAATGTTTCAAGAAACAGGGTAAGGTATTGATAGAAGGCCATCACAAGAGGATGGATCTATATGTCAATCTATCTAAGGTTGTAATAGAACAGAAGAGTTTAGGCGTAGATCTCAATAAGAAGAGGAAACAAAGTAATGGTGAAGAATATACTGCAATGGAGCAGGCACAACATTATTACTTCAATCTGAATAAGCCAGAACGTGGTGATTATATAATGGCTTGTAATTTCGATGAATTCCAAATACAGGATCAAAACCATATGGAAAAAGGCATAATTAGTTTCCATCTAAAAGATTTGCCTGACCATATTGATGATTTAGAATTTCTAATTAAGCCAGTTAAAACTACTATCCAAGAAGAAATCAATGTTGATGAGGAATCTATATCACACACTGCCAGCGAATTCATTAGAACACTCTATTCTAAGATGCTGAATGCAATAACCAAGAATGGAAGGAAAAAAGAAAGTCCTGAGGAACTTCATGCTCTGAATGTATTCTGTGTCCGACTGGTATTCTGCCTCTATGCTGATGATGATGGAATTTTTGATAACGGGCAGTTTCGAAAGTTCCTTGAAAAGTATAAATGGGAAGACCTGAGAGAGAAATTCGACCAATTGTTTAGAAGACTTGATATAGAGGATAAACAAAGTATAGAGGGAACAACCGACAAAGAAATCCTTGATTTCCCTTACGTAAACGGTGGTTTGTTTAACAATAGGGACGCATCTTACAGGACGCCGCCTATCAACTTTGATATCTATAAGCATATTATGACTGCATGGGAGATTGGCAGCAAGGATAAGCCTTTCCATTGGAGATATATTTCACCGACCAATTTTGGATGCATTTTTGAAAGTACGCTTGACCCAGAAAAGCGTGATGAGAATGGTATGCACTATACGTCGCCAGAGAATATACATCGCGTTATCGACCCTTTGTTTCTTGATAAATTGAATGAGGAGTTAGATAACATCATCGACTTACCTTTTGAACGTAAAGATCAACGAGACCTACGTATCAAGAGGTTGCAAGAATATAGAGAAAATCTTGTCAGCATGAAGTTTCTTGATCCTGCCTGTGGTAGCGGTAATTTCCTGACTGAGACATTCAAATCGCTCCGTCATTTGGAGATGCGGGTTATTGAACAATTGCCAAATATGGGGATACCAGAAGACGAGTTGAAGAGCGATGACAAAACTATGCTCGACCCGTGCATGGTAAATATCAATCAATTTTATGGCATTGAGATTAACGACTTTGCAGTTTCAGTGGCGAGAACGGCTTTATGGATTTCATCTTGTCAGATGATGAAGCAGGTGGATGAAATGATGACAAAGAAGTCAATACAAAAACTACCGTTAGACAAGAATACGCATATCATCAAGGATAATGCCCTAATATGTGCATGGGAGAAACCTTTGCAAGATTCTTTTATAACTTTGACCAAAAAGAGGAAAACTAAATATAACAGGATGCCACTTGGCAAAGTGACTAACAAGAAATACTACGACTACATCATAGGTAATCCACCGTTTCTTGGCAGTCAGCGAATGAACAAAGAACAGAAGGAAGAACTGAAAGCGGTGCTGAGTGCTAAAGTTGGCCGTAAATCTATTTGGAAGGCAGTTGGTGCAATGGATTATGTTTGTGGATGGTATGCCAAGGCTGCCGAATACATGCAGAATAACAAAAAGACGACTGCGGCTCTTGTATCTACAAACAGTATCACGCAGGGCGAACAGGTGGCGATGCTATGGGAACCTCTTGTAAATTATTACAATTTAAAAATTGCCTTTGCACGACGAACTGTCAAGTGGGAAAATGCTGCCGACGATGAAGCCAATGTGCATTTCATTGTGGTGGGATTCTATTGCCAAAAGACAGATAGGAAGGACGCTAAATATATATATGTAGGTGATGCCAAAGGGGAGCCTGTAAAGCACATTAACGGTTATCTCCTTCCTGCTGAAGATATATTTCTTCATGCCAAACTGAAACACATACAGTCTAATGCGCCCGTCATGCGTTTGGGTAGCATGCCAAATGATGGCGAACGAGAGGCTCGCAAGCAGGCTAAGGAACTGGCTCAAAAGAAAGGAATGCCTTACAATCCGTCAGATGTTAGAGGCAAACTGCGATTATCGAAAGACGAAAAGGATAATTTGACAGCCAAATACCCAGAACTCATCCCCTATATCCGTCGTATTTATGGTGCAGAGGATTTTATATGTGGTGCGGAGAATTACTGCATTTGGATGAGGGAAGAAGAGGACGCCCCTCTGCCATCACATATCATAAACCATCCGGCATTGAAGGATAGATTTAATTTTATCAGAGAAGTGAGGAAACACAGCACGCGTCCTCAGACCCAAGTATTGCAACACACACCATACCTTTTTGGTGAGGACAGACAACCAATGGTCAAATATCTTTTGGTGCCCAGCACATCGTCTGAGAATCGCCGGTATGTTCCGATGGGATTTGTTGAGCCTGACATTATATGCAGCAATCTCGCATTGACAATAGCAAATTGTTCGCTTTATCACTTTGGTGTACTAACTTCCAGTTTGCATATGGCCTGGATGAAATTCGTTTGTGGTCGATTAGAGATGCGTTTTCGATATTCAGCCAGTCTGGTGTATAACTTGTTCCCTTGGCCTGATGCTGTTACGGAAGAACAGAAAAGTATGATAGAGGAAGCCGCCCAGCGCATACTCGATGTGAGGGAGCAGTTAGGCGAAAGCTACGAAAAAATGTATGCAACCAACATGAATTCTAAATTATCAAAGGCACACATTGACAATGATGCAGCAGTGTTGAAAGCATACGGTTTCGACGCTTCATGGGCCAAAAATATTGAGAATCATGAAACAGACATTGCTTTAGAGCTGATGCGCAGAAGTGTTAGAATAGCTAATGAGTCAAAGAAAAAAAACAAGAGGAAACGTGTTCTTAAGATATGAGAAAGGAGAAGAAAATTCTTTATTTGGATCAATTCGCTGTAAGTAACATGTATGATGCAACCCCCAATTCTGCATGGGGGATGCTACGTCAGACCATTCGTGAAAAGGTTAACAAGGGAGTTCTTTCCTGCCCGATGCCACTTGAAGGTTTATATGAGACCGTCGGACGTTCAACCAAAGACAAATTTGGCAATCATAATAATGAATATACAAGAAAGATAATAGAGCAACACATTTTCTTTCGTGAATTAGCTAATGGGACAGCTTTCTATGGATATGAAGAAATAGCGGCTACAGAAATAATTATGTTGTTAAGACAAGGGAAGATAAATCCCATAAAATCTATCTATCTCCACGATGCATTATACGCTCAAATAGATATATCAGACATATATGAAGAAGGACATACCTTCAATGAAGAGAATCGCCAATACAATCGTAACTTGTCCCAAGGTGTAAACGAATTAAGGGAAATAACTCAACCATTAAACAACGAATTAAGAACAAAGAAGAAAAAATCAACTGACCCGTTGTTCCTAAATGTTCTTATTCGCTTACAGGTAAACAATTATCTGGAAGGATTGAAAGATTTCTATCAAAAAGGAGATGTAAAGGTTCGTGGGGTCGACTGTGGTTCATTTGTGATTCCGCATAAGGTTGATCTCTTAATATATAAACTTAAAAAGAAGAGAATCAACAAAAGGGAAACAGAAAAATTGATATATGAATTAAAAAATAATGGATTTGAAAGAATCCCATCAATGAATATTCGTTCATTGTTGAGTGCAGACATAGCATTAAATGACAAACAACAGGTTCCAAACGATGAAATAGATTTGGATAGAGCTGCTGTAGGTTTGCGCATTTCAGATTATTTCTTTGCAGATAATGATAAGAAACTGACTATTGAGAAGTACAAGTTAGATAGACAATATCAAACTCAAGTGTTTTCTGGCAAGGAGGATTCTGTTACATCATTGACCAAAGTTTTGTCTGCATTATAATTATGCGAAGTATTATTACTTGATACTGATCAGTTCCTAAGAAAAATTGCACGAGAATAAAACGTTACAATAATATTGAGATTATGACGACGCCGACATTATTTAAGGAATACATCTGGCTGGTGAATACGATTTACCAGGCTGGTAAGATAACACTCATCGACATCAACAAGAAATGGTTGAAGACGGAGATGAGTGGGGGCGTGGAATTGGCTCGTAGCACCTTTAATCGTCATAAGGTGGCCATTGAGGAAATCTTTGGTATCTATATTGAGTGCGATAGGAGTAATGGCTATACCTATTATATTGGTAATGCAGAGGTGTTTACAGAAGATAGTGTGCAGAACTGGATGCTCTCAACGCTTAGCGTAAACAACATCATCAGCGAAAGCCTCAGTCTTCATCATCGAATACTCCTGGAGTCGATACCTTCAGCCGATGAGCGTTTGGAGAAGATTGTTACAGCCATGAAGAAAGACCATCTTATACATATTATATATAAGAAATACGATTCTGACCAAGTAAAAGAGTATATGATTGCTCCTTATTGCATCAAACTCTATCATCGTCGCTGGTATTTGTTGGCTCGTATCGATTCTGGCGAATTTAGAATCTTTTCCCTTGATAGAATTAGAGAGACGGAGATTACAGATGAAACTTTCGATGTAGAAACAGGCTTTGAAGCAGAGACCTATTTTAGCGATAGTTTTGGCGTAGTGAGGGATGAAACTTTGAAGCCTGAAAGAATAGTGGTCAGAGCTTTTGGCACAGAATGTAACTATCTGCGTGATCTCCCGCTTCATCATAGCCAGCACGAGATAGCCACTACTGAAGATTATGCGGATTTTGAGTTATATCTTCGACCTACGCTCGATTTGCAGGGGCAGATTCTGTCTAGAGGTAGTCGTTTAAAGGTACTTTCACCGCAATCTCTGGCTGATAAGATTAGCCAAACACTGCAAGCTGCAGCAGCCCTTTACAAAGTTTAACAAAGATTTCTTCCGCTTGTACCACGATTTGAGACATGTGCCCGCTATCTTTGCAGGCACAAATTTGTTATTGGTATAAATAATTAATTTTTTGGCGGGTTATGAGTTTTAATTTTAAAGCATTGGGTGGCATGTTCACGTTCAGATACATCAATGAAGCTGAAGATCTGGATGTAGAGGACTTACAGGATATTTATAATGATCTGGATGAGGAGTATCAAAATCTGAAAAGTGAGATGGCCAAACTAAAAGAAGTCATTGACAAGAAGAATCCCGAAGAGAAGAAAGAGAAGATAAAACAAAAACTCACGCCAGCTAAGGAAATACTGAGTAATGAGGATATTCCCTACGAGGTGAGGATGAAGTATATTATTGACGCCTATAGGAAGGACCAGAAAAAGTGGTCTAAGTTGGCTGAATATGCAAAGCACTTAGAGGGCGAAGTGATAAGACTAAAAAATATCCTTATAACAAATGGCTATACTGATAGTGGTGTCGAAAGTGACTCGGACCCAGCTAAAGTAATTCGCGAACTGAAAGCAAAAATCAAGGAGTTAGAGGCAAAGGATGTTTTGCCGAAGGACTTGTCTGCTGCTTTAATCAGAATAAAACAACTTGAAAACCAGATGGAGGACTTTCCACTCAAAGTAATTAAAGCAAAGTCTTTCAGGAGTGTTATAAAAAGTCAGGACAATTGTATTAAGGAACTTCAAGCATTGCTTGATGAGAACCATATCGAATATCAGCCCCAAATGCCAGGAAGTGAATCTATAGTTGAGGGGGTGGATAATGTGGTTGATGAAGCTGTTAGATATGGTGAGAGTTTAAGAACCTCTCCCTTGTTAATCAATTCACCTCGACAGACAATGCGCGTAAACTTCTTTAAGAATATGTATGCTTTGTGGCCTCATGAAAAGGAATTTGTTAAAATTGTCTATTCAATGATGACCAGTGAGGAACTACTGCTGAGAACTAATCTTTATAGAAGTTATTGGGCAAGTGGCAATAAAGAAGCTACAGAAAAAATGAGATCAGGCAAATTTGCAGGTTTCGCACCCAGTGTCATTTTCTCAGAAGGAAAGGAGAAAGTGAATGTGAAAGGATTAACGGATTTGTGCTTTTTGAGCTTTTACAATATTAAGGAGGAAAAGCAGTTCATTGACGCGATGGAAATCCTTCGGAAAGACAGTAACGTATTGATGGCTTCGAGGTCTATATCCAATGAGGGATTGCATATATTGATTCCCTATAAACTGAAGGATTCAGAGATGCTACTGCAACAAGATGCTATGACACAAGACGAAATGGAGGATATCTATATTAAAGTATATAACTATCTTGCAGATAAATATTTTGAGAAGCTTGGCTTGATACCCGATTACAATTCGGGTCACATGGAGCGTTTATTCATCGTGTCGTATGATTCTAAACTACATTATAACCCCCAAGCCGAGTCGTTAATAATCGACCTTGATGAGCCAATAAACTATGAAGACGGAAGGCTTGCTATCATGAGTATAGGAGGGAAAATTAGAGAGGCTGAAAGGCTGATAGCCAAATGCAATTTATATGAAGCAGAGAAATTGTTATTGGATTGCCGAGAGTTGATAATAAGTAATTCTGTCGATTGTAGCGGAGATTCAGAGCAGGAAGATGGTAAACTGTTGCCTATCATTGATGATTATTTGGCACAGATTAAGTCTGCAAAAGAGAAAATAGCGAGAGTGGAAGAACTGATGGATGAAGTGGACGAAAACCTTCAAAAACAGGACACTAAGACTTCCCATGAAAAGATTGTGGTGAGTCAACATATCCTGAAATCTATAACAGGCCTGTGTAAACCAGCGGCTAACAAAATCAGGGAGAGAGTCGTTGAAAATGAGATGAAGCAGGGGGCTATCAATAGAGAAATAAGAAAGAAAACATACGATGAGAGGTTAGCTGAGTATTCCTAAAGGTGTAGTCTTGATGGTGGATTAGGGGCATAAAAAAAGCTCGCCGCTGCGAGCCCTAATTGTTAACCTTAAATCTAATACTATGAAAAACACGCTGCAAAGATACGAGTTATTTTTGAAACCACCAAATATTTGTGCAAAATCTGCACATATGATCCATTATATAGCAAAAGGGCTCGCTTCTCAGCGAACCCTGTATGCTACATTACTAACCAATAACCTAAAACAAATATGCAAAAAGAAAACTATTAACGTATGAATCTTAATTCTGATGCAAAGATACTGTGATTTTGGGCTGATTCCAAGAAATTTGCCTGATTCTTGTCGAGGTTGTTGCGACAGGGTAAAGGATTTGCGACAGAGTAGGGGAAGAGGGGTTAAAGTGTGTCGTGTACATGTATTTTTGGGGGCATAAGGTTTTTTAAGAAAAATTATTTGCATACGTTGTAAAATGCGTGTAATTTTGTAGGCGAATTTTAAATAGTGAGTTTTTATTAATAGTATGAATCAACTGACCCTCGGATCGATTTGTTGGGCGGCATTCCTGGAAATGGGTGCCCGCCATGAAAACTCGCCCACTATTCCTATTTGCCATTTGTGAGAGATAAAATAGGAGATTTTCTATTATTTTTGTTGGGAATAAACGAGAAAGGGTGAAAGCCCCTAAGGGACTCTTTGTGAATACTAACATGGACTGTCCCCTAAGCAAAATTATGTTCAATTATCAAATTTAAAAAATCAATTAAAAATGGCAAAGTATAACATACATGAAATTAAGGAAAAGAAGGCTGATTATAGAAGCCTTGTTAGTCCCAGAATGATGGATGAGATGCAGGAGCAGATCATGAACATCATTGTGATGCAGAAAAAGTATCGTGAAAAAGACTATTCTGCTCAGAAACTGGCAGATGAAATCGGTACTAACACCCGTTACCTCTCTGCCGTTGTGAATACCCGTTTTCACATGAATTATACTCAATTTGTGAATAAGCATCGTATCGACGAGGCGATGAGCCTTATTGTGGATAAGCGCTATCAGGATCAGAATGTGGCAGAAATTGGTGATATGGTAGGCTTTGCAAACCGCCAGTCTTTCTATGCTTCATTTTTTAGATTTACTGGCATCACACCCCGTCAATACCGAGAGGACAACCTTCAGAAGCATCCCGCAATGGTTGCAAGAAGGAAGTAATATTAAGGCTCTAAGGCTCGCTGTCATCTCAGCGAGCCTTATTTTGTGTTACTATAAAATTTGAACCTATGAACTTAAGTTCTAAACTCTTAAAATACCTAGATGGTATGGGTGTCTTTGAGTCTTTGTGTGACGACGAGAAGGCCATCTATGCACTTTTCGCTTTGTGTTTCGACGTTACCAGTGATACAGTTCTGGAGCAGCAGGCAGAATTTGAAAGAGATCTGCAAGAAGGGAGACTCCAGGAGTTGCCAGACTATAATGTCAAAGAAGTGTCGAATGTAAGAAACTATACTGGCACTGGAAAACTGCAGTATGAAATGAGCAGATTTGGTGACAGAAGAATCATCGATGTATTGAAAGAGCAGTTCGGTGAAGAAAAACTGAATGGCACATTCAGCGAGCTTTATGATCATCATATCTTAGTGAAAACGAAGCGTATAGCAGAGAAGTCAAGGGAAATAGTAGATATGGTGAACGATGCCGACGCAGATATATTCGAAGACAACTTCGCTAACCTTATGAAACGCTACGATTGGACTGAGGAGGAAACGGAGTATAGGAAGGATAAAAAGAGGCATACTGTGTCAATGAGTTGGCTTCTGGAGAGACAGGAGCGAGAATTGCAGAAGGTGCTGGAAATGGATATCATGCACTATGCCGATGACCCTTCGACTCAAGCTATTGAGGACTCAGACTATCCCTATCACCGACGTTTCCTGTCACATAAGTTTAAGGATAGCTCCGATTATCTGGAGGCCTATACCAAATTCATGGAATTCGCCACAAGGCAGGAAGGAATGATAATTCCCAAATTGGGTGATTATGGTAAGTACATTGCCGTAAACATTAATAAGTTCCGTCCGGAGCAGAAGAAGGCACTCTTTTCAATTATTAGGAAGTTAGAACTGATACACGAGGACATGGGGCGGATTTCGACTGGAAGGACTAAAGTGAAAGTGCCACCTGTCGCTAATACTGGTTGTTTCCGATTTGTCAACGATTTCGTAAGGACTACTGTTTGCGATATCGTGAAAGCTTACTATCTGGGCTCGGCGGCTAACTTGGCTCTGATAGAAACGACGTTCTACGACCATAATCTGCTGTTGAAACGTAATAGCCATACGGCATTTTTGAAGGCTCTGATCGAGTGGGGAGCATTGCCCGAAATCGACGAAGATACACTGTCGAAAATCGCGAATAGCATGGCTTTTAAAATGCGGGCATTACCTGCTTCGGGCTACGAGGGATGGAATGGTAGGGACTATGTCAACGACAAGAAGATTTGCTCTGATATTGGGAAGAAATTAATACCTACAATTCCTTATTCTCGTAAAAAAGAAACCTAAGTCGCCTCATTCTCCTCATCGAAAAAACTCATTCCTACTCATTCTTACTCATTGCCCTCATTGTTGCTTGACAATGAGGGTTTTTCGTTTGTTTTTTCCTTTCCTTCATTAATTATCTGATGTAATTTTGTGCTCGCAAACCCCGGGACGCTGGGATCAAGTTTGCAGGTGGTCTTTGAAGCTTTGATACATTTTTAATTCTCACGTACATAATATATTAATCAATAAAGGTCGCCTTAAAGGGGGCGACGTAAACTACATTTTGCTTATGACAAATGAAGAGATAAAGGATTTTAAAAAGTTCTTGCATGAAAAGAACATCTTCCTGATGTTTAACAATGCGGAACTGGCGAGTCACCTGATTGATCTCCTGGATCTCGATCCGGAACAGGGGTATTTCCTGTTGGATATCGAACTGCTCGCTGAGACAAAAGACTATTTGCTATTTAAAATAAAGAAAGGAATAAGATAAAAGGATGCGGTAAAGACATTAAAAATTTCAAATTCATTTTATGGAAAGAACAGTAAGAATTATGCAGCAGAGTCCATTGGTGACTAGAAAGTACATGGACCGCAAGACGGGGGATGAGAAGGTGATTAACTCTGTCACCCTGAAGTTGACGGATGGTATTGATACCTTCCTCGGTGAGATCACAGGTGAACGGGCTGTCAACTGCCCCCAGTATGACCCGACGCGCCTCTATCAGGTGCAGTGTTCGATGGTGGTTCGTGAGTGGAATTCCCAGCAGACCGGTGAGGCGATGCAGGCCACGACGATTTACGTTGACAAGATCAATTTGATGTGATCTTTAGACAAAAGAACAGATTTAAAGACACAGTATCAGATTAACAAAATTAATGACGCTGGAATTTTTAGAGTTAATGGAAGATTTGAAGAAGCAGGAGAATGAGGTGCAGGGCACCTCTTCTCCACGCAGGAAACTGCAGAAGTCGTTTAAGTCGAACACCCGCATCTATGATGACGGTTCGATTGAGGTTGACCCACAGGCTCAGGGAGAGCCCAGTCAGAAAGACGTGAAGAAGGTGGGTAAGAACAAGCGGTATGTCACCAATGGCAAGAACCCGCTGACGTGTATTGAACTGAAATGTCCTGAGAACGTACCGGATAAGGCTGCTTTCTTTCATAAGGAGTTGGCTAAACTGACGAAGGACATTCAGATTAAGGAGCCTGAACTGCCTGATGGTGAGTTCCTTTTGAATAAGTATAATCTGAAGGTTTGCTTCACGGCAAAGGAGGGCAAGATTACTGCCTGGTTGACTTTTGAGGCTAAAGGATTATTGGAAGTAAGGAGAGAGTTGTACAGTCTAACAAGTGAGATTGACAAATGTTTTGTTATCAACGAGGATTCAATAACCC
>JAEEGG010024856.1_pt1 | contig 11585 bp, 10 predicted proteins | sample 9134161 | NCBI WGS metagenome assembly JAEEGG01 (sample SAMN16246543, study PRJNA631951) | gut metagenome | biome: gut microbiome; feature: rumen; material: CR-attached | host: Bos | place: Iran: Karaj | collected 2018-10 | reverse complement strand
AGCACGAGATGAAGACCGACTATCTATATCATCGTGAAGTGCAAGAAGGCATTTTAATACCACTAACATAATCATGAAAAAGGTATTAGATCCTAAAAAAGTTGAGGCTGGTTCAAAAAAGAATAACGAACCTCGCCTGCTCGGAAGCATCGTTGAAGAAATGCTTCATGGTAGTTCACCGCTGGCTGTTGGTTATCGACAGTACATCGCTTCTCAGGAGAATGGAGAAGCCGAAGAGCATGGTTGGCACCCGAACACGCATCTGGGCGTGGATGTGAAGACGCTGCTGCGAAGCGACGTGCGTATGGTGGCCGGTAAGGAATATCAGGGCATATTCCGGCTCGACTCTGAGGGCATCACAGATGAGTTCCTCTCCCGCGATCCGCACCTTACGTTCATCGAGGCCATGCCTCAGAAGGGCGGCAGGCGCAATCCCCACCTCTTTAACGGCCGGTACATTTCGGTCACGAGACGTGGTGACGGAAGCCTCCGACTGAACTTCAAGGAGTTGCCGAAGATTGACGGGAACTTCAACCTGGAGCGATTTGCCCTCGGCGTGTATAACGAAATCTGTCTGGCTCTCGGTGGCTTGATAGAGGAAGCGGATTCGGAGTAGCAGGCAGTCAATAATCTCAAATCTCAATTATCTCAATAACAATTTTGCATTTACATCTCTTCTCTATAATTCTATAACTTATTAATAATCAAGTATTTATAATATATATAAGGGGTGTGATAACAGCAGGAAAAGTAATTGAGATAATTGAGATTTGAGACGGGAAGACATCAGACAGTATTAATTAATCATTTAAACAGTTAAAGGACAATGACATACGACATTTTTACCAAACAGCCGAAGGAGCCGAATACAGGCCGCGGCACCGAGTTTCTGAAATTTCTCACCTCAAAAGCCTCTGCGAAGATGCAACAGCCGCTGAAGCCAATGGCTTTCCCCGCCTTGTCGGCGCATGTTTCCTCAGAAGTGAAGATGAAGTTTAGTGACGGCAAAACATACGAGATAGGCCCCGGTCAGCTGGGACATCTTATAGGTGTGTCGGGTATAGGCAAGCGCGAACTGAGCCATCTGGTCGGCGCGATATGCCGCGACTTTGAAGCCCACGACACAGCAGAGTTCCAGCGCCTGGCCCTATGGTCCTCGCAGATGAAGTCGAGGGCAGCTAATAAGGCTAAGCCCGAGAGACCTTCTGACATCTATTTCCTCTATCCGCCCGAGGACATCACAAAGCCGGCCTTCGCTCAGAACTGTCAGGCCCTGGAGCAGAACGGCGGTCTTACTCAGTATCTCAATCTGAGTGAGTGCGAGGCTGCTACCCGTATTGCGGGGTCAAAGGTCCAGATGAGCATACTCATCAGGAATGCCTTCGACGTTGAGCGTGGCGGAGGTCAGCTTCGAGCCACAGAGAGCGGTATTTCGGCGAATCCCGTCATCAGGCTCTGCATGACTATGAGTTCGACACCTGAGGTGGCTCAGGCCTTCTACAAGCGTGATATGAGAAACGGTTTCTTCTCGCGCGTCAACATTGCCTACGTGCCTCGTGGCGAGCGCATAGGTAAGATTCCTAAGCAGAAAGACTATGATGAGTCGTACCTTGCTGAGATGGATCAGTATTTGCTGCGCTTGAAGAATGCGCGCGGCAGTTTCCACGTCAAGCAGCTTAACCGCGTGGCCGACCAGTTGGCCGAGGAGATGGTTGACCTGGCTAACCTGTGCGATTCGGACGACCTGTTCGAAATCTCACACAGAAGCATTTTCTCTGCGTGGAAAAAGGCCGCCGTACTATGGCTGCTGAACGACATGACCTATACACGCAGCATCGGCGAATGGATGGTCTATTTCTGCTATTACGACCTGTGGGCTCGTCTCCAGGTGTTCGACCAGATGATTTCTCCCGGCGAGGTTCAGCTGGAAGAGTCGCGCAAGCGTGGACAGGTGAACATGCTGGAGAGCCTGCCTAATCCCTTCTCGGAGCAGCAGTTGGAAAACCTGCGCATCAGCCTCGGCAGAAGCAAGGAAGGCACTAAGCACCAGATTTCCGTGTGGACTAACCGAAATTTTGTCACGTACTCGAACCAGACGGGACTGTACACCAAAACCGAAGAATACCTGAAACAGTAGACCCTCACCCAGCCCTCCTTAAAGGGAGGGGGAGGTTACCTCTCAAGCATCAACAAAAAAAGACAATGGACAATCAAAGTAGAATACCCCCAACAAACATTCTTATGGATAAATTCGAACTTCAAAAGCTTCGCGACCTCCCCATCGAGGGGGTCGCAGAGCGGCTCGGACTCCGGGTTACGCGACATAAATGCCTGTGCCCCTTTCACGACGACCACCACGCCTCGATGTCGTTCAAGGTGAGCAAGAACACGTTCCGTTGTTTTGTCTGCGGCGCCTCGGGCGGCGTGATAGACCTCGTGATGCGCTACCTCGGCAAGGACTTCGTCGAGGCCTGCCGCTGGCTGGCCGACGAGCATAACGTGATACTGAGTGACAATATTAAAGTGTTACGTGAAGTAAAGCCTGTTAAGCCGTTCGACGCCAGCCGCTATGAGCGGTTCTTCGAGCGCTCGTTCCTAAGCGCCGAGGCCCGTCATTTCCTCTTTGAGGAGCGGCGGATTGACCCGAGAGTGGTGAGATGGTGCAGGCTCACTTCGTGGACCGACCGGCAGGGCGTGCCGTGGCTGCAGATACCTTATTATAATAAGGAGGGCAAGCTCATAGGCGTGCAGAACCGCAACCTCGTACGGGGTGCCACGCCACGGTTCCGGTTCCCGCAAGGTGCCGAGTGCAGCATCTACAACCTGCCCGTACTGAACCTGCTGAAGCCGGGCGACGAGCTCTACATCACCGAGGGCGCATCAGATTGCTGGAGCCTACTCTCCGCCGGCCACAAGGCCATCGCCATCCCCTCGGCCACGCTACTCACGAAAAAGGACGAGGAACTGCTCCAAACCCTTGACTCCTCCCCCAATGGGGGGAGGCTGGGAGGGGGCTTCTCCTTCCACATGTTCCCCGACCGCGACGAGCCCGGCGAGCGCCTGTTCCTGCAGTTGCAAAAAGTGCTGCCCACGCTGGTGCACCACCAGCTGCCGCCCGACTGCAAGGACTTCAGCGACTACTATTTGAAACTGAAGCGCGACTGAAACCTTGAAAGAAATCGGAATTTAAATTTTGAAAGAAATTAGAATAATTGGAATAATTATTTTCAGAAATGAGAATAAAATTTTGAAAGAAATCGGAATTTAAATTTTGAAAGAAATTAGAATAATTGGAATAATTAGGCTGCGCCGATTTGGGCTGCGCCTATTGGGCTGCGCTTATCGGGCTGCGCCATATTGCCTGTGTTATTTCTGAAAATAATTATTCTAATTATTCTAATTTCTTTTAAGTTCTTTCTGCCGATTTCTTTTAATACCTTTCTGCGAATTTCTTTTAATGCTAACTAGCCTATATAGCAATGCTAACTGGCCTACTTAGCTATGCTAAATAGGCCAGTTAGTGATATGATAACACTTAGTAGTTTGTGACTTAGATTCGGCTGTTTAGAGCCTTAGATTTTCAGTTCCCTGAGGATTTCGGACATGCGCTGCATGTTCTTGATCTGCATGGGCACGAGGGGCAGGCGGAGGCGGTTCTCGATGAATCCCATTTCGTGGAGCATGGCCTTGACGCCGGCGGGGTTGCCGTCGACGAAGAGCAGCGAGAAGAGGTCGATGAAGCGGTGGTGGATCTTGCGTGCAGGATCGTACTCGCCGCGCATCTGCAGACGGATCATCTTGGAGAACTCCTTGGGCAGAGCATTGCCGATGACGGAGATAACGCCTACGGCACCGCAGCTGACCATGGGGAAGGTCAGGGCATCGTCGCCGGAGATGACGTCGAAGTCGCGGGGCTTGTTCTTGATGATTTCGTCGACCTGTTCGAGGTTGCCGCTGGCTTCCTTGATGGCCACGATGTTCTTGCAGTCGCGGGCCAGTCGGACGGTGGTTTCAGCCTTCATATTGATGCCGGTACGGCCAGGCACGTTGTAGAGCACCACGGGCAGTTGGGTGGCGGCAGCAATGGCCTTAAAGTGTTGATAGAGACCTTCTTGCGAGGGTTTGTTATAGTAAGGGCACACGCTGAGAATGCCGTCGATACCCTTGAAGTCGCCCGTCTTGAGCTCCTCGACGACGGCGGCGGTGTTGTAGCCTCCGCAGCCTATGAGTATGGGTACGCGGGCCTGCACGATGTCGACCACAAGGTTCTTGATGTTGCTTTTCTCTTCAGCGGTCAGCGTGGGCGTCTCGCCCGTTGTGGCGAGAATACAAAAGAAGTCGGCACCGTTGTCCAACTGATACTGAACCAATCGCTTCAGCGAATCGTAGTCAACGGAGCCGTCTTCCTTGAACGGGGTGATGAGTGCAATACCCAACCCCTTGAATATGTTTTGTACCATGATGTTATCTTTTGCGCTAAAATCGCTGCAAAATTACACAAAAAGATTCGATTCTGCAACAATTTAGTCAAAAAACATCGGTTACTTCATCACTTTCTTACCATCAATGATGTAGAGTCCTTTCTTCGCGGCGGTTCTCTCGATGCCGTCGAGTCCAAAGACTTTCGGGGCTTTGGCCTTGTAGTCGGCAGGCTGGATGCCAGTCAGCTGGCCGCCGTCCATGATGGTCTTCACGTCGGCAGCGTCGAGGGCGTAGTTATAGATACGCACATCGTCGAGGTCGGCAGTCATCAGCGCATCGGAGGCCGACTGGCTGCGTCCCAGGTAGTTGAGCACGGGAGCAACGTCGCTGGGGCGGATGGTGATGCCGGTAGCAGAAGCCACTTCCTCGCCGTCGACGTAGAGGGCGGTCTTGCCGTTGCCGATGGTGACGGCCACGTGCTTCCACTGGTTGGCGGGCAGCTTGCTCTGGCTGGCCACGGTCTGCTCGTCGCCACCGTTCCTGATGGCGAAGCTCATGGCTCTCACGTTGTTGGGCGTGAGGTAGAGATAGTGGCTGTTGTCGTAGCCGAAGTCAAAGAGGTGGAGATTGCTGGCGGTAGATCGCAAGTAGACCCACATGGCCACGGTAAGCTCGTCGCTACTGGCTATCTCGTAGGGCAGCTGCACATACTGAGACGAGAGGCGCAGCGCCTTCTGTCCCTGCTTGCCTACGCCGAAGTTGGGCGTGCCGCAAACGGCAGCATCCATCATATTGTCGGTAGCGTCGTAGACGTTGTCCTCCATCTGCCAGCAGCCTATCATGGCCCGTTCGCCAGTAGGTGCAGCCTCAATGGCCTCGGAGGCTTCCGACAGGTTCTGAGCCAGGTCGATGGCCTTCACCTTATATAAATAGGTAACACCCGGACGGCAGTTGTTGTCGGTAAAGGTGGTGGTGGTGAGCTTGCGGGCAATGGTGTTCCACTCGTCGGTACCTTTCTTTGCGCGTATCACCATGTAGCCTTCCAGGTCGGTGTCGGCATTGGCATTCCAGCTCAGCGTAACGGCAGCGGGATGGGCTTCGGCCACCAGTCCCGAGGGCTGTGCGGGAGCCACCGTCTCGTAGTCGACGTCGACGGGCAGGAATCGGAACAGCATGCGGTCGCGTGAACTCTCGCTGAGCATGGCCGTCTGGATCACCCTTGAGAAGGTGTTGCTTGCCGAAGCCATATAGAGGGCGCTCTCGCGGTTGCGCAGGTAGTAGTAGCCGTCGCCGGCATATTCCAGGTACCATTGCTCGTTGCTGGTGGGAGCCTTCTGTGGCCAGGCCAGCAGGTCGGCGGTGGTGGTGGAGTAGTCCTTCACATTGAGGCGGATATCGGAATTGTAGACCGACTCGATGTCGTAGAAGCTATAGTCGCCGCCCACACGACTGTCGCAGGGCTTCACCGTCCAGAGCTGCTTCTTGTTGTTGGCCAGGTAACGCTGGAGCATAATGTTTTCGCGGTCGTTGTCGAACGACACCAGGCCCTTGGTCTTCTTGTTGACCAGCTTGTAGACGCCGTTCACCACGCAGGGAGGCACATCCTCGCCCCAGGTGAGGTCGATGACGCGCTCGGCATTGGACTGTCCGTTCTGATAGCCCGTGCCGCCGGGAATCTCCATCATGAACTCGCGCACAGGGCCGTAGCCGTCGTAGTAGACATCGCGGTCGTACGACACAAACTGGTAGTTGGTGGTTGCTGCCTGACGCTCGCTGGAGCCGATGAAGGCCTTCACCCTGCCGTCGTCGTGGCGCCATACCGAGGCTGCCGTCCAGTTGTTGCGATGCTCGCCGTAGGCCAGTCGCTCGCCGTTGCGGCTAATCTGGCAGAACTCGCCGCGGGCACGGCTGTCGAAGCCCCACCAGATGCCGTAGGTCATGCCGTACTCCAGGCCTACCATTGCCTCGACCACGTTGTGCATCTCGTCGTCGAAGCCCACCTTCTTATCCTTGGCCAGCTGCTGGTAGAACTTGGCGAAGTTGGCAAACGAGCCCGCAAGCTGGTGGGTGTTGCCCCAATCGTAGTACTGCTTGCCGGCGTTATACCAGTTCAGGGCGTTGTCGTTGTTCAGCGTGTTGCCTCCCACCATGGAGATACCCTCCATCGAGGAATAGGTTTTCAGTTCACGTGCAATGTTGGCCTCATGATTCTGGTTGCCCTGGATTTCGCCTGCGAGGTTCTTTTCAAGGGCGTTGTCGGGCTCATTGAAAGGCGACACGCCGACGATGGGATGGTTCGTATTCTTTTTCATCCAGGCCACATGAGCCTCGATGACCTTCGCCCAATGGTCAATATTGGCCGCCTTGTTGGCGGTGTAATAGGTATTGATATACGGGCCTGTATAGCTGGAAGGCATATAGCCGTTGTCACAGTTGAAGACCAGCGGAAGGGTTGTGCCGACAATGGTGTTAAAGCCGTTGGAGCGCTCCCTAAGGCCATTTATCTGGTCGGTAGTCAGCGAGCCGTCGTCCTTCAGGGCATTCAGCACGCGGAACGACGTGCGGCCGATGCCCACGTTCTCCTTCAGCATGTGGTTGACACCCTTCTTCAGGTTCTGCTCGTTAATCCACGCCATATCGAGGCCCCACGTTGGTTCAAAGCGCTTGCCCTCGCCATTGATGCTGAACGACAAGGAAACGTCGGCCTTCTTGAAAGCGGGAAGGTAAAGGCTCGACGACGAACGCTCCCTTTGCGCAAAAGCCGTTGCCGCATATAGCGCGGCAACAGCCATGATACTTACTCTATGTCTACTCATCCTTAATCTGCTTTGAACAAATCTTTGATTCCACCTATGCTGCCCAGCAGGTTGGTAGCCTCGTAGGGCAGGTAAACGGTCTTGGTCTTGTCGCCCTCGGCCAGCTCCTGCATCATCTGGATATACTTCTGGGCCAGCAGGTAGTTGGCGGGGTTGGTCGACTTGCCTACAGCCTCGGTAATCAGCTCGATAGCCTTTGCCTCGGCCTCGGCAACGCGGATACGGGCCTGAGCCTCACCTTCTGCCTGGAGGATAGCCTCCTGCTTGGCAGCCTCGGCCTTGTTGACGATAGCGGTCTTCTCACCTTCGGAAGCCAGGATTTCGGCAGCCTTCTGACCCTCGGAGTTCAAGATCTGTGCGCGCTTGTTACGCTCGGCCTGCATCTGCTTCTCCATAGCTGTCAGCACGGAGTCGGGAGGAGTGATGTCTTGCAGCTCCACGCGGTTCACCTTGACGCCCCACTTGTCGGTAGCATCGTCGAGCACGGCAGAGAGCTTCTTGTTGATAGTGTCACGCGAGGTGAGCGTCTCGTCAAGCTCCAGTTCGCCGATGATGTTACGCAAGGTGGTCTGCGTCAGCTTCTCGATGGCGTTGGGCAGGTTGTTGATTTCGTAGGTAGCCTTGAACGGGTCTACAATCTGGAAGTAGAGCAGCGCGTTGATCTCGGTCTGCACGTTATCCTTGGTAATCACGTTCTGCTTGGGGAAGTCGTATACCTGTTCCCTCAGGTCGATGGTAGTAGAATACTGGTAACGCCCGTGGTTGAGCACCACAATCGACTTGGCGCGGTCGATAAACGGGATGATGATGTTGATACCGGGCTGCAACGTGGCATAGTAGCGGCCCAGGCGCTCAACGATCTTGGTTTCAGACTGAGGGATAATCACCAATGCCATCTTGGCAAAGATAATCACACAAACGATAAGGGCAATCAGAAAATAGCTCATAATTTCCATAATTTTTAATTGTTATTGTTATTAGGTTAATACTTACATTCTTACCACCGTAATGATGGTGCTCTCGCGTCCTACAACGCGAACGTTGGTGCCGGCAGGAATGTCCTCGGCCTCGTTGGTAACGGCCTTCCAGACGTCGCCGTCAATCTGTACGCGTCCGAACCCGTCGGCCTTGACCACCTCCACTACCCTGCCCTGGCGGCCCATCAGGGCATCGGCATTGCTCACGCGGCTGTCCTCGCCCTTATGCAGATAGCGACGGGCAAAGGGACGAACCCAGAAAAGGCAGATGAGCGTAAACACGGCAAAGGCCGACAACTGCAGGTAGATACCGCCACCCAGCGCCGCCACAATGGCAGCAAAGAAGGCTCCGATAGAGAAGCAGATGATGAAGAAATCGCCTGCCGTCAGCTCCAGGATGAGGCAAATCATAGCTACTACAGCCCATAATTGCCAAAGATGTTGTGCGAAGTAATCAATCATAATATAATGTTTAGTGTTTATTGTTTAGAGTTTAGAGAATATTGTTTAGAGTGATAATACAAAGTCGTCCCAGTCCTTCGACGAACCCTTGCGTGCGAACACCTTCTGGTATAGGCGGCTGCGGGTAGAGGCTACGCTCTCTTTCGAATGGGCGGTCAGCTGGGCTATGTCCTTGGGCTGCACCCTCACCTTGATGAGCAGGCTCACATGATAGTCTTGTTCCGTCATACGATAGAGACCGTAGAGCTTCTCCGTGAAGCCTGAGTAGACGCTGTTCACCACTTCGGTCAGTTCCGTCCAGTCCTGATGCGACAGCGAGCGTCCTGTGTTCAGGCATTCCTGTATGCGGCGGTACACCCCTGATGCGAAGATGACGGTCTCGGCCTGCTGGCGCTTCTCGTTCTCGATGATGGCCACCTTATTATTATAGTCGAGCGTTGCCTTCTTCTCCTCCAGTTCCAGGCGCAGCAGGGAATTCTCGTCGCCAAGCTTCTGCAACAGGGTCTCGAGCTCGCGGATCTTCGCTTCGTTCTGGGCGATGCTCTGCCGACTTTGTGCCTGTTGCGACTCCTGCAGGGTGCGTACCTTATCTATACGGTCCTGCAAGGCCAGCATCTTCCGCCTGCTGCTCTGTACTGTCACCACAAACAGTACGGCGTAAACCAGGATTCCTATGATGATTTCGTAATTCATGGTGCAAAGATAAAAAGAAAAAAACAAACTTCCAAGCTTTTTCGTTCGCAATAGTTTGCAATCATTTTCTCAGTTCGCAAAAATTCGCAAACGCGCCATAAAAAAGGGAGAGCCGTGATGACTCTCCCCTTTTCTTATGCATTATTTCAAGCTTAAACTCCTGCGTTGGCAATCCAGTCGTAGAGACAGGAAACAATACCGAAGAGGACGATGCCCGTAGTACACAGGGCAAGGGCCAGCTTGGTGTTCGAGTCGCTCTGGAAGGCTGGCAGCGGCGTGGTGGTCTTCTTGATGTACATAGCCTTGACGATGAGCAGGTAGTAGTACAAGCTCACAACTGTGTTGATCAAGGCGATGAAGACAACGAGGTAGACCCAGAAGGGAGCAGCCTCGTGACCTCCGACGGCAGCCATGAAGACGAAGAATTTCGAGAACATACCTGCAAACGGGGGAATACCAGCCAGCGAGAATAAGGCCAGCGTCATCAGGAAGCTGAGCTTGGGGTTGGTCTCGTAGAAGCCGTTGTAGGCAGCCATATCAGTACGTCCGCCGTTGTTGGCCTCGACCACGTTGATAACGGTGAAGACGGCCATGTTGGCTACCACATAGACGAGCACGTAGTAAGTCAGGGCCGTAGCACCCATCTGCGAGTTGCCCAGTACGGCGAGCATGATGTAACCGGCCTGCGAGATAGAGCTGAAGGCCATGAAGCGCTTAAGCTCCGACTGACGGATGGCGAAGAGGTTACCAACGGTAATGGTGAGCATGATAACGATGCCGAGCATCATTTCCCATTGCTCTACCAACGAACCAAACACCTTGGTCAGGATGATGAAGGCAGCCAAAGCGGCAGCACCCTTCGAGACGACGCTCAGATAACCGGTAACGGGAGTTGGAGCGCCCTCATAGGTGTCGGCAGTCCAGAAGTGGAAAGGCACCAGCGAGAGTTTGAAGCCCAGACCGCTGAAGAAGAACACCAGTCCGAGGATGGGCAGGTAAATCTGGTCGCTGAAGGGCGAGATGCCTGCCAGCACCTGTGCGATGTCGTCGAAATAGAGCGTTCCGGCAGCTCCGTAGATGAACGAGATGCCATAGAGCATGACACCGCTCGAGAACGTAGCCGTCAGAATGTACTTGGCAGCAGCTTCGGCGCTGATCTTCTTCAGCTTGTCGAGGGCCACAAGGCAGGCCATAGGCACGGATGCAGTCTCAAGGCCGAGGAAGAACATGAGGAAGTTGCCCGATGAAATCATCATGTACATACCGAGCAAGGTTGACACTATCAGCATGTAGAATTCGCCGGCAGTCTTGCGACCAGCATTCTCAATCCAAGGCTGCGCCATGATGATGACGATGAGCGTACCTGCCGTGAGGATGGTCTTCATGACGTTGGCCATCTGCGAGGTGACGTAGAGTCCGCCAAATGCTTCTGTAGGCTCAGCCAAAGCGCAGGGCACAATCTGGAGCAGCATCAGGACAGCGGTCAGGATATAGAGCGTGCGGCTCTTTTTCTCGCTGCGATAGAGTGCAAAGTCGGCGAAGAAAACGATAATCAGAATAGCAACGAGGCAAGCCTCGGGAATCATCTGTAGAAATTGTCCGTAATTCATCTTTAATAAATTTAAAAATTATAGAATTATAAAATTCAAAAACTATTGAGGCTAAATTTTCTTTGATTTAATAATCTTAACCAGAGTCCCAATGATCTGCTTGACATCGTCAGATATGCACCAATACTGGTACCGCTTCTGAGTATCTGCTTAGACAGGACAAAAACTCGCTTTTGTTCTGTGAGGTTTTTGTAGAATTTAACCACACGAACAGCAAAGCTGAAACTCAAGTCCTGAATAGGATTTTTACTATTCTCGATGTACATTGCGCAGCTTTTTTAATTTTATAATTTTCTAATTTTATAATTATAGATTAATGTTGTTGAGAATGGGAATGACGGCGTCGTTGATGACGTTGGAAGCCCAGAAGGGGAACGTACCGAGACCAGCCACACACACGAGCAGCACGCCAACGGCGATACGCTCGTCCCAAGTAGCATCAGTAAGCTGCAGGTAGTGGGGATCGCTCACCTCGCCATACAGGATCTTACCTACGAGACGCAGGATATAGACGGCGGTAATGACCACCGAGGTGCAGGCAATGATGGTGCATACGCGATGGAACATATCGGGATTCTCGAACGAACCGACGAAGATGGTCATCT
>JAEEGG010024854.1_pt1 | contig 11586 bp, 8 predicted proteins | sample 9134161 | NCBI WGS metagenome assembly JAEEGG01 (sample SAMN16246543, study PRJNA631951) | gut metagenome | biome: gut microbiome; feature: rumen; material: CR-attached | host: Bos | place: Iran: Karaj | collected 2018-10 | reverse complement strand
AACCGTACAGAAACAAGGCATAGTGCAAGATTTTTTGCCTTATTCTGTGGATGAATTTTTCGGCAGCCTTCCGCTTGACAAGCCCGAGGAAGTGCGTGCCTATGTGGCAAAAGTAAAGCAGGCAATAGAAGAAAATACCAAAATACCTGTCAGTTGCGGTTGCTCATTGACTTATACTTTGGCGAAAGTGGCAACCTATTATGCAAAACATTATGCCGGCTACAAAGGAATATGTGTCCTCACTGCTGACAAGTTAGACAAGGCTTTGTCGATGTTGCCGGTGGAAGAAGTGTGGGGTATCGGTCGCACCTATCGAAAGAAAATGCAGGCATTACAGATTGTTACCGCCAAAGATTTGGTGAATAAAGAAGAATCGCTTGTAAAAAAGGCATTGAATACAAGAGGTTGGCAGACATGGCAGGAATTGAAAGGAATATCTTGTGTGAAAATATCCACCCACGAACAACAGCAGAGCATCATGCAAAGTCGCACCTTTGCCTATATGATTGAAGACAAAGAAAAACTCAAGAAATTGGTTAGCGATTATGCGAGTGCTTGTTGTGTGCGTTTACGCAGGCAGCATTCTGTCTGCAAAACGGTGACGGTGTTTATTGCCACCAATCGTCATCGTACCGATTTGCCGCAATATGGCAATAGTGCTTCTGTTAAGTTGCCGGTGGCGACATCCGATACACCGACCATTGTCAAGGCGGCTTTGCAGGTGTTTGAACAACTGTATCGTCCTTTTTATCAATACAAGCGGGCGGGAGTCATTCTAAACGATATTAACGATGATAGCAGTATTCAGTTGGATTTATTTGCAAATCAGGATATTGTCAAGCAACGCAAGTTGATGAAAATTGCCGACACGATCAATGAAAAATTCGGTGCAGAAACCCTTCATTGGGCCATTCAAGATTCACCCAAGGAACCATCAAAAGGAGACGATTCTGCCAAAGGTTAAAATTCGGTTGAAAAAAATCTGTTTATAATTGCAAGATGCAAAAGATAATTTAGTATTTTTGCACTTTCAATATAAGACATTGCAAGTAAAAAATAAAAACATATAATTATGCAAACGACATATAAAGAATTAGGTTTGGTGAATACAAGAGAGATGTTCGCCAAAGCAGTAAAAGGCGGATATGCCATTCCTGCCTTCAATTTCAACACAATGGAGCAGTTGCAAGCTATTGTGCAAGCAGCAGTGGAAACCAAGTCTCCGGTCATCATGCAGGTGTCGAAGGGTGCCCGCAATTATGCCAATGGCACTTTGCTGCGCTATATGGCACAAGGTGCAGTGGAATATGCAAAAGAATTGGGTTGTCCCAACCCGCAAATAGTTTTGCACTTAGACCACGGAGATACTTTCGAAGTCTGCAAAGACTGTATCGACAATGGTTTCTCGTCCGTGATGATAGACGGAAGTTCGTTGCCATACGAAGAAAATATCGCCTTGACGAAAAAAGTGGTGGAATATGCCCATCAATTTGATGTAACAGTAGAGGCGGAATTAGGTGTTTTGGCAGGTGTGGAAGACGAAGTGGCAGCAGAAGAATCACATTATACCAAGCCGGAGGAGGTGATAGATTTTGCTACCCGCACCGGTTGTGATTCCTTGGCAATATCTATCGGTACATCGCATGGTGCCCACAAATTCAAACCGGAGCAATGTCAGCTTGTAAACGGAGTTTTGGTGCCACCACCATTGGCATTTGACGTATTGCACGAAGTGGAAAAGAAACTTCCCGGCTTCCCGATTGTTTTGCACGGCTCTTCATCCGTTCCACAAGAAGAAGTGGAAACCATCAACAAATATGGTGGCAAATTAGAAGCTGCCATCGGCATTCCTGAAGAACAGCTACGCGAAGCCTCCAAATCGGCAGTTTGCAAAATCAATATCGACTCCGATTCCCGTCTGGCAATGACAGCTGCAGTAAGAAAAGTGTTGGCAGAAAAACCGGCAGAATTCGACCCGAGAAAATATTTAGGTCCCGCAAGAGACAATATGAAAAAACTCTATATGCACAAAATTGTAGATGTATTGGGTTCTAACAATAAATTGTAAAATAGAGTGTAGTTTGGCAACAAAAAAGTCGTGAATTGTTCACGACTTTTTTTTATAATTTTTCCAATAAAGTATTTTTGGATATTCCTTCTATTTGTTTGGAATAACTGGTGGATTCTTTTTTAGGGATGGCAATTTGGTAGGTTTTGTGCGAGGCATTGGTGAGTTTTGTGCTTCGCAGCCATGGATTATAGTCTTTTAATTGCTTGTAGGTGATGCCTTGCGAAATGGCAAAATCGGTCAAACTGCCGATGGCGGTGTCCACACTGACATATTCCACTTCCAAGGGTTGGTATAAATCTACATGTCGCAGATAAATTCCGTATTGTTGTACATCGTTCATAATAATTTTCATGGCAAGAATTCTGTACACATAGCGGGCGGTTTCGCTGTTGAGCAATACATTCCAATAGTTGTCGGTTTTTTGTTTTGACAAGGCATTCAAAAAACCGTTGTCGCCCATATTGTAGGCGGCAGCCGCACTTGTCCACGAACCGGTGAGGCGGTAGGAGTTTTTCAAATATTTGCAAGCTGCCAAGGTGGCTAAGCGTACATCGTAGCGTTGGTCCACTTCATCGTTGATTTCCAAACCGTAGGTGATGCCGGTGGTTTTGATAAACTGCCAAAATCCCGCTGCCTTGGCAGGTGACACCACATTGGTGAGATTGCTTTCTATAACTGCTAAATATTTAAAGTCTTCCGGCACTTTGTTTTCTTTCAATATTTCTTCTATCATAGGGAAAAAACGGTTGGCACGTTTGCAGTCCAACAAAATGTTGGATTGCCAATATACATTCACCAGCAATTCTCTGTCTAATGCTTCTCGTACATCGTAGCGGTCTAAAGGAACCTGTTCGCCGCAAAAATCGAGACTGTCGGGAATCGGTGGCGAATACAGCCGGTAGGAATCTTTGAAAGTTTGCTTATAATCGGCATCAGAAGGGATGTGATTCGATTGTGAGGTGAGTACAATAATTAATGGGACGATTATTGCCAATGCACACAAAATCTGTATATACAAAGTCTTTTTATTCATCTTTTAGTCTTTTTCAGTGTGTTTGTTGGCAAGGGTGAACAAAACAACCCATACAATTATGCAGTACAGAATAGATAGTATTATCAAAGGCCAATTCCATTGTTTTACAAAATAGGTGAGGCAGAGTGCCAATGCCATGCCTGCCAATGTAATTAGGGCATAGAGAGGTGCCACAAATTTTTGGTGCAGACCGGCATATACCAAATGGTGGGTGGTGTGACCTTTGTCGCCTTTGAAAGGAGATTGTCCTCTGCGAATTCTTTTAATAAAAACAGTGGAAGTATCCGTTAGCGGTATCACAAACAACAACATCACGCATACCAACTGCCGGATGGCAGTGTGGATGTCGAAATGGCTGTCAACAGGTGGATTCCAAAGATAAATGATACTGAAAATTGCCAAACTGCAACCTAATATCAAACTGCCGATGTCACCCATATACATTTTTGACGGATAGTGGTTGAAGAACAAAAATCCGATAATGGAGCAAATTAAAGCAATGATAATCAATTGGTTTAAAAGCAACATATTGTAGTTGAGCGAACCGATTAACAAGATACCCAACAGTATGCAAATCGATACCGAAGCGGTAACACCGTCCATATTGTCCAACATATTCAAAGAGTTGATAATGCCCACCACCCATAGAATAGTAAGAATGATGTCAATGGCATCTATATGTGTAATATGTATGCGTATGTCCACGCATATTAAGGTGATGGCAATAAGAAATTGAACGATAAATTTGACGGAAACCGGTGCATTGGCAAAATCGTCATACAATCCTAAAATGCAGGCTGCCGTTATACAAAGCAGCATGGCGATGGTTTTTGTATTGTCAAATTCGGTGGAATGTGTCATCAAAAAGAAGGCGAGAATGGCAATGAGAAAGCCTACGAAAAATGAAATGCCTCCTATGGCAGGTTTTCGTTTCATCTCCCAGCGAAGAGTGTCTTTGGGGACATCTTTTGAAAATTTGTTGCCGGAATAACGAAGTAGAAACCAATTGGTTAGAATGGAAATGAGCACAATTCCTATACAGAAAAATATCATCATTATGTATTCATTCATGACTAAAAACTTTAATAAAAAAAGAATTGCCAATGATAAATAATTTGTCAAAAAAATAAAATGCAAAGGTAACATTTTTTATAAAAATAAATTTTTTAAAAAATATCTTTTTTTCTACTAAAAAAACTATACCTTTGCAGATTATTTTAGAGAAAACAATTACTAAAAAATAATTCAAAAAAATATGGCAAAAGACAAACTACAATTTGTTGAAAAAGAAAGCGTTGTAATTAAGTTTGTGGGCGATTCCGGAGACGGAATGCAGCTTACCGGCACGCTTTTTTCTGATACTTCTGCCTTAAATGGAAACGATATTGCAACTTTTCCAGACTATCCGGCAGAAATTCGTGCACCTCACAATACTGTAGCAGGTGTTTCAGGTTATCAAGTTCACGTAGGTAAAAAAATTCGTACTATCGGTGACAAATGTGATGTCCTTGTAGCGATGAATCCTGCATCATTGTTGGCAAATTTAAAATGGGCCAAAATGGGTGGAACCATCATTGTGGATGCAGATACTTTTGAAGAAAAAGCTATAGAAAAAGCGGGGTATAAAGAAAATCCATTATTAGATGGATCACTTTCCAGTTACAACTTAATTGCAGCTCCTATCACTTCTTCCGCGAAACGCGTAGGACAAGAATTAGGAATGGACAATAAGTCGGCAGAACGTACTAAAAATATGTTTGCACTGGGTATGGTTTCTTTCATTTTTGATAGGAATATCGAAACGATTGCAAAATCTTTGGAAGTAAAATTCAAAAAGAAACCGGAAGTTGCCAAGGCAAATATTGACGTATTGAAAGCAGGATATGTCTATGCTGAGTCAATAGAAGCATTAGAATCCCGTTATCATGTTCAGACAGCTGAATTGGAAAAAGGTCGTTATCGTAATATCTCCGGCAACATAGCTACTGCATGGGGCTTGTTGGCAGCATCGGAAAAATCGGGCAGACCATTGTTTTTGGGTTCATATCCTATCACGCCTGCCACAGATATAATGGTAGAATTGGCAAAACACAAATCTTTAGGTGCCAAGGTAATGCAATGCGAAGACGAAATTGCAGGTATTTGTTCTACTATAGGTGCTGCATTTGCAGGTTCTATGGCGGTAACAAGTACTTCCGGTCCCGGCTTTTCTTTGAAATCGGAAGCATTGGGATTGGCAGTGATGACAGAATTGCCGATAGTGGTAGTAGATGTACAGCGTGGCGGTCCTTCTACCGGTTTGCCGACCAAATCGGAACAAGGCGATTTGAATCAGGCATTGTATGGTAGAAACGGTGAATGTTCTTGCATAGTAATTGCAGCCACTTCTCCAAGCGATTGCTTCTATTCTGCATTTACGGCTGCCAAGTTGGCAATGGAACACATGACACCGACTATTTTGTTGACAGACGGCTACATCGGACAAGGTTCTGAATTGTTTCGCATTCCGAAAATGGCCGATATGCCTCAGATAGTTCCTCCTATTGCAGAAGCTAACGATCCGGATTATGCTCCTTATAGAAGAGATCCTGAAACATTGGTAAGAAAATGGGCTTTGCCGGGTACTGAAGGTTTAAGACACCGCATCGGCGGTTTGGAAAAAACAGATATCAAAGGTGCTGTTTCCACCGATCCGCTCAACCACGAAAAAATGGTTCAATATCGTAGAGATAAAGTATTGCGTGTTGCCAACGATATTCCTGAACAAGAAGTATTTGGCGAAAAAGAAGGCGATTTGTTGGTAGTTAGTTGGGGTGGCACTTACGGACAAACTATGGTGGCAGTGAAAGAAATGCAACAACAAGGTCAAAAAGTAAGTTTGGCACATTTCAAATATATTTCGCCACTTCCGAAAAATACGGCAGAAATATTGGCTTCTTATAAGAAAATTGTGGTATGCGAATTGAATGCAGGTCAGTTTGTAAATTATTTGAGAGCACAATTCCCTCAATTCAAGTATGAACAATACAACAAATTCCAAGGACTTCCATTCACCACAGCAGAGTTGACAGAAAAGTTTAACCAAATTATTAAGGAGAAATAGTTATGAGTATAGAAAGATCGAATGTAGTTTTGACAAAAGAAGATTTTGCAAGCGACCAAATGGTAAAATGGTGCCCTGGTTGTGGTTCCCATGCTATTTTAGCTGCGTTGGAAAACGTATTCCCTAAAATTGGTTACAAGGCAGAAAAATTCTGTTTGATATCCGGAATCGGATGTGCATCCCGTTTCCCATATTATGTAAATACTTATGGATTTCACAGCATTCACGGACGTCCGAATCCTATTGCAACAGGTGTAAGAGTCAACAATCGTAATTTGAGTGTATGGGTGATATCAGGTGACGGCGATTCATTGGCAATCGGTGGCAACCACTTTATTCATACCATTCGTAGAAATGTCGATTTGAATATGTTGATATTCAACAATCAAATTTACGGTTTGACAAAAGGACAATATTCTCCTACAACACCTTTCGGCAGAATTACAAAAACATCTCCACAAGGAACAATAGAACAACCCTTCATCCCCGGACAAATCGTTTTGGGTGCCAATGGAACTTTCTATGCAAGGGCTATTGACAAAAACTTGAAGTTGATGCAAGATGTAATGTTTGAAGCAGCAAGACACGATGGTACTTCCGTAGTTGAAATACTACAAAACTGTGTTATCTTCAACGATGGCACACACGAAGCTATCACCAACAGAGAAACTGCCGAAGACAGACAATTGATATTAAAGCAAGGCGAACCTATGATATTCGGCAAGAATAGAGATAAAGGTCTTGTTTTAGGAGCAAAAGGTTTAGAAGTGGTAACTATCGGAGAAAACGGTATCACAGAAAAAGATATCCTCGTTCACGATATGACTACCCAAGATCCTAGCATCCACTTGATGTTGGCACAAATGAAGTTGCCGGATTATCCGGTGGCATTGGGTGTCATCCGTTCAGTAGAAGCTCCGACTTACGATCAATTGTTGGAAGATCAAATTACAAAAGCTAAAGCAGAATCCAAAATTCAATGTGTGGATGATTTGCTTAATAGCGGAGATACTTGGGAAATCTAATTTTAATTTTTTCACACACATATATTGTGAAGGTGTCCGCTCGGACACCTTTTTTTTGTTGTTCAGGCGTCATAAAGAATGAGAGATTTGTTGTGTTTTTGTTAAAATATTGACAAATAATAAGCTATTGCAGCGGCTATGTTGAATTAGTGGTGAAAAAAATATTGCCATAAAGGAAAATTACATGATGTTTTTTTTGTATCTTTGCAGTTTAAATTGAAAGGTACTAAAATGGATACACGTTATATTTTTATTACAGGTGGAGTTGCATCCTCGTTAGGAAAGGGAATCATTGCAGCATCGTTGGCCAATTTGTTGCAAGCAAGAGGTTATAAAGTCGCCAATCAAAAGTTAGACCCGTATATAAATGTAGATCCGGGTACATTGAATCCTTATGAGCATGGCGAATGCTATGTGACGGAAGATGGTGCGGAAACAGATTTGGATTTGGGACATTATGAAAGATTCACCAATATTCCTACTTCACAAAGGAATAATGTTACCACAGGAAGAATCTATATGAATGTCATCAACAACGAACGGCAGGGAAAATATTTAGGTTCCACCGTGCAGGTAATACCGCATATCACCGATGAAATTCAAACCAGAATCAAGGCTTTGGGAGAAACCGGCAACTACGATTTTGTATTGACGGAAATCGGCGGTACGGTCGGAGATATTGAATCATTTCCGTTTATCGAAGCGGTAAGACAGTTGCGTTGGCATAGCAAAAACAGTTTGGTTATCCATCTTACATTAGTACCTTATTTGCATGCCACCGGCGAATTGAAGACCAAGCCTACGCAACATTCTGTCAAAACTTTGTTGGAACAAGGAGTGCAACCGGATATTATTGTTTGCCGTACCGAACACGATATCAGCGATAATTTAAGAAAGAAAATCGCTTTGTTTTGCAATGTTGATCCGACATCTGTTTTGCAGTCTATTGATGCGGACACCATCTACGATGTACCTTTGTTGATGTACAAAGAAGGTTTGGATAGGGAAGTATTGCGAAAATTGAATATGCCCTACGACAATGAGCCCGATTTGACCTATTGGAAAGAATTTATCCATAAATTGAAATTTCCTAAGAGCAATGTAACTATCGGCTTGGTAGGCAAATATGTAGAATTGAACGATTCTTATAAGTCTATCATCGAGTCGTTTACTCATGGCGGCGTTGCCAATGAATGCAAGGTGAAAATAGAATTGTTGCATTCGGAATATATCAGCGATGACAACGCCAAAGAAAAGTTAGGTCATTTAGACGGCATTTTGGTGGCACCTGGTTTCGGAGGCAGAGGCATAGACGGCAAAATTGTCGCTATCAAATATGCTCGTGAAAACAATGTTCCATTCCTCGGCATTTGCTTGGGCATGCAGTGTGCTGTTATAGAGTATGCAAGAGATGTGTTGGGATGGAAAGATGCCCACTCTGTAGAAATGAATCCCAATACCACTCATCCTGTTATAGACATGATGGAAGAGCAGAAGAAAATTTCGGGTATGGGCGGCACCATGCGTTTGGGAGCCTATCCGTGCAAATTGCAGAAAGATTCTTTGGTATATAGCATCTATCAAAAAGAAGAAATTAGCGAAAGACATCGTCATCGTTACGAATTTAACAATAAATATTTAGAAGATTTTGAAAAGGCAGGCATGAAGGCTGTCGGCTTTAATACCAAACAAAATCTGGTGGAGATAGTGGAAGTGCCTTCACATCGCTGGTTTGTGGGAGTACAATTCCATCCCGAATACAAAAGTACTGTAAAACAATATCATCCATTGTTTGCGGCATTTGTCAAAGCAGCCATGGACTATAAAGAAAGTAAAAAATAATGAATATAAAAGGGGAATTATTCAATTTAAAATACCCATCGGTGATGGGTATTTTAAATGTTACAGAATATTCTTTTTTTGATGGTGGCAAATATTTTACAGAAGATAAAATTTTAGCTCGTGCCCGGCAAATTGTAGAAGAAGGTGCCGATATGGTAGATATTGGTGCCATGGCTACCAATCCTTCTGCACCGACTATCACAGAAGAAGAGGAAGCACAAAAATTGTCAGAAGCGATTGCCATTGTAAAAGAAAACTTCCCTCATACTATCATTTCTGTAGATACCTATCACTCGCAAGTGGCGAAAATGGCGGTGGAGCAGGGTGCACATATCATTAATGACATTTCCGGCGGCATGTTTGATGAAAATATGTTTTCTACCATTGCCGCATTGTCGGTGCCGTATATCCTCATGCATACCAGTGGTCTGCCGTCTGATATGCAGCAGAAAACACAATACAAAAATGTGGTGGAAGATGTAATTTATTTTTTGAGTGAAAAAATCAACCGCTTGCATTTGTTAGGTGTGAGTGATATCATAGTGGACCCGGGTTTCGGCTTCGGAAAAACGGTGGACCAGAATTTTGAATTGCTGAAAAATCTGCACAAGTTTAGCATTTTTCATTTGCCCATATTGGCAGGACTTTCCCGCAAGAGTATGTTTTATAAATTGCTGCAGACGACACCTGAAGATGTTTTGCCGGCAACTTTGGCAGGCAATTTACTCGCCTTGCAGCAAGGTGCCCTCATACTTCGTGTACACGATGTAAAAGAAACCCGACAAATGATAGAAGTGTTTAAGAAAATTTCTTAGCATGAAGTTTATTTTTGTTGTTCAAGGAGAAGGACGAGGGCATGCCACGCAAGCCATTGCCTTGCAAGAGCGTTTGCAAGACAGCGGACACGAAGTGGTGAAAGTATTTTATGGAACTAGTCCACATCGCCCGATAGCCGATTTTGTAAAAGAGAAATTTGAAGGCAAATTGGCCTATTATGATAGCCCCAACTTTCTTCCTTCCAAGAAAAAAACCAATATTTTAAAAAGTTTTTTTTACAATTTATTGCTCAGCAGGCATTTCTATCAGTCAGCAGACCGTTTGGCGGCTGACATTGCCGGCATACAAGCCGACAGAGTCGTCAATTTTTACGAACCCTTGTTAGGAGTGGCATATAGTCGTAATAAGATACTCCAACCGATGATATGCATTGCCCACCAATATACCTTTCTGCATCCTGACTATTCCTTTCCGAAAGGATTTTTCCTACGGAAAAGAATGTTGCAGTATCTTACCAACAAAACCCGACAGCAAGCCATGTTTTCCATTGCATTGTCTTTGGTGCCGATGTCGGATTTAGAAGAGAAGCATATCTATGTGGCTCCGCCTTTGATACGACAACAAGTCTTGCAGGCAACCAGTCGGCAAGGCGACTATCTCCACGGCTATTTGTTAAACGAAGGCTATTTGCAGGAAATTGACAATCCGTCATTAAATATAGATGTAAACCTGTTTGTCGGTGAAGCCTGTACAAGTAAAAATCCACATGTAAAAACCTTTCTCCTCAACGACAGCCAATATTTGTCGTCTATGGCGGGTGCCAAAGCAGTGATCTGCACCGCCGGATTCGAGACAGTGGCCGAAGCCATGTATTTAGGCAAGCCTGTGTGGGTGGTGCCGGTGAATTTTGAACAACAATGCAATGCCAACGAAATGCAACGCAGCGGTGCAGGCGTGGCAGACAAACATTTTGATATCGCCCGATTGAATCATTTTGTATCGCATTATATAAATAATAATGTAAACTTCCCGACTTGGGAGCGGGAACATCGCCACAAGATTGTCGACCTGCTTACTGCAGAGTAAAACTTGTCAGTTTAGTCAGTATAAAATATTGAAAAATGACATTTTGGCAGAAAAAATAATATTTTTTGTCATACTAAAAAATGTGGTCATTTTTCTAAAAAATTTCATAAATTATAGAATATCAATAAGATAATAGGAATAATAGGGGAGAATAGTGCTTGTTTGCATGCAAATTGGCACAAAGATTGATAAAATGGAGGTGTTGAAAAATAATAAACAGTTTAATTTAGAATAAAAATAAAAAATTACAAATATGGGAAAGATTATAGGAATTGACCTCGGAACAACAAATTCATGCGTTGCCGTATTAGAAGGCAGCGAACCGGTGATAATACCAAACAGCGAAGGAAACAGAACCACTCCTTCCATCGTGGCATTTTTGGATAATGGCGATAGAAAAGTCGGCGATCCTGCAAAACGTCAGGCGGTAACCAATCCTAAAAGGACTATTTCTTCCATCAAACGTTTTATGGGTGAAACCTACGACCAAGTTGCCAAAGAAATTGCCAGAGTAAGTTATGAAGTAGTAAAAGGTGACAACAATACACCAAGAGTAAAAGTAGGTGACAGATTATATACTCCTCAAGAAATTTCTGCTATCGTTCTTCAAAAGATGAAAAAGACGGCAGAAGATTATTTAGGACAAGAA
>JAEEGG010024852.1_pt1 | contig 11587 bp, 4 predicted proteins | sample 9134161 | NCBI WGS metagenome assembly JAEEGG01 (sample SAMN16246543, study PRJNA631951) | gut metagenome | biome: gut microbiome; feature: rumen; material: CR-attached | host: Bos | place: Iran: Karaj | collected 2018-10 | reverse complement strand
AGTTGCGATGGATATTTAGATGCTGTCATCCACCGAACAAGTTTCAATGGTAATGGAGATTTAGGAGTTATAACCCTGAAGCCTATTACAGGCTTTGTGATTCCCGTGAATATTGACTACACTCCTGTTGAATCAGATGATGAGGTAAAGCCTGATTTGCTACCTGGTGGTCTTTATGATTTATCATTTACTTTGAGAAATGAGTCGACAGGAAACGAGATTACAGATTTCTCCATACAGTACAACGGCACTTTGGTCATTAACTCGGGGGTCAGTGTACGTAACTTGGTCAGCATTACCGCCAAGAGCAAGAAGAGTATCTTGGCTGAAGCTACCTCAGAATACTATGCGGATGAAGATGGTACGACCTCTATAGAATTGAACTTTATCGAACTAGGCGGTATCTCTGCTACCTATGCATCGAGCGGAAACAGTGGTAATGTGGGCTATCTTTACGACAGCAACGGTTACTTGGTGAAAAGAGGAATTTACAATGGTGAAACGCTACAACTGAGACATGTTAAACAAGGAACGTATACACTTGTCTCCATCGGACAGTCTGCATTGCTTTCCAGCATTTCGGAATTGTCAAAACTGTCTGAGCTCAATCTGGTGGCTGGTAAAGATTATCTTACCTCTCAAGTGGAAGTAGAAGATGGCAAGATAACTACGGTCTCGACAGGTTCCATTCCGAAGCTGAATGAATCGCTGTTCCTCTTCGACGGCAGTCTGCTGGCAGACAAGTCTTCTGTCGTCATTGGTAATTATGTCACGTTGTCAGCAAGAGTGAATATTGATAACTATCTTTATAACAAAGTAAACTCTGTTAATCTTACTATAGACTTGCCAGAAGGATGCCAGCTGGTGGAGAACTCTGTGATGGCAAACAGAAGTGAACAGGCTTATACACTGAACGACAACACACTTAGCATCCATCTAACAAAAGAACAAGCACAGGGAGAGATAAAATGCTGTATTATTCCCATTGAGGCCAATTCCTATCGTTCCACAGCTTACGTTTCTTTCGACAAGGAGATAACCACTCCACGGTCATTGGGAGTAGCACAGTTCGATGGAGAGGCTCTTTCAATCAACTTACCTTCCACCACTGCAACTCAAACCATTCATGTAAATGGCTTGACGAATCCTAATAGTGAGGTAAAGATTTATGATGGCGACGTACAAATTGGAAAAACGACAGCCAATAGTGATGGATCATGGTCAGCCCAATGTGAGTTATATAAAGCCTACAATCTATCTTATCATGATATTATTACTAAAGCAAAGACTCAGGAGGGATGGATATTGACGAGTGTTGTGAAAAGTGTGTTGTATGATAAGTCATGTATTCTCCCCGCATCTGTAACTATGACCTTCTATAACGGTTGGCATAAAGACAATATCACCGTAGACTTCGACCTGATAAATGGAACGACCTCTGCGAAACACTATGATTTCTATTCTGAGACCGACTTTACCTTCCTGGCTAAATTCACCAGAAATGATCCCGAACTGGTAGATGATGTGAATTTTATGGTGAAGGCTTCCGACGGTACTATCCGCATATTACCAGCCTTGTTTGACTCTAAACAGCAAGCATGGGTGGCTACATCAAAGTATGACAGTTATAAGTTGCCACAAAACGTGACGGTTGACTATGATTATACTCGGGAAGTATCTGATGAGGAACGTATGGAGAGCATGAATGACATGGCCAAACAAATGGCTGCTATCGCCAATCATATCTACAATTTCTTTGAGGAGAAAGTGGAGATGGAGGTCATTGAAGAAAATGAGACATCAGCCCTGCTTGACCTTACAATTCCAGAGACATACAATTACTATCAATACCGCATTGAGAGAATGACATATTCCGAAGCAGAGACTATGATGAGTAACTATCAGTTTGCTTATTTGAAAACTGAAGAGGGTGGCATAGGTACATATACTGAAACTACCGACAACTCCATCTCCGTCGTATTTGTTGATTTAGGTGAGAAAGAAGCTTTTCGGATTACTCTCTCTGACCCGTATATGTATGCAAAAAAGAACAGCAAAGGCAAGACTCGCATCAAAGAATTCCTTTCAGAACTGGGTAGTGAATTTGTCGATGGCCTTGAAGATATTCTCGGCTTATCAGAATTTATCCATGCTAATAAGGATTTTAAGAATATGCGAAAACGACTGGAAAAATATGAAAAGAAATATGCCAACAAACGCCAGAGCACCTTTAACAGTATTCTTGCAAAATGTCCTGACGGGACTTTCCGCCTTTCGAAAAATTTGAGGGGGACGTTCTCAAATGAAATGCAGACAAAAATATGGCCGGAAGAAGACCAACTGATAGAGAAATATAACAAGTATCTGACGGAATACAAGAAAAAACTAGGATGGAGTATGGCCACATTTATAGGGACCTTAGGCCTTGGGAAGTATCTGAAATCTGCCAAGTTTGTCAATTCAAAACTGAATAAGGCTTTTCAGACCACGTTAATCAAGAACACATCATTAGAAACTTCTGCTGAAACACTGGGAGGTTTGATAGGACAAGTTTCTGGCAAGGTTATTGATGGAATAGACAAAGTATTTGCATATAAGGACTTCGAGGGAGTCCGTGACAAGTGTCTATCTTGGTCTTCAAAGAAGAATGCCGGAATCATCAAGAAGTATACTGACATAAACCAGCGGATTAAAAATGCTTACAATTCTTGCAAGAAGGAGAAAGACCCAGAGACCATCACCTCTACCGACGGTAAGGAAGAGACCTTCGTAGAAAACAAGGATGATAACACCATCAACTTCACTACCCCATCCGTTGAGCCGATTCTCGACCCGTCGGGCTTCGTCTATGAGGCTGTGCTGAGCAACCGCCTGCCGGGTGTGACCACCACGGTTTACCAGAAAAAGAACGGAAGTGCCGTGAAATGGAATGCCGAGGACTACTCGCAGGAGAACCCGCTGGTGACCGACGAGGCAGGATTCTACCGCTGGGATGTGCCGCAGGGCGAGTGGCAGGTGAAGTATGAGAAGGACGGCTATGAGACCTGCTACTCTGAGTGGCTGCCTGTTCCACCGCCACAGCTCGACGTGAACGTGGGCATGAAGCAGACCACGCCACCGACCGTAAGACAGATGCGGGGTGCGGAAAGCGGCATCACCATCGAGATGAGCAAATACATGCTGCCGGAGACGATGAGCAATCAGAATGTCATCGTGAAGATGGACGGCGCTACGCGCAACGGACATCTGGAGATGCTGAACACCGAACAGTCGCCTGCAGGGGAGAATACCTATGTGTCGAAGGTGAAGTTCGTGCCCGAGGATCCGTTCCATGCCGGCGATGAGGTCTACGTCACGGTGAAGGGAAGCGTGGAGAGCTATTGCAATATCCAGATGGGAGCCGACCATACAGAGAAAGTTGTTATTGAACCGTAGATTACCGCCATCGTCATCGACAGTGTGCTCACCGTTCCTTACGAGGGAACGAAGACCGTACAGGTACTGGTAATGCCGCGGGAAGTATCGGCAGGAAAGACGCTGAACGCCCGTCTCTCGTCGAGCCTGATTACTTCGCTCGACAAGCAGACGATAACAGTTGATGAGAACGGACTGGCCACGCTGACGCTGAACGGTGATCTGCCGGGTGCTGCCATGCTCACGCTGACGATGGACAACACCGATGTTCAGGCACAGTCGAAGGTGAGAGTGGATGTGGAGAACGAGATGGCGAGCACGCCGACAGCCTCCATCCGGAACGGCGAGCAGGTGGAGGGAGGAACCCAGCTGTCGTTTGAGTGCGCTACCGAAGGCGCTACCATCTATTACACGCTCGATGGAAGCTGCCCGTGCAATGAGGAGACACGCATTCTCTACACCGGACCATTCACGCTGCCGGCGGGCGTTGTCACCGTGAAAGTCTTTGCCGTGGCTGAATACCTCTACGACAGCGATGTGGCTACATTCATCTATCAGGTGAGCGAACAGACAGGCATCAATACCACAACAGCCGACAACCACAACATCAGGGTTGCCTATGCGGATGGAGCCGTCACGATTGGCGGTGCCGAGGGTGCCGACTGCAAGGTCTACGATATGTCAGGCCGTGAGCTGGCAGGCAAGAGGAGCCTCAAGGCATATGATGTTGTGCAAGTGCAAAGGGCCGACACCTATGTCATCTACCTCCAGTGGCCCGACGGTAAGAAGGTCGTTCGAAAGATAATGCGACGATAGACACAATTGCCCTGCATCAGAGTTCTGGTGCAGGGCGATTATTTTATGGAAGTCTTTGGATATCCTGACCAAGAAAACCATCCGAACACTTGTTTATCCGCAGATTATTTTGTATCTTTGCATCAGGAAAAGCGGGCTTGTCGGGGTTTCCCAAGCGCTTTTCTTTGTCAACGGTGACTTTCGGCCTTGAAAGCGTTTGTGAGACGAAAGACCATTGAAACAAGGACTACGGCTGGAGTGAAACGAGACTATCACTGGAGTGAAAGCAATCTATCACTGGAGTGAGAGAAAGCTATCACTGGAGTGAGAGGATCCTATCACTGGAGTGAGAGCTTCCAAGAGATGCCTGTTTGTACCCTCAACAACGCCTGAATGTACCTCTATTCATGCATGAATGTACCTCTATTCATGCCTGTTTGCACCGTCATTCATACTTTTTTCTACCGTTATGATGCTATTTTGTAGCATCATTGATGTCTTTTAGCACCGTCACTGATGCCTTTTTCTACCGTCATTGATGACTCTGGCTGCACGACCGACTGTTTGTGCCGTTGTAACTGATGAAAGAGAAACGTGCAAACGACGTCTTTCTCCTGGCAGCAGACTGATGTTACCACAGGGGGTAAGAGTGATTTTCAGTTAGAGATGAAAAATACCACGCTTCAGGTATTGCACTTTCAAGGTTTTATTTGTATCTTTGCAGCGGTTCATGCTAGTATACCTATTGCATTCCCTGCGGATTATAAGCCCTTACCATGAGAGATTGAAAAATTCTAATTATTTCCTAATATGCAAAACAACCTATTTCTTAAGGCTGTCCTGCCATTACTGTTGTCGTTTTTCGGACTGACCACTCAGGCTCAGAAAAGCGCCACGGGCGGTCATGGCGGGCACACGGTTTCCCTCGAAGTGACCGAAAAAGGCACGAAGGAACCTGTCATTATGGGTACCTGCCAGCTGAAACCGGCGGGTGCCATGGCTGTTACCGACATGGACGGTAAGGCCACGCTGAAGAATGTTCCGAGCGGAACCTACACGCTGACCATCAGCTATGTGGGTTTCGAACCTATCTCCACGCAGATAAAAGTGGAGCGGAACATGAGTCTGAAGTTCCAGATGATTCCTACTTCACTTGCCCTGAAAGAAGTGACGGTGACTGCCAAGCGCAACGAGAGCGGCACCTCGACCAGCTCGATTGTGGGCCGTCAGGCCATCGACCACCTGCAGGCGAACTCTCTTGCCGATATCATGCAGCTGATTCCCGGTCAGCTGATGGGTAATCAGGACCTCACCTCGCAGTCAAACCTGCAGCTGCGCACGCTGGTGAACAACAACACGAGTGCCTTCGGAAGCAGTATCGTGGTCGACGGAATGCCGATGTCGAACAACGGAAACGTGTCGCAGGGCTCTTTCTCGAGCACCGCTTTTGCAGGTACAGACTTACGACAAGTATCCGCCGACAACATCAACGAGGTGGAAGTCATCCGCGGTATTCCCTCAGCCGAATACGGTGATCTGACCAGCGGACTGGTGGTTGTGCACTCGAAAGTGGGTGTCACACCGTGGCAGGCCAAAGCGAAAATCAATCCCTCGACCATGAACTACTCGCTGGGCAAGGGTTTCAACCTGGGCAAGGCTGGCATCCTGAACATCAATGCCGACTACGCACAGGCATGGGGCGACCCCCGACAGAAGACCCGCTCGTACGACCGTTATACGCTGAACCTGGGCTACGGCTACGATATCTCGAAGAAATGGCACACCAACACCAAACTGCGCATCATGAACGCGAAAGACTGGAGCGGCAACGATCCCGATGCCATCGACGACGGTACCTACTTTGAGAACAAGAACCTGAACATCAACGTGACCCACAACGGGCGCATACAAGTGGACAAACCGCTGATGCGCACGCTCTCGTACACAGCAGGACTGAGCGTCAGCAAGGCCGACACGAAGAATTCCTCGTACGTGACGGGCAGCGGCGGAATGATTCCCATCATCACAGCCATGGAGACCGGCTACTACGCAGTGCCATGGATGACGCAGTCGTATCTGGCCACAGGTATCACCGAGAGCCGTCCGGGCAACCTCTACCTGAAAGTAAACGACGCGTTCTTCCTGCGCAAGGGCAAGACCATCCAGAGTTTCAAGCTGGGTGCTGACTACCGTTACGACTGGAACAACGGCAAGGGTTACTACAACGAGGACGACGCACATCCCTACCGTCCGAACTCCGACGGCCGCCCGCGCGCCTTCAGCGATATTCCCGGCTTGCACCAGTTGTCGGCGTATGCAGAGGACGCCCTGACGTGGAACATCAACAAGGTGAACCGTCTGAAGGCTACCGCCGGCATACGTTTCACCGCCATGCAGCCCTTCGGCGATGTGGCCACTACGGCAGTCTCGCCCCGACTGAACATGAGTTTCGACGTGACCAAGTGGATGACCCTGCGCGGAGGCGTCGGCATGAACTCGAAGACACCGGGTCTGAACTACCTCTATCCTGACAAGAAATACAACGACCGCGTGGCTGCCAGTTACATGCCACAGAACGATCCGGCTGCTCAGCTGCTCTACTACCACACTCAGATGTACGAGGTGAAGTTCTCGAAAGACATGAAGAACGCCACCACCACGAAGGTGGAGGTCGGTGTAGACTTCAAACTTCCCGGCAACCGCCACCTCAGTCTGCTGGCTTATCGTGACAAGACGCCCAAAGGCTTCGGACCGGTAACCGAGTATATGACCTACACCGCCAACTATTTCGGAACAGAAGCCCTGATTATCAGTCCGGGACAAGCCACCCAAATCAACTTCAACAGCCCCACCCGCCAGGATGTTATCTTCATGACCACCGGCCGTGTGGGCAACACCAACTCGACTACCAACCGAGGCATAGAGTTCGATATCGACCTCGGTGAGATTAAACCGCTGCGCACCCAGCTGATGTTCAGCGGCGCGCTGAACGAGACCAAGACCTGGTCGACCGACACCGACTCGCGCTCGATACCCGCCTCGCTGCTGCCGACCAGTTATTCCGCTTACGGACTGACTCCCTGTAAGGTGGTTTATCCGTCGGGGCAGGACTACGACAAATACCGCCGCTTTGTGAACACACTGCGCACAGTGACCCATATTCCCGAGCTGAAGATGGTCGCCTCGTTCACCGCACAGGTCATCTGGCAGGACTATCGCCATTCGGCCATATTTGAGAAGCGTCCTATCGGATGGATTGACACCGACCTGCAATACCATGAGGTGACCAGCCAGACCGAGATTGAGGGAGTGAGCATGGAACGCCTGACGCTGAAAAGCTCGGACGCGCTGCCCGTGAAGCAGCCCGTGACATGGAACCTGCAGGGCCGTCTGACCAAGGAACTGGGCAAGATTGGCCAACTGTCGCTCTACGTGAACAACCTGATGTTCTACGAACCTTACATGAAAACCAACATCAGCAACACGCTGGTACAGCGCAACACGGGCACCTTCAGCTACGGTGTGGAGCTTTCATTTAATCTGTAATTGACGATTGATAACATACAATTGATTCTTATGACTACCAACTATCATCATAAAAGAAGAGCAAAATCACTCATAACAGGACTATTCTCCTGTTCCTTGCTCTTTACCATCTGTTTCCTGACCTCCTGCATCGACTACGACGATGTGACCCGTGAGGTGTCGGTAGACATCCAACTGGTCATGCCCGAGGAGTTCACTCAAGGCTCCGACATGGAGGGACACACCGTGACGCTGACCCAGCTGAACACTTCGAACACTGTCACTGCCACCACCGACGCGCAGGGCGTGGCCTCGTTCAAGGGCATTATTCCTGATGTATACAGCGTCTCTACCTCATGGGACATCACTCCCGAGGAATACACACAGCTCACCGGCGACCCCATTGTCAACGAGGGTGCCGTCGTCTCGGGCAACATCAACTCACAACTGCTCACCGAAGACCAGTCGACCACACCCTTGCGGCTGAACACCCAGCTGGCCATCAACCGCTCGCTGGTCATCGGAAAGATTGCCTCGTCGGGATGTAAGGACAACAACAACAAGAACTACGTGGTAGACCAGTATATCGAACTGTACAACCAGAGCGACAAGGAAATCGACGTTGCCGGTCTATATATCGGCCTGGTAGAGTCGAATAGTACACCTGCCTACACGTTGCCACAGCTGGAAGAGAAATTCAACAACGAGGTCATCATGCTCAAGCAGGTGTTCCGCATTCCGCTGGATGCCGACCATAAGGTAGCTCCCGGCGGTACGGTGGTCATTGCCAACTGCGCTATCGACCATACTGTGAATGCCTCGGCATCGCACAATCTGCTTACTGCCGATTTCGACGTGAACGACACACGCCCGAAAAACGCATATGTCAACAATCCTGATGTGCGCGACATGGATCTGGTCTACACTTATGTCTCCTCGCTGCCCATCATGAACCTGACACAAGGCGGACCCTGTGCACTGGTCATTTTCCGCACCGACGACAATATCGAGGATTGGGATCTCGCCTACAACTACGGTAAGACCAGCGGAAACCAGTGGAAGGTGATGCCTAAGAAATACGTCATCGACGCCGTGGAAATCCTGAAGAAGTCGGCCAAAGGCATCGACCTGGCCACCAAGCGCTTCTACGACGACCTCGACGCGGGCTACGCCAATATCGAGGCTGCCAGCGGATATACGGGCGAGATTATGTACCGTAAGACATCCTCGCGCCGCGGTAAGGACGGACATAAGATTCTGCAGGACACCAACAACAGTACTGCCGACTTCAAAGTATCAACAACCATAGGAATACGCGAATATGATGAATAAGACAATATACGGCCTCATGCTCATGTTGGGCTGCTCGGCGGCAGCCACGGCACAGACCAGCCTGGCCGGAATGGGCGAATATCAATATGATGATGTCATGCAACTATGGCGCAATACGGGCAATGCCGCCGGTCTGACCGTCGACTCGACGCGCAACCGTGGCATAGCTATGTTCGACCTGTCGCACCGTGAAGGCGACTTCCACCGGGTGCAGGAAGGCGGACAGCGCAACCAACTGGAGTTCTTCACCGAGCGTTATCAGACCATCGGAAAGTATCTCTACGGCTATGGGAAATTCCGTTTCAACATGGGACGGACCAAGGAACGTGCGTGGTGCGACGTCATGCGGCCCTACAACTCGAACCCGTTCTTCGGTGGTAGCAGCGTCATGGGTAAGTACGACAACCAGGATTTCGACCTGACCGCAGCTGTAGGAACCAACAGTCTGGGTGGTGTGCGCGTCGGAGCAAGGCTCGATTATCAGGTAGGCGACCTCAGCCGTCTGCGCGACCCGCGCTCACGCTCACAACTGTTAGACTATAAGATTACGCCTGCCGTTACCTGGTCGTTCGGCAACAACACGCTGGGTGCGGCCGCCTACTACGAGCGCCGCAAGGAGAAAATTCCCAATATCAACACCGTCCAGACAGACGCCACACTGAAATACTACATCATGACAGGTATGGAAAGTGCCATGGGAACAACCAGAGGATATGCCGGTTTTACCCGCGAGTGGGTCAATCACATCTTCGGAGGTGAACTTTCGTACGGTTATCAGGGAACAGCCTTCAGTTCGGTCAGCACCATCGGCATGCGCAATGGCCATGAAGGTGTCTACGGAACGTATAAATATGAGCCTGGAAAATACGTCAACTACGGTTTCGACTTTACCACGCAGAACCGCATTCAGACAGGCAACGCCATTCATCAGCTGGACATCAAGGCCGCCTATGAGCAGGCTTATGCCGACGAGTACCGTCAGGAGCTGGTCATCACGAGCGACCCGCAGACGGGATACAACAGCTACCGCTACGACACTCAGATCACCTTCAAGAAACGCTATCAGGTGAATCTGCTCGATGCCAGCCTCCGTTATCGTGCCAATCTGACCGACGGAACCGCAAGAATCAACCATTTCATCGGTGTTTTTGCCGAGTTGCACAATGCGAAGAACAAGCACCTGCTGCCCGAGTCGAAGTTTGAGTACGGTGCCATGGACCTGCAGCTTGAGGGCGGTTCGGCTCTTTTGGGCGACCGTCTGTGGGTAGAGGCCAACGCCGGTTATCATTTCTCCAACAAGGCCGACCTGCAACTGGCTGAGCGCGAGGGCGACTATGCAGTAAGCGTGCTGATTCCCGACATGGCATTCTATGAGACCGACTACTGGCGTGCGCACCTGAAGCTCACCTGGCAGTTCCCGCTCACCATCAAAGGCGTGCGCTCGCGGATGTTCGTCAGTGCCTATGGTGACTATCTGAAGACCAACAACAGCCTGAATCGCAGCCAAATTGGCTTGTCGTTCGGCATTTACAACTAAAAGTTTTTGCGATAAGGAAAAAATGTTTTACTTTTGCATCCAATATGGTACTTAATTATATTTGGATTGCATTTTTCCTTATCGCATTTATTGTTGCGTTAGCGAAGCTGATATTCATGGGCGACACCACCGTGTTTCCGGCCATGATGGACAGCACGTTCTCTACGTCGAAAACAGCTTTTGAGATTTCCATCGGATTGACCGGTGTGCTCGCCTTGTGGCTGGGCATTATGAAAATCGGTGAGAAAGGTGGTATCGTGAATGCCTTTGCTCGCATGCTGAGCCCGATATTCTCCAAACTGTTCCCCGATATCCCGAAAGGGCATCCCGCTACCGGCAGCATCTTCATGAACATTGCCGCCAACATGCTGGGCCTCGATAATGCGGCGACACCCCTGGGACTGAAGGCCATGGAGCAGTTGCAGACGCTGAACCCGAAGAAAGACACGGCCACCAACCCGATGATCATGTTTCTGGTGCTCAATACCAGCGGCCTGACCATCGTTCCTGTGGGCATTCTTACCTACCGTGCACAGATGGGAGCTGCCCAGCCGACCGACATTTTCATACCCGTACTGCTGGCCACATTCTTCTCAACCCTTGCCGGAATCGTCGTCACCAGCCTCTATCAGCGCATCAACCTGCTGAACCGTACCATCCTGCTCACGCTCGGAGGCGCCTGCGTGGTGGTTGCCGGCACCATCTGGGGATTCAGCCAATTGGACTCCGCCACTATGAACACGGTGAGTACAACCATAGCCAGCATGATGCTGCTGCTCATCATTGTGGGATTCATCCTTTCCGGCATACGCAAGCGTGTGAATGTATATGATGCCTTTATCGAGGGTGCCAAGGTCGGTTTCGAGACCGCCGTGCGTATTATTCCCTATCTGATTGCCATCTTGGTGGGTATCGGTGTGTTCCGCGCCAGTGGTGCCATGGACATGCTGATCGACGGACTGAAATGGATAGTAGGACTCTTCG
>JAEEGG010024851.1_pt1 | contig 11587 bp, 12 predicted proteins | sample 9134161 | NCBI WGS metagenome assembly JAEEGG01 (sample SAMN16246543, study PRJNA631951) | gut metagenome | biome: gut microbiome; feature: rumen; material: CR-attached | host: Bos | place: Iran: Karaj | collected 2018-10 | reverse complement strand
CGCTTCCGGACAAGGTAATTAATTATGGCATTTTTTCAGAGTTCAATCACAGTTTTGCAGACACTCGTTGTTGCGCTTGGAGCAGGTCTTGGAGTATGGGGCGTTGTAAATCTTCTTGAGGGATATGGAAATGACAACCCCGGAGCGAAGTCGCAGGGGATGAAGCAGCTCATGGCAGGCGGAGGAGTTTGCCTCATCGGAACGCAGCTCATTCCACTTCTTTCCGGATTGTTCTGATAAGCAGCTTGCGGGCAGGCAGCAGAGCGGATTATGCATGATGTTCAAGCTGCCACGCCCGGGTTTATTATCATAAATCACACCAAAATAAGGAGATCATTGCATGGAAAGAATTTTTGAGCAGATGACCTCTTGGATTAAGGGATGGATTGTTGATGCGCTGATGGTGCTTCTTGAGGGGATGTTCGACAACATCAACAACAGGGTTGGACAGGTAGCAAACGATGTAGCTACAAGCCCGGCGAATTTTACGCCGGGTGTGTTCAACCTGATGAGAGAAGTATCGAATAATGCAGTCATGCCGATAGCGGGGATGATACTTACGTTTATCGCATGTTATGAGCTTATACAGCTCGTCATCGCACACAACAATCTGGCAAACTTTGAGACCTGGATATTCTTTAAATGGATATTCAAGACTTTTGTAGCAGTAATGCTTATCACTAATTGCTTTGATATCACCATGGCGATATTTGATGTGGCGGGACATGTCATCACCAGCAGCGGAGCTATAATACAGAACTCCACTGCAGTTGATGGCTCAGGGCTTGCACAGCTTCGCACGACCTTGGAAGGAATGTCGATTGGAGGACTTCTTCCGTTATTTGGAGAGATTTTCCTCCTCAGCATAGGAATCAAGATTATGTCTATGATGATATTCCTTGTTATCTACGGTCGAATGATTGAAATCTATCTGATGCTAAGCCTTGCGCCGCTTCCGTTTTCAACCTTTGGAAACAGGGAGCAGAGCCAGATAGGACAGAACTACGTAAAGAGCCTTGCAGCACTTGGATTTCAAGGCTTTCTCATTGTCATATGCGTTGCAATCTACGCAGTTCTCATTCAGAACGTCACAATCTCATCCGATATCAGGGGCTCTTTGTGGGGGATTCTCGGCTACAACATATTGCTGGTGTTTGCGCTGTTCAAGACAGGCACCTTATCCAAGAGAATTTTTTCAGCACAATAAGAGAGGATTACTATGGCAATAAGAGTAAATGTGCCAAGAGATTTATCCAGGGTAAAAGAAAAGGTGGCATTCAATCTGACCAGGCGCCAGCTTATATGCTTTACGCTTGCAGGAATGATTGGACTTCCCACCTTTTTTCTTATAAAAGGCTTTACCGGCAACGTGAGCGCAGCCACCTTTATTATGATGGCTGTCATGATGCCGATGTTTTTTATGGCTATGTATGAAAGAAATGGTGAGGCCATTGAACGCATTATCCAGCACTCAATCGACTGGAAAAGGCAAAAGAAAAAGCCCGATGAGGATAAGTATCCTTGGCAGATGTTTAAAAATGGTATCTGCAGAGCCGATGACAATTTCTACAGCAAAACCATGAGGTTTTCGGATATCAACTACAAGCTTGCTACCGATGAGGATCAGCAGGCTATTTTTGACAACTGGAAGAAGTTCCTTAACTTCTTTGACAGCTCGGTTCGTTTTGAGCTTACCTTTGTGAACGTTACAAAGGATGAAGCGAAGTTCTACGAGACAATCCGCATCAAAGAAAGAGACGATGGCTTTGACGATGTCAGGGCAGAGTATTCGGAGATGCTGAACAGACAGCTTGATAAAGGCAATAATGGTCTTGAGAAGACCAAGTATATCACCTTTGGAATCCGTGCCAAGTCCTTTAAGGAAGCAAGACCGCGTCTTCGATCAATTGAAAACGACGTCTTTAATAACTTCAAGAAGATGGACGTAAAGGCAAAGCCTCTTAGCGGAAAAGAGAGATTAGAGCTTATCCGCCTGATCAACAGGCTAGGAGGCGATACGAATGATAAGCTGAAATACCCAACAAGGAACACGATAAGGACAAAGACAAGATACGCAACGGTTTCAGCTTTTTCCTATGACGCTCCGACTATGGAGGACAGATTCCTCATGGATCTTCTAAACTCGGATGCTTCACAAGTTATCAGCATTCACCTGCAGTCTATCAATCAGAATGATGCAATCAAGAAGGTAAAAAAGACTATCACCAACATCGACTCTACCAAGATAGACGAGCAGAAAAAGGCTGTTCGCTCCGGGTACGACATGGATCTGATCCCCGGAGATCTCGTGACTTATGGCAAGGATGCAAACAGCTTCTTGCAAGACCTTCAAGATCAGAACGAGCGAATGTTCAGAATGACATTCCTTATCATGAATACCGCAGGTTCCAAGATAGAGCTCAAGAACAACTACCTGCAGACATCGAGCACAGCCCAGCAGTTTAACTGCGACACATACAAGCTGGACTATCGGCAGGAACAGGCACTTTATAGCATTCTGCCACTTGCAAGCGACCTCATCCATATAGACAGAAGCCTTACCACAAGCTCAGTAGGAATCTTCATTCCATTTACCACGCAGGAACTTATGCAGACGGATGATGAAGCTCTTTACTACGGACTCAATGCATTATCGCAGAACATCATCATGGGAGATAGAAAGAGCCTTTCCAATCCCAACGGAATGATCCTTGGGAAGCCCGGCTACGGTAAGTCTTTTGCTGCAAAAAGAGAAATGAGTAACGTCATTCTTTCTACAGATGATGACATCATAATCTGTGATCCTGAGCATGAATATTCGGCGCTTGTAAAGAAGTTCCGCGGTCAGGTGATCCACGTAAGTCAGAAATCCAAGCAGTACATCAATCCTATGGATATCAACGAGAACTACTCGGATGGCGACAATCCCGTATCACTTAAGGCAGAGTTTATCTTATCCCTTTTTGAACTTGTTATGGATGGAAAAGGGGGACTTGGTCCCGTGGAAAAGACTGTAATCGACCGCTGCATTCATAAAATCTATGAGAAGTATTTCGACAATCCGGTACCTGAGAACATGCCCATTCTGGCTGACCTCTACAATGCATTGATGTTGCAGGAGGAAAAAGAAGCTCATGAAGTGGCGACAGCACTTGAAATCTATGTTACAGGTTCCCTTAATGTATTCAACAACCGCACCAACGTAGATATCAATAACCGAATTGTCTGCTATGACATCAAGGATCTTGGAAATCAGCTCAAGAAGATAGGTATGCTCATAGTTCAGGATCAGGTCTGGTGCCGTGTTACCGCCAACAGAAGCGTCGGAAAGGCTACACGCTACTATATGGATGAGTTCCATCTACTACTTCAAGATAAACAGACAGCCAGCTACAGTGCGGAGATTTACAAGCGTTTCCGTAAGTGGGGCGGCATACCGACAGCTATAACTCAGAACGTAAAAGACCTTCTTAAGTCGCCTGAGGTTGAGAATATATTCGAGAATAGCGAATTTATCTACATGCTAAAGCAGGCACCGAAAGACAAGGAAATACTTGCACAAAGGCTCGGTATCAGTAAGTACCAGATTTCTTATGTCGAGAAGGCAGAAACCGGCGAAGGATTGCTTATATTCGGAAACCTGATATTGCCGTTTAAGGATCAGTTTCCAAATGACTTGGAGCTTTACAAGATTATGACCACAAAGCCAAAGGAAGTTGCCGTCTGGCAGAAAGGAGTATAGCGGTGGATTTTAACCAAGATGAAAACATTGGCGGTGAAGCTTTAGATGAAGGCGTGATAGCCGCCGCGGAAATAAACCGTGAGCTTCAGAAGCAGTATCGGCGTAAGCAGATAAGGAAAAGCTATTATCGAAAAGATCCGGATTCGCCTTATGTAAAGAGCTTTGCCGACAGAATGCAGGAAGCGGCGGAAGGAGTTAAAGATGCAGCCAAAGAAACAGTAAAACAAATAGTGAAAGCCATTAGAGAGCACCCTGTGGTGCTCTTAATTATTGTCATCATATGTTTGTGCCTGTTTTTCCTACATTTCTTGTTATGCGGTTTTGAAGTGATGATATCGAGTTTGGGAGATACAGTTCTTTCAGCCACTTATACAGCATATGACGAGGACATAACGGGAGTGGATGCGGACTACGTGAAGCTGGAAAGAGAGCTGCAGGAGACTATAGATAGAACCGAAGAGGACTTCCCCGATTACGATGAGTATGTTTACAACCTTGATGAGATAGGTCATAACCCTTATGAGCTGGCATCATACCTGACAGTCAGATATGAGGACTATAAGCGCAGACAGCTTAAAAGCATAGTGAAGGATCTTTTTAAAGAGCAGTACGACCTTTCCTATGATATCCGCATAGAGACACGTTCTCGGACTGTAAGGGCAGATGATTATTCCTACATGGGGACGGAGTACTATACCGTCAAAATCCTCACAGTGAACTTGGTAAATAAGAGCCTTGCTGCTGTTATAGCGGGAAAAGGACTTAATGAGGACGAACAGGCAAGGTATGAAGTGCTTCTGGCTACGCAGGGGAATAAGTCATATCTCTTTGACGATGTCTATGCGGATTATGAGGATCCCGATGAATATCATCCGGTGGGAGAGGCGTTATCGGACCAGAGTTTTGCGGCAATGATAGCGGAAGGGGAGAAGTATCTGGGACGTGCCTATGTATGGGGAGGCTCCAATCCTACAAGCGGATTTGACTGTAGCGGATTTGTCAGCTGGGTAGTTAATCACTGCGGATGGAACATGGGAAGGCTGACAGCAAATGGACTTAAGAATCGCTGCAGCGTGGTTTCGCCGGAAGAAGCAAGGCCGGGAGACCTTATTTTTTTCAAAGGAACATATGCAACAAACGGGGCAAGTCACGTTGGCATTTATGTCGGTGACGGCATGATGCTTCACTGCGGAAATGTGCGCCCAGAAGGGCGTGAGTAATTGTAGAACGAAAGGAGGATTGAATGGTAACTACCTCAAAGATAGCTTGAGAATCCACCTACCTTACCGAAGATACGAAAGTTGAACGGGAACATAGCACGGTAGGAAAGCGGAAAGTCACCTATAGATAATACGGTGCGACTGAACCGCAAGGAGAAAGTGAATATAAGGGCGAAGCTGCGTTTGTTGAATGTGAGTTCTGAGTATCCGTTCAGTGCGGACGTAGGAAATTTATCTGAAACCTGTGACATGAATTCTATTAAATAGGGTTGCCATTTAATAGGCTATCAAATATTCATGATACGAGTCGGAGAGCCGATGTTAAAGGAACGAAAACACACCCGACAATTCACGAAGACCATTTACTCACGCAAACTGGGGATTACCCCTGCTGAAATGTCTGATAAGGACTATATGTAATGCCTTCATAGGCGATAAATTGCAAGATGATTCAAGCAAGATGACATTGAAAATTCAGCGAGGTAACGGAGCTTCCATAGTAGTTCGAGAATCCTGAACTGACAGGAAAAGCCGTAAAATCGGATGCGGGAAAACCGCTCACATGGCGAAGGGAAGCAGTTTATAACGAATTAAAATCAAAAATTGATTAGGGAGGAATGCCTCATTGAAACCAACAATAGAGATTTTAAGCAATTTACAGAAAAACTCTAGTAGAAATCATGATGAAAAATTTACAAGACTTTACAGGTATTTATTGAGACCAGATATTTATTACGTTGCATACCAACATCTGTATGCTAACAACGGCGCAGATACTAAAGGTATCAATGATGATACAATAGACGGTTTTAGCTCAGATTATATCAATGAAATAATCCAAAAATTAAAAATGGAGTGTTACGAGCCTATGCCCGTTAGAAGAACATATATAAAAAAAGCTAACGGAAAAATGCGACCATTGGGAATACCTACTTTCTCGGACAAGTTGGTCCAAGAGGTAATAAGGATGGTTCTGGAGTCAGTCTATGAGCCGATATTTTCTAATAATTCACATGGCTTTAGGGTAGGGCGGAGTTGCCATACAGCATTGGCACAAATCAAACATGAATTTAATGGTGCCAAATGGTTTATCGAAGGCGACATAAAAGGTTGCTTTGACAACATAAATCATGAGGTTCTCTTAAATGTATTAGGCAAAAAAATCAAAGATGCAAGATTTATACATCTAATCGCAAAATTCTTAAAGGCTGGCTATATGGAAGAATGGAAGTACAACAACACATATAGTGGTTGCCCACAAGGTGGAATTATTTCCCCAATCCTAGCAAATGTTTATCTACATGAACTTGATAAATACGTAGAGGAAATAAAAGCAGACTTTGATAATAAAGCGCCATATACCCTGACGCCACAATATACGAAGCTCATGAGAAAAAGAGCTCAAATAAAAAGAAAAATTGCACGCAGAAGCAAGAACGCTCCAGACAGAGATGGACTCATAGCCGAATACAAAGAAGTTGGTAAGAATATGCGACAAACCCCTGCAAAGGAATGTAATGATAAGAAACTGAAATATGTGCGCTATGCCGACGACTTTATCATTGCAGTAAATGGTAGCAAGGGAGATTGCGAATTACTCAAAGCCAAGTTGACTGAATTTGTAAGCTCTGTTTTGAAAATGGAGTTGAGCCAAGAGAAAACGCTTATCACACACAGTAATGAAAAGGCAAATTTTTTGGGGTATGACATTAGAGTACGCAGAGACCAAACTGTAAAGCCTTGGAAAAACGTAAAGCAAAGAACTCTTAATAATACAGTGGAGCTACTTATACCATTTGATAGGAAAATCAACAAGTTTCTATTTAATAAAGGAATAATAGCGCAAGGGAAAGATGGGAAAATCAAACCCGTGGCAAGGAAGGCATTAACGAGAGAAACAGACCTTGAAATTGTAATGACTTTTGATGCCGAACTTAGAGGAATTTGCAACTACTACTTTCTTGCTAGTAACTATAGGATGCTGAATTTTTTCAGTTATTTAATGGAATATAGTTGCCTTAAAACGTTGGCATGGAAACATAGATGCAAGCTGTCAGCTGTATATGACAAATACAGAACAGGTCAAAAACGTTGGGGGATTCCATACATGACCAAAAATGGGAAAAAAATAAAGTATCTTACTAAGTTCAACGAAATCGATGGCAAGAGGTGTGAGGACGTAAAGCCAGCAATCGTTGGGATACTTGCGAAATCAAGAACCACGATTGATAAGAGATTGATGGCTAATTGTTGTGAACTATGTGGATGTACAGATGCTGAAAAATATGAAGTACATCACGTAAAGAAAGTTAAAAATTTAAAGGGAAAAGAACCTTGGGAGATAGTAATGATAGCCAAAAAAAGGAAAACAATTATTGTTTGCCACAACTGTCATATGAAGATTCATCATGGAAATAAAACTAAGAGTGAAACAAAGTGAAGGAGTTATAAATGGGGAGCCGTGTGCATTGAGAGGTGCAAGCACGGTTCTGCGAGAGGTCTGTGTAAACCTACTTCAGTAATGGAGAAAGGCGACACTTTCCTACTCAACCCTATACAGTACACATCCATTAACACAAGATATTGGGAAAAACATTTTTATTGTTTCGGAAGGCTTCCGTAAAAGGAGGATATATGCTTGAGAGATTAGAAAAATACAAATCAGAACTTGAAAGGGCAAAGGGCAAGCGCGCCGAATGGGATACCAAGGTCAAGGCTCTTGAAAAGAAGGTCTCAGAGGAAGAAAAGACAACCGTCCATGAAATGGTAAAAGCAGCCGATCTTACCCCTGAGGAACTTTCAAGGCTCATTGCCTATTCAAAGAATCATATGCCGGGAGAAACGCCGGTTGAGACAATCGTAAATTTGGAATCAGGAAATTTTGATACGGAGGACAAAAATGATGAAGAACAGATTTAAGCTGCCTGTGCTTGCAGCTTCACTTATGATATGGGCATTTCCTGTGACGGCTTATGCCTATGTTCCGGAAAACGTTGATACATCAGTTATTGATGAAGATAAAGATGCGGTTAAGGATGAGGGAAAAGATATAAATAAAGAGGAAAATGATCACAAGCCACTTACACCTGAGGGTAACACGACAATCGTTGATGATAATGTAAGCAGTGATAATCACAGCAAGCAGTTCATGACGGTAACAACCAAGAACGGAAATATCTTTTATATCATCGTAGACCGCGATAACACTACAGGAACAAACAACGTTCATTTCCTCAATCAGGTGGATGAGAGAGACCTTATGGACCTTCTAAGTGATGAGGAGAAAAAAGAACTTGAAGGTCAAGAAGGTGATGAGATTGAAACTCCCATAGAACCAGTTCAGCAAACTCAGCAACCACAGGATATTGTGGCAACGGAGGAACCTGAACTTGAAGTGGTCAAGGAAAAGAAAAAACCAAATCTTTTACTTGGACTTATTATTGTTCTCGGTCTTGCAGGCGTAGCAGGATTCTACTTCTATAGTAACAGCGAGAGCTTCAAGCGCAGGAAGAACGGAGAAGATCCCGACAGCGACTATGCAGATGATTATATTGATATCCCTGAAGATAAGGAGGAAGAGTAAATGGAGCAGATGACTTTTGATAAGGAGGCGGCAACTCGCCGCTTCATGACAATCGGGAAGAAGATGGGAAACATGGTAAAAGAGCAGGTGAAGAAGCCATCTGTTCTTAAAAAGCTCGATGCCTATAAAGAAGCGGGAGGTGCTTATGGAAGGATTTGACATTGCGGAGAAAAGATTATCCAAGGAAGAAGAGCTTTCTAATGTAGAGGAGAACATTATGGAAGAGCATACTATCTTTTCCAAAAAGAACCATCTTAAAGCAGTGGAGGATGCTATTGAAGGGAATGATAATAATTTCGACGGTATCATCAACAACATGCCGGAGGATGCTCCTTCGGAAGCTACTGTTAAGAAAGCCAAAGAGTACGAGAAGATGATTGAGAAAAAAGCAGAGGTGGTAAAAGTTGCAAAACCGCACAAACAGGATCTCGGTGAGATTGTCAGATGATGAGCTTGAGCGTATGAGGGCAAAGATGGAAGAGGCTGGGATTACGAACATGAGTAAGTACATGCGGAAGATGTTACTCGACGGATACTGCGTGAGAGTAGATACCAAAGATCTTAGAGAGATGGTATATCTAATTCGTATGTGCTCCAATAATCTCAACCAGTACGCAAAGAAAGCGAACGGTCTTGGTGTCATCTGCGTACCGGATATCAAAGATCTGCAACGAAGGTTTGAAGATATCTGGAAAGGCATGCGGGCAATCCTTAAAAAGTTTGCATCTATCAAATGAGCATGAAAGTAAGTTCATGGAGACATCCTTGCATTTTAAAATTGCAGGAAATAGACTCAATGCAAATGATGGATTAAGGAGGTTTGACATGTGGATTATGAGATTTCTTTTAAAAATATTGGTGTTACCGTTACTGCTGGTTGTCGATGCGGCAACTCTCATTACGAAGGCATCTATATACGTCGGATGCTATGTCGTTGGCTTTGCTGTATGGTTGTGTGGTATCTTCTGTATTCTTTCAATCATATTTAAGATGATTCCATGTGCGATCTTCTTTGCGGCGATATTGATAGTCATGTTTGCGTGCTTGTTCGCGGCAGCCAATATCCAGCTTTTCTTAGAATCAGCTCACAGAGTATTAAAAAGAGTATAAAACTAAATAAATGATATAGACCAAGGGACAGTTTTTCCAAAACGGAAGAGCTGTCCCTGTCTTTTTGAAAGGAGAAGAATATGGCGGCAACAAGGCTTATGGCTCTTCATCAGATTAGGGGAAGAACCATTGCAGAGAGCTTAAAGGAGCGAATGGATTATACAGAAAATGATCTTAAGACCGAGGAGAAAAAGTATATTTCCACATATGGCTGTGATATCGAAACCGCGGATGAAGAGTTTTTGCTTTCTCAATCGCAGTACCACAATGGCGTTAGGGATGTCAGAAGGAAAGAAATAATCGCGTATCAGATCAGGCAATCTTTTAAGCCCGGAGAAGTAACTGCGGATAAAGCAAATGAGATTGGATACGAGCTTGCCATGAGGTTCACCAAGGGAAAATATGCATTCACGGTCTGCACTCACACGGATAAAGCCCATATCCATAACCACATCATCATTAATGCAATTTCTATTGATGGGAAAAAGAAATTCCGAAATTTCTACTTTTCAGGAATTGCGCTTCGAAGAATTTCAGATATTATCTGCTTCGAAAACGGTTTGTCTATCATAAAGAGAACTCCGTACAAAGAGCGAAAAAGCAAAGGCAGATATTCAAGGAAAGGGCATTTCACCGATAAGAGGCTTGAGTTTATTAAGGACATTGAAGCAAAGCTCATGGAAGGAAAAGGCAAAGGATATGTGACATGGGCAAGGCGCTTTAATGCAAAACAGATGGCAAAGACGGTTCTGTTCCTTCAAGAACATAAGATTGAATCCTATGAGCAGCTTAAAGAAATCACCGATGAGAGATGCGGGAAGCTCAAAGAACTTAAGGATTCTATGAAGGAGAAGGAAGCGTTTCTTTCGGAGAACAAAAAACGGCAGCAGGCCATTATAGATTATTCCAAGAACAGGAAAGTGTTCGAAGCCTACAAAAAGAGCGGATACAGTAAGAAATTTTACAGTGAGCATGAGGCAGAGCTCCTTATCTATAAGGCAGCAGAGGAAGTCTATAAGTCGGTGCCAAAAGGTCAGAAGCTCAATCTTCAAGAGCTCCGCGATGAATATGGCCGCATCTTTGAAGAGAAGAAAAAAGATTTTTCGGAGTATGTGGGAATCAATAAAAACATTCATGAGTACCTGATCGCAAAGCGCAATTTGGAAATGTTGTATCGGCAGGAGCAAAGCAAAAATGAAAAAGAGGGTCGTGATAAACGTACCCGAAACTCACGGACTGAGTCTGTGTTGTAAGAGCCGCAAAACGCGTTTGTCGGACAAACGCACTGCTTGCCACAACGACACTCAGCGCCGGGCAGGATGAGAATAAGAAAAATTATCAGGAGGACTAAAGAGATGAAAGTAAGCATTAAAGCAAATAAGCTTGAAGCAAGTTCAAACAATGTAAGAGGAATTTGTACAGTAACTTTTGGAGATTGCTTCGCAGTAAGGAATATCTCAATTGTAGAAAGCAAGAAAGGTGGTACCTTCGTATCGATGCCAAGCTTCAAGACTAAGACTGTTGATGAAGAAGGAATTACGGTAGAGAAAATATTTATGTGAAAGCTGTCTATTTTATCATGATGTTGCCATTCCTTATTCTAGTGGTTCAGGTAATAGCAGTCATGTTTGCTGTCGAGTGGATCGGGATTTTTCTTGTAAAAAATGTCTTTTTTTAGATTTTTTAACCCTGTCGCTATATTTGTTTTCATAATTGGTATTGAAGCTTTTGGCATGGGGAACTTTTGTGTGACAATATATATGATTGGCCTGATATTTGGTTCTCTCATCTTTCCGGTTTTAGGTAGAGAGATAGTCTTTGGATGATTGAAGCCAGATATAGAATCATTGATCTGTTGTGGCAAAAAACGCGTGGTTGTCATATATATTAGTGGATAAAATCACTTTTTCGTGATATAATATATGAGGTTTT
>JAEEGG010024847.1_pt1 | contig 11588 bp, 7 predicted proteins | sample 9134161 | NCBI WGS metagenome assembly JAEEGG01 (sample SAMN16246543, study PRJNA631951) | gut metagenome | biome: gut microbiome; feature: rumen; material: CR-attached | host: Bos | place: Iran: Karaj | collected 2018-10 | reverse complement strand
ATGCGGAATTCCTTTCTTAAAAAAGTGCTGGAAAAACCTTCCTGTCTTAATTCATAAAAATGACAGCATGATGCTGGGGGCGCGGGGAGATGAAATTCACTCGTCACAGCTTTCTTACATGGGGTTTGAGGAGTTTATTCCGTCTGTAAGTTCTCTTCCTGAATCTGACGGCTTTTTAGAAGATAAAAAAAATCTTTTTGAATGTATGGCTGAAGTACATAAAAAAGGGCAGACTGCAACAGATTTTTCTGACACAGAGGCGCTTGATAAAAGCATTAAAGAAGCTCTTGAAAGATGGCAGGTTATTCATACTCCGGGGCATACTTCAGGCGGTGTGTGTCTTTATAACCGCGAAGATAAAATTCTTATAAGCGGTGATACTTTGTTTTACGGCAGCTGGGGACGCACTGACCTTGGCGGAAATGAAGTAGAGATTATGAAAAGTCTTCGTTATTTGAAAGATAATATTGAAGGGGATACAGTTGTTTACCCTGGACATGACTATTACGGTTTTAAGATGAGTGATAATTATTGAAAGTGAGACGCTCTTTTGAAAGCCCGCGGGGGAGAATGCGCGTGGGAGAAAATGCGCGTGGGGGAGAATGCGCAGGTAAAAAAACTTTCGTTAAATCGAGAAGAACTCGTATTTAATTTCGCTTTCGTCTTTTTTGGCTGTCAGAACCACATAACACTGGTCTGAGTGATTTCTCGGCAGGGAGATACTTCCCGGATTTAATAAGAGGCGGTTTTCAGTGCGTTCCTGAAAAGGTACGTGGGTGTGTCCGAAAATTGCTGCGTCATAACCTTCTTCATTAATTTTATCTAAAAGACGGTGCATCGTGTAGTAAACGTTGAAACTGTGGCCGTGGGTAATAAACAGCTTTTTTCCTGCGGCGGTCAGTACTTCACTTTCAGGGATTTCAGCAGTGTGCCATTCATCTGTAAAATATGAAACCCGGCTGTCGTCGCCGTTTCCGCGGACAAAACAGATTACAGGGGGCAGGAACTTCTGCGGTGTGCTGTAGTTTTCTTCTATGAGCGAAAAAAGATCTTCGATCCCGTCGCCTGCAAAAACAAGTGCCTGACATTCTTTTCCTTTTGCTTCTACGGCTTTACGGAGGTTTTCTGTACGGCCATGGCTGTCAGAAACTACGAGAATCTTTGCTTCCTGTGTTTGTGTAAGTTCTTTTAAGTATTTTTCTTCTGCCAGCATTTACTCAAATATAAAATGATTTATTGATTTTAAACCTGTTTCGTAATCGTTGTAATAAGAAACAGTTTTCTGTTTTCCAACCAGTTTCTGTACAAAGTTCAGAAGATTTTTGTCCTGAGAAAGAGGGGCGCGGAGGTTTATCATCTGGTCCACTGAGTTCATAAGAAGCAGGGTAGAGTCAAAATCTGGAATTGAATCTGAGCGCTCGTTATCAAGTTCTGATGTTTTCGGAGTGTAGTCGAGTACAAAATCTGCTGTAGATTCAGAGCCCAGAGAATCATCCTGCTGGAAATATGAGAAAACAGGGTAAGTTCTTGTAAGCACTTTTTCTTCTATAGGTGAAGCGCTTTCCTGTGAGCTTTGAGAAGAAGATAATGCATCTTTTGTTTCTTCTTCTTTTTTAAGGGCGTCAAGGAGTTCCTGCTGTTTTTTTATTGATAAATCCTCAAGGCGTGCTATTACGTCACAAAGCCCTTCCGGAGCTCCGAATGTGATGAGCCCTGCAAGTCTGTCATCTTCAAGTTTATGGTAAAGGGAGCTTAAACGTGCCTTTCCTCCAACCATAAAGTCATCAGGATATACAAGAACTTTTATGAGGCCTTGTGAATCGGCTGTGTTAAGTCCGTAATTTAAGCTTAAAAGACGGCTGAAGTGGCTTACGGTCTCTTCATCATTAAAGCCGTGTCCTAAGAATACTGCGATGGTTTTGTCTTTTATATATTCGCGGTTAGAAGAGTTTAAGTGCTTGATTTTAACGGCAGTTTTCTGCTGAGTCGTCTGAGTTGATTTTGTAATTTCACCTGCTTTTGTTTCAGTATTATTTTTATGACAGCCGAAGATTAAGAGGGGCAGAAGGGCAAAAAGAAAAGCTGCCGCGCATTTTGATTTATTGATTTTCATTAAAAAGTCTCCCGTATTTTTATGAAAAGCGGATGTTTATTTTTACATATCCGCACAAATATTTTATCAGATTTAAGGGGCGTTGAGTAGATTTTAAGACAAAAAAAAGCACCATATTTTTACAAGCCTGTAAAAATATGGTGCGTGTCTGTATGGCTTATTGCTTATTATTCGTCAACATAAACACGGGCGCGGATTACAAGTTCTGAGCCTGTAATTTTAGCAGATGTAGTCTCTGCTGCTTCCTGTGAAGGAAGTTTTGCTCCGCCTAAGTCAGTTGTCTTTTTAGCTGCAGAATCTTTTGGATTTGAGCTTTCACCGTCTGATGAGTAGGAAGCTGTCATGTTTTTGCGTACAAGTGCGGCTCCTGCGCCAGACTGACCGTCTGAAACTGCTGAAGCATCATTTCCTGTAACTTCTGCTGTTTCTTCGTCTGACTGTTCGATGGAAGGAGTCTGTATTTTTGTACTTGCCCAGGCTGCTGTTTTTCCGTCAAGTCCGTCAACAACTGTTCCGCTGAAAGTGTTTGTAACCTTTACGATTGTTCCGCGGACAGAAGCGGTTGCAACCGGTGAGCGTACTGTAAAGCCTACGCGGCGGTCTTCAGTCTTTTTAACGTCTGATTTTAATGAACCTGTATCAAGAAATAATCTTGTATCATCTTTGTCGCTTTTTGCTGCCAGCTGTTCAATTGTGATGCGGCTTAAAGGAGCAACTGTTACAGTGGTGTTCTTGATTTTGAGGATGAGCTCTGATTTAAAGCCTGTCTGAATTACATCACCTTTCTGGAGTGTGCTTCCTGCTTTTAATGCTGTCCATGTTCCGTTTTTCTGAACTTCAGCCTTTCCTTTTGCTGAAAGTACTGTTGCATCCATTGAAGCTGCGCTCAGTGAAACTGCGGCTGTAAGGGCAAGAATTAACGCAATTGAAACTGTTTTTAATGCCTTATTCATAATAATCCTCCGTTCCTTTTAGAATGAAACTGAAACTTTAACTGTAACTGCTGTTTTATCATCACCGGAATCGTCTTTTCCCTGATAGCGGGTAAAATCAACGCCGGCATATACATCGCTTAAAACCTGGAAATCAAGGGCTGCTGCGCACTGAAATCCTTTGTATTCATTTTTCTTGTTTTCTGTGCTGAATACGGCGTCAGCACCTGCAGAAACTTTTAATGTCTGTACAGGTTTGAACGCTGCTGAAAGGCCGGAAATAAAGATTCCGCTGTATTCAGGTTCAGATAATGAATTTACTGCTGTCTGACTTGTAAAGCCTTTGAAGCCTCTGAGCGGTGTAGAGGCTGTAGTGTCGCTTCCTGATGCGTATACTGTATGAACTACAACCTGAGCGTCTTTTGTGCCCGGATACCAGAAAAGGTTTGCTCCTGTAAGGAAATCATATTCAGGATCATCTTTGTTAAATACTGAATACTCAACTACGCCTGTTACATCATAGAAAAGACCTGTTAAAGGAAGAGGTCCTTCGAGCTGTCCTTCTGCATAGAAGCGGTTGTAAGTTGTTTTATCAAGATTTGCAGTGCATATAACTTCTGCTGTAACTGTCTGTTCTTTCCAGAAGTTAGAGAGTGAAGCACTCAGTCCTGAAACAAAGTATTTTGCATTTAAGTCGTAAAGTTTATCAGGATCTCTCATATAGTCAGCTGCCGGGTCTGTAATGATTGTGACAAACTGAGAATTAAGGAGGCCTGTGTAATAGACGTAGGCTCCTGCCTTAAAGCCCGGAACTTTCCATGTAAGGTTTATTCCGTCTCCGGGCTGGCTGTAAACGATGCCTGAAACATCAGATTTGTATGAGCGTCCGATAATGGCTGTAAGGTTTTTACCTGCAAGTACAAACTGTGCAATATCAAGGTTTACGGCCTGTGTGTTTTTGTCGAAGCCGAAATTGTGTTCAAACTGGTACTGTCCCTGAACGAGAACGTAGTTATCTGTTCCTTTAAAGGTATGTTTTCCCCAGAGTTTAACTGCGTTTTTCTGTACGAGTTTAATTCCGTCATCCGGGGTTAAATCTGCAAACTTTGAATTATTTGTGAGCATGCCGCCGAAATCAAAAGCAGAAACTGTGAGGGAAGCGGCAAGCAGAAGTGATGTAAAAAGAAGTTTTTTCATTTTTTTTTATTCTCCCTGTTCTTCCTGAGGTGCTGTTTCGTTGAATACGGCTATCATTTCCCTTCCTGTTACTTTTGATGAAGGGTCTTTGTTTTCAGGGATGATTCCTTTTGCCTTTAATTCCCTTAAGGCATAGCGCGGACCAGGGAAAAGTGTGTAAAAAAGTCCGCCTTTCATTCCTGCAGTTTTTGTGCAGATGTATGAAAGTTCAGAAAGTGTGATGGCTGCTGAAGGATCTGTTCCTTCTTTGAGCATTTTCTGTTCAACGAGCTTTTGAACAGCCTGCTCATAGCCGGCATTTTCATCTAAAGCGCCTGAAAATACAGCAGAAAGATAGGCTGCCTGACCGTAAGTTGCTTTGTCTGTGTTAATCAGTTCAGTCATTTTTTCTGAACTCTGAGCTCCTGCTGCAAATGTGAAGAGTGCAGCGGCGAGTAAAAATGCCGTATATCTTTTCATCTTTTCTCCAATAAAACGATATAAAAAATTATAACATGTGATATACTTTTTGTCATATGGCGAAGAAAACTTACAATAAATTATTAAAAAAGTATTCGGACAGGATTGCAGCTGCTGCAGTAATCCTTATCTGGGGACTTGCGGCAGGTTTCGGGCTGCTTCAGAAGTTTGATTACCGTGTTTATGACCTTCTTCTTGGGATGAGGACACAGGGAGAAAGCCGCAGTGAGATTCTTTTTGTTGAAATTGACAATAAATCTCTTGAAGATTTAGGTCCGTGGCCGTGGAGCCGCGATATTCTTGCAAACACCCTGCTTAGAATGAAGGAACTCGGCGCTTCTACAGCCGTATTCGATATTGAGTATCTTTCGCCGTCAAATCTTGCAGTAAATCCTGATGCTTCGGTAGAAATTTCTAAAGCCATTGATACACAGAAAAATGATATGGCTGATGTTATAAATGAACTTGCAGGAGCTGCCACCAGCGGAATGTATAACCGCTCAGACCTTATGAAACTTGCCGGAGAAGCAATCAGCGAGTGGGTAAATCCTGGACTTGATGCGCTCAAAGAGCAGATTACAAGTTCTTCTTTCCGCGACAATGATGCTTATTTTGCCAAAGCAGTTCAGTTCTTTGGTGATACCTGGCTTACAATTAATATCCTTGACCTTGATATTGTTTACAGTGATGAATACATCGATTATGTCAGAAATAAATGTCTTTATAATAATATAGAAGATAAGCGCGGAAGAATTGCAAAAGGAAACCTTTATTATCTTGTTGACCAGGATGGTGATAATAAATTAGGTTTTTGTCCTGCCCGTGAGCAGTTTATGAGGGGAGCGAAGGGTGCCGGCTTTACGAACGTCGTTTTAGACAGTGACGGTACAAGACGTCGTGTTGAACTTTTAAGTGATAAGAACGGTTTGTATGCAGGTCAGCTTGTATTTGCGCCGATTCTTAAAAAACTTGACCCTGAAAAAGTTGTCCGCACTCCCTTTGCAGTGAAACTTGTAAATGCAAAGGATCCGCATAGTCCCGACAGACGCATAAGTTTTTCTATTCCTCTCGACAGACACGGACGCATGCTTATCAACTGGCTCAAGAGTGACTTTATCGATTCTTTTCGCAGGGAAAGTGTTGTAATGCTTTATCAGCTTGATGAAACTGAAAGCAAGATTGTTTCTCTGCTTGAGACATTGAACAGCTTTAATCTCTGGGATGCTAAGGGAAGACCGCTTCCTTATAAAAATGAAGTTGCAGAGATTTTAAGTGATTACGATAACATCAAACTTTATAAGAATTATCTTCTTGATAAATGTACAGGAACTGATGCAGAAGGTAATGCGGAAAACGGCGGAATTGAAGAAAGTGAATATGAAGAATATTTTGCTGCAAGAACAGCCTTCTTTGACCGTGTAAGTTCCCTTATTGACGGTTCATATTTCCAGGAAATAAATGACCGTCTTGATGAAATGAAAAAGCAGCTGGATAAAGACAGTTATGACAGCGCAAAAGAGGGAATTGCAAATCTTTATGAAAACCTCAGGAACGAAGACGAAATCTACCGCGGAACCTTTAACGAAAAGAAAAAAGCTTATGCAGGTTCATTCTGTATTGTCGGTAATACTGCAAGTTCAACAACTGACCTTGGAACAACTCCTTTTAACCGCGCTTATCCTAACGTAGGAACTCATGCCAATGTTTACAATACAATCATGACACGAAACTTTATTCATGAGTTCAGCTGGATCTGGGGTTTTATTGCGGCTGCCTTAATGGTTGTAGCTTATGTGATTTTTACTACAGGCAAAAAAGTATGGCAGCAGAACCTTACGGGGCTCTCTGCAATCGCTGTCAGTGTTTTTATTCCTGTTGTACTGATGCTTCTGTTTAAGATTTATATTCCTCTTGTAACTCCTGTTCTTATAACCGTCATTTCTTATCTTGTTATTGTCATTTTACGCTTTGTAACAGCTGAGCAGGATAAAGGCGTTCTCCGCAATGCTTTCTCTACATATCTTGCTCCTGCAGTTGTAGAAGAAATCATTAAAGATCCTTCAAAGTTAAAGCTCGGCGGTGATGAGAAAAGAATGAGTGCTCTGTTCTCTGATATCAAGGCCTTCTCCTCTTTCTCTGAACTTGTTACGCCTACAAAACTCGTTTCTGTTCTTAACGATTATCTTGGAAGTATGTCGGACAGAATCTTAAGCGAGCAGGGGACTATAGATAAATATATCGGAGATTCTATTGTAAGCTTCTTTGGTGCTCCTGTGGACCTTGAAAATCCTTCATGGAATGCCTGTGTTTCTGCCATCAGGATGAAGCAGGAAGAAGAAAAGTTTAATGCGGAAAACCTTAAAAACGGAAATATTCCGCGCGCACTTCAGACCCGTATTGGTATTAATACCGGTGATATGGTTGTGGGAAACATGGGTACGAGTGCAAAAATGAACTATACAATTATGGGTGATGCCGTTAACCTTGCCAGCCGTCTTGAAGGTGTAAATAAAGTTTACCGTTCATGGATTTTATGCTCTGACAGTACCTGGACTGATGCAAATACAGGTGATAACTTTGGTAAAATTGCCGCAAGAAAGTTTGACCGTGTACGCGTTGTAGGCCGTGATGAGCCTGTTCAACTCTGGAATATTCTTGGATTTACAGATGAACTTTCTGAAAATGTTCTTGAAGGTGTTGAAGTCTGGGAAAAGGCAATGGAAAAATACCTTAAGAAAGACTTTGCCGGAGCAGGAAAACTGTTTGTTAAGGCAAACAAACTTGTTCCTGAGGATGAATCTCCTTTAGTTTATGCCCAGAGATGCCGTGATTACCTTGAAAACGGGCTTCCTGAAAAGTGGGACGGCATAATGAACATGACTTCAAAGTAGTTTCTGCTCATTTTTGCATAAAAACGCACCTGAAACAGACAGAAGTTAAACGGTTGTGTCCAAAAATGAATTCTTTAAAAGTCTGTTTTGTTTAAAAATCATTACGTTTTTTTACTCAAAATATCGGAAAAGTCTATATGATTTTGTTATATGTCAGTTTTTGTGTTTTTAATGTCGGTAAATTACAAATCAGAAATCTCTAAAATCTAAAAACGAGGTCGTAAATATCCAAATTTAAAATTGAAAATTGTTTTAAAAAAGTTTCATACTGACCCTGTTAAAAATTATCCATAATGATAGTTTGTTACCATTGGATTCGCCGCTGCGGTTAAAAGAGGAGAGGCTGCGGCAGAGTGAATATTTCATAATGGAGGTTATTATGAAAAAGTGTTTAGGAACTGTAAAAGTTCTGGCAGGACTTCTTCTTGCTGCAGGTCTTGTTCTTTCGGGATGTAGTGCTGTATCAGGTGCTGATTCAGAGGCTGCATCGGCTGGCCGTGCTACTTATTCAGGCTCAAGCGGAATAAGCGGTTCAATTTCAAGCGTAAGCGTAACGGGCGGTAAGGCTCAGGGATGGCTCAACAGTGCATATATCACCTGGTCTGGCTCTAATTCAACTGTTTACTGTGACGGCACAGCAGTTAATTCACTTCTTACACGCAAAATCGGTTCAACTTACCGCTGTGATATTCCGGGACTTAAAGCCGGTTCACACACAATTAAGGTAGGTTCTATTTCTGCAACTGTAAATGTTGCTTCTCATGACCGCTCAGGTTTCGGCTTCTACGGTTCAACAACTCCAGGTGCTTACAAAGCTGACGGAACACTCAAGGACAACGCTGTTGTTCTCTATATCAACAATTCAACAAAAGACACTGTATCACTTGACGTAACAACTTCTTCCAAGGGTGCAACAACAGCCTGTACAGGTCTTCAGGCAATTCTTGATGCTTTCAAGAAAGGCTATGATAACCGCCCTCTCTGTGTACGCATCATCGGAAAAGTAACAGACCCTTCTGTTCTTACTTCTGGCGACCTTATGATTTCAGGTTCGGGCTCATCAAAGCACCTTACAAACGGTATTACTATTGAAGGTGTCGGACATGACGCTACATGTTACGGCTGGGGTATCCGTATCAAGAACGCTGACTTCGTTGAAATTTCTAACCTCGGATTCATGCTCGTAGACTCAGGTGAAGGCGATAACGTTTCACTCCAGCAGGACTGTAAGAACGTATGGGTTCACAACTGTGATATGTTCTACGGTGAAGCAGGCGGCGACGCTGACCAGAAAAAAGGTGACGGTGCCCTCGACTGTAAAAAATCTACTTATGTAACATTCTCTTACAACCACTTCTGGGATTCAGGAAAATGTAACCTCCTCGGCTTAAGCGAAGGCACAACTGACGGTCTTTACATTACATATCACCACAACTGGTATGATCACTCAGACTCTCGTCACCCTCGCGTACGCTACTACTCAGCTCACGTATACAACAACTACTATGACGGAAATGCTAAATACGGTGCAGGTGCATGTTTAGCTTCATCTGTATTCATGGAAGCAAACTACTTCCGCAACTGCAAGTATCCTATGATGATTTCAATGCAGGGTTCTGACCTCTTTGCAGGAACTTCTACAAAGAAAACAGATAACGCTACTTTCTCTAAAGAAAACGGCGGTATGATTAAGGCTTACAACAACACAATGACAGGAACATACTACTTCATTCCTTACGGCGGATCATATTCAGGTGCTACTACAACAACTGACTTTGACGCTTATGTAGTATCTTCTAAATCAACAACTGTTCCTTCTTCTGTAAAGGCTTCTGCAGGTTCTGCAACTTACAACAACTTTGATACATCAAGCATCATGTACTCTTACACTGCTGATTCACCTTCAAATGCCGTAACAAACGTTAAAAAGTATGCCGGCCGTGTTGAAGGCGGAGACTTCACTTACACATTCTCTGATTCAGCTGATTCAAACTATGATGTAGATACAACACTCCAGTCAAAACTCAGAAGTTATACAGGTGCTTCTGTAGCAACCGGTTCTTCATCTTCTGCAACTGAAACATCAGGTTCTTCTTCAGGAAGTTCTTCATCTGGAAGTTCTTCTTCAGGTTCATCATCATCAGGAAGCTCTTCTTCAGGTTCATCATCATCAGGAAGTTCTTCATCTGGAAGCTCTTCTTCAGGATCTTCTTCAAGCGGATCAACTTCATCTTCTGCTGTATCACTCAAGGCTGAAAGCTACTCAACAACAACTCTTAAGGCTGACACAACATATGGAACTTTCACAGTTCTTGCAAACTCTTCAAAGACTGTAAAGATTTCTTCAAGCTCAACAACTTTCAACTCTAACTCTTATACAAAGTGTTTTGACCTTGGAGGCGGTGCTGACGGTGTAAAACCAACTTACCGCGCAATTAAGTTCACTGCTGATGCAGGTGCTTCAATCACAGTTGTTGCAAATGCAGGTTCTTCAAGAACACTTAACCTTTCTGACGGTTCATCTGTTCTTAAGACTGCTTCAATCGGTACTACTACAAGTGCCCTTTATTACACAACAACAAAAGCAGGAACATACTACCTGTACTCTTCATCAAGCTCACTGAGAGTATTTGAAGTATATGTTTCAGGAACAAGTTCATCTTCAAGCTCAGGTTCTTCATCAAGTTCATTCACAACAATCGAACTTGATGCTCAGAACTTAAGCCATGGAACTTTCAATTCAAATACAACAAGCGGAAGCTTCACAATCTATGCTACAAGTTCAAAGACTGTTTCAACTCCGTATATCACTTCTGTTACATACGGCGGAAAAACATTCACTCAGACACTTGCACTTGGCGGCGGCGGTTCAGCAGGTTCTTACAGATGTATCGGATTTAAGGCTGATTCAGGCTGTACAGTTACTGCTTATGCTTACGGTGCTGCAGGACGCTATCTTGCCCTTGTTAACTCAAGCGGAACTGTTGTAGACAAGAAAGAAGTTTCTTCTTCACTTGCAACTTACACATTCAGCGTTTCAAGTTCTGGAACATATTACCTTATGTCTACTGCATCAGGAATCAACGTTAACTACGTAAAGGTTTCTAAGTAGTACTTCTTAAGTCAGGCTGCCACGAATAAAAACTGGCAGCCTTTTTGTTTTTTTAAGGGCGGGATGATGCTGCGCTTTTGTTGTCCTGACCTTTATCCTGTTGTTTTCAGTCTTGTCGGAGGACTGAAGATTATAAAAAGTTGTCATACATCTAAAAAAGGGGGATTGTATGAAAAAAAGTATTTTGAAGGGGATTGGTGTATTCGCTCTTGCTGCATCATTAATCCTTTCAGGCTGTTCGAATATTACAGTTTCTGAATCGAACAGTGAGTCGGCTGTTTCTGCTGAACGTGCTGCTTCTACAGCATCAGGTCTTTCAACAGGAACAATCTCATCAAACACAACTTACGGTGACTTTACACTTCTTGCTACATCATCTAAAACCGTAAAAGTTGTTTCTTCTTCTGCTTCTTACGGCGGAACAAGCTATTCAAAGGCATGGGACCTCGGCGGTGGTGCTGACGGTGTTGCCGCTACTTACAGGGCATTCAAAGTAAGCCTCAACTCTGGCGACACTGTAAAGGCTGTTGTTAATGCAAACTCTGCACGCACACTCCAGTTCTCAAACGGAAGCAAGGTTGTTGCTTCTGCTGACGTTGGAACATCTGCAAGCCAGTTCTCTTACACTGCAACTGCTTCTGGAACTTACTATCTGTACTCAAAATCAAGCGCAATGCGCGTATTCTCAATTGAAAAGACAAGTTCAAGCTCTTCATCAAGCGGATCTTCTTCTTCCGGTTCAAGTTCAAGCGGCTCTTCTTCATCAGGAAGTTCTTCTTCAACTTCAGACTCTGCAATTTCATTCAAGCCGACAAGCCTTTCTGCCGGATCTGTAACTTCAAGCACAACTTACGGTTCTTTCCAGGTACTTACTTCTTCTGACA
>JAEEGG010024844.1_pt1 | contig 11589 bp, 8 predicted proteins | sample 9134161 | NCBI WGS metagenome assembly JAEEGG01 (sample SAMN16246543, study PRJNA631951) | gut metagenome | biome: gut microbiome; feature: rumen; material: CR-attached | host: Bos | place: Iran: Karaj | collected 2018-10 | reverse complement strand
GCCCCCGGCGCCTTGGCAAGTGCCCTCGGTTCGAATCCCTCCATGCGGTGAAAACCGAACATCCCCCACCGGTTGGTGAGGGATGTTTGTTTCTGGCGGAGAAGGAGGGATTCGCCCGCCTGCGGGCGGGCCGCCTCGGGTTGCAAGGCGCCCCCGGCGCCTTGCCAGGTGCCCTCGGTTCGAATCCCTCCATGCTGTGAAAACAGACATCCCCCACCGGTTGGTGAGGGATGTTTGTTTCTGGCGGAGAAGGAGGGATTCGAACCCTCGAAGAGCTTTTGACCCTTACACGATTTCCAATCGTGCGCGCTCGACCAACTACGCGACTTCTCCGTAACTGCTCTGAAAACACCGTATTCGGTTTTGCTCAAGCTTTTGCATTATAATTCAGATGCAGAAGAAAGTCAAGAGAAGAATTTCCTTCTTCGAAAACCCGGGCCGCAAACTCAGATCACGCTGCTGCCGGTCTCGGCGGCCATGTCGTCGATGACGGCCTGGGCGCAGCGGATAAAGCGGCGGATGACCTTGTCGTTCTGCTGCCGGTCGCTGGCGGCGATCCCCAGTCTCCGAAAGACGGGCGGATCCAGCGGCAGGGTCATGACCGTGCTGTGGATATCCTCCATGATCAGCTCCGAGAGGAGGCTGATGCCGAGGTTGTGCTCGACCATCGAGACGATGGCACTGTCGGACAGGTTCGTATAGCGGATGCGGGGAAGCTCCTTGCCGAGATGGCGGCTGAACAGGGGCAGGATATCGATGTCAAAACCGTCCGACGGCATGAGAAACTCCTGCTCCGAGAAGTCGGATATGGGGAAGACCCCGGTGTGGCTGTCCGTCTCGGGCAGAATGGCCAGCAGGGGATCGTCCGCCAGATGGAAGTAATGCAGGCCGGCGCACAGGGACTCCTGATAGCTGACGAAGGCACAGTCCAGCTGATCGTTCTTCAGTTTTTCGTAGATGTCCGGTATGCCCCCGACATCGATGATGACGTCGGTGTTGGGGTCCACCTTGCGAAACGACGCCACGATGGCCGGCAGCCAGGTGCTGGCGATGCTGGAGTAGGAACCCAGCCGCAGCGTCGAACTGCTGCGCTGGCGCAGATGGGCGGCCTCCTCTTCCAGATCCAGCGAGGCGTCCAGGAAAGCCTGCATGGCCGGGCGAAGAGCCTGACCGGCCGGCGACAGGCAGACGCCGTTCTTGCTGCGGACCAGCAGGTTCAGACCGACCTCTTCCTCCAGCGCGTTCATCATATGGGTAAGACCCGACTGCGTATAACCAAGCTCTGCCGCGGCGGAGGTCAGACTGCCCCGTTCCACCGCAAGAAGCAGTGCGTGAACTTTCTTGCTGTCCATGGTGGATGATACACCTTTCTAATGACAGGGAATATCCATGACATTTTGTTATTACAGTCATAATAATATAGAGTTACAAAAAAATCAACAGAAATGTTATAATTTGTTCACAAATACGCCGGGAGAAAAGAGAGTTTCATTTTTTCAAAAGAGAATCCGGCCTCTCCGTGCCTCTGACGCATCGGCACGGCGGCCTCCGGGGCTTTTGAAGGAGCTGTCTTTTCAATCTTTTTCCGGCGGGAAAGAGGAGAAAAGTATGGAAAACAATCGCAGTTCATGGGGAAGCAACCTTGGCTTCCTGCTTGCTGCCATCGGTTCCGCGGTCGGCCTCGGCAACATCTGGGGCTTCCCGTACAAGATGGGCAAGTGCGGTGGCTTTGTCTTCCTGATTGTTTACTTGCTGCTGGCTATTTTCGTCGGTATGATCATCATGGTCTCCGAGCTGGCGATTGGCCGTAAGACCAAACTCAGCCCGATTGATGCCTACCAGAAGGTCAGCAAGAAGTTCGGCTGGATCGGCTGGCTTGCTACCATTGCCCCGTTCCTCATCATGAGCTTCTACACCGTTCTCGGCGGCTACTGCCTGCAGTATGTCGCGCTGAACATGACGAAGCTGAGCTTCGGCAATGACGCTGTCCCGATGACCGGCGGCGAGGTGTTCGGCAAGATGCTGACCACTCCGCTCGGCTGCGTGGTCTTCACGATCCTGTTCATCATCATCTGCATGGTGATCGTGCAGGGCGGTGTCTCCGGCGGTATTGAGAAGTTCAACAAGGTCGGTATGCCGGCGCTGTTCGTGATGCTGCTCATCATCATCGTCCGCTCCCTGACCCTCCCCAATGCCGGCGAAGGCCTGAAGTTCATGTTCGTTCCGGGCTATGCCGTTTCCGGCGGCTTTATTGAGTCCAGTCCGAACCTCGTTTCCGTTCTCGGCACGGCCGGCGGCCAGATGTTCTTCTCGCTGTCCCTGGCCATGGGCGCGATCCTGACCTACGGCTCCTACCTGAGCAAGGAAGAGAACCTCGTCAAGAACTCCGTCATCATCGTCATTTCCGATACCCTCATCGCCATCATGGCCGGTATCGCCGTTATCCCCGCTGCAGTCGCCAACGGCATTGCCCAGGGCATTCCTGTCGGCCAGATCAAGCTCGGCGGCCCGAACCTGCTGTTCGTTACGCTGCAGGACGTGTTCACCAACATGGGCGCCATCGGCCCGCTCTTCGGCGTGATCTTCTATGTGCTCGTTCTGATCGCGGCCATCTCCTCCGCCATCTCCCTGATGGAGACCATCGCGGCTCACTGGATCGACAAAGATCTTGCCAAGGGCGAGGGCGACACCCGTCAGCGCAACGTGCTGATCGTGTCCCTGCTCATCCTCCTCGAGGCTGTTGTCGTCGCATGGGACGGCCTGGGCTCCAACTTCAGCCCGGCGAGCCTCCTCGGCATTGCCAATCCCCCGGTGTTCCTCGACTGCTTCCTCGACTTCATGGACTGCTGGTCCGAAGGCATTGCCATGCCGCTCGGCGCCATGCTGATGGCCCTGATGATCGGCTGGGAGATGAGCCCCGACCTGGTGCTGGACGAAGTTGCCCACGGCGATCCTTCCCAGGGCTTCAAGAGCTTCTTCCGGATCTGCGTCAAGTTTGTCGTTCCCATCGTCATGGCTTTCGTTCTGGCCGGTCAGATGATCGACTTCTTCGGCGGCAGCTCCACCATCTGGTACATTGTTGCGGTCGCCCTGCTGGTGGTCTTCTGGGTCGTCGCCGCGACAGGCAAGAAATCCGAATAATCCTTTCAAGATGCGTCATACAAATTCCTGAGAGGAGCGCCCGCGGTCTTCGGATCGCGGGCGTTTCTTCGAGGTCCGTGACAGGGGGAAGAAAACGATGTATGAACTGATTCAGGTTTCCGAGCGGGATTATTATATCCAGAGTCCGGCGAAGATCGGCCTGGTCCGCCTGAATGACAGCGATGTCTGCCTGATCGACAGCGGCAACGACAAGGACGCGGGAAGAAAGCTGCGGCAGATCCTCGATGCCAACAAATGGCATCTGACCGCGATTTACAACACGCATTCCAACGCGGACCATATCGGCGGCAATCAGTATCTCCAGCGGCAGACCGGATGCCGGGTCTATGCCCCCGGGATCGACTGCGCCTTTACCCGCCGGCCGATCCTCGAGCCGTCCTTCCTTTACGGCGGCTTTCCGCCCAGGGATCTGCGCCATAAGTTCCTGATGGCCCAGGAGAGCGATGCCCGGGAGCTGACGCAGGACGTCCTGCCGGAGGGCTTTGCACTGATCCCGCTGCCGGGGCACTTCTTCGATATGGTGGGCTTCCGGACCCCGGACGACACGGTCTACCTGGCCGACTGCCTGTCCAGCCGGGAAACGCTGGAGAAGTACCGGATCGGGTTTATCTACGACGTGGCGGCCTACCTGAAAACCCTCGAGACGGTAAAAAGCATGCAGGCGAAGCAGTTTGTTCCTTCCCACGCCCCCGCCTGCAGCGAGATCGCCTCCCTGGCCCAGCACAACATGAACCAGGTGCTGGAGATTGCCGAACGGATCGTCGGCATCTGCGCCGAGCCGGTCTGCTTCGAGGCGGTCCTGCAGAGACTCTTTTCGGATTACGGTCTGGACATGAACTTTGAACAGTATGTCCTGGTCGGCAGCACGGTCCGCTCCTACCTGGCCTGGCTCAGGGATACCGGCAGGCTGCAGGTCCTGTTTGAAAACAGCATGCTGCTCTGGCAGCGTGTCTGAGCGGTCCCCATCCGCTGCGCCCGCGGTCCTGTGCCGCGGACCTTTCTTTTCCGCGCCGAATCCGGTGGAAGAAATCGCGGGGATGTGCTATAATGCCGCTATCCGATTCATGCGGAGGCGACGCGGATGCAGACGTGGGAGATCAGAATTCGCGGCATCGTCCAGGGGGTGGGCTTTCGGCCGTTTATCCACCGCCTGGTGCGTGCGCATGCCCTGAAGGGCAGCATCCGCAACACCTCCTCCGGCGTGACCCTGACTTTGGAGGGGGACGAAGACCGGCTCAGCTCCTTCCTGCGCGAACTGCCGGAAAAGGCCCCGCCGCTCGCCGTCATTGAAGAGATCCGGACAGACAGGATTCCCTTTCAGGGCTTTTCGGATTTCCGGATCATCGAGAGCGAGCGCCAGGCCGAGCGGAACACGCTGATCTCGCCGGACATCGGCATCTGCCCGGACTGCCTGCGCGAGATGCGAGACCCGGCGGACCGGCGCTACCGCTTTCCCTTCATCAACTGCACCAACTGCGGACCGCGCTTTACCATCATCGAGGATGTGCCCTATGACCGGGCGAAGACCTCAATGAAGGCCTTCCCGATGTGCCCGGACTGTGACCGCGAGTATCACGACATCCGAAACCGGCGCTACCACGCCCAGCCGGACTGCTGCCCGGTCTGCGGACCCTCGCTGCAGTTTTATGATGCCGCCGGGCAGCCGGCTGCGGGGGATGCGGCGAAGCTTGCCCGGTCTGCGCTGAAGGAAGGGAAAATCCTTGCCGTCAAGGGCCTCGGCGGCTTTCACCTGGCCTGCCGCTGCGAGGATCCGGCAATCGCCGGGCGTCTGCGCCGGAGAAAGCAGCGGGACGAGAAGCCCTTTGCCGTCATGTGCCGGGATCTTTCCGCGGTGAAAAGCATCTGCGAAGTATCTGCTGCGGAGGAGAGGATCCTCTCCGGCGCCCGGAAGCCCATCGTCCTGCTGAAGAAGAAGCATCCGGGCCTGGAACACCTGAGCGAGAACGGCTGGCTCGGGGTGATGCTGCCCTATACACCGCTGCACGTGCTGCTGTTTGAAGACGGGCCCGACATGCTGATCATGACCAGTGCGAACCTCTCCGATACGCCGATCATCCGGGACAACGCGGAAGCGCTGGAAGCCCTCCGGGGCATCGCGGACGGTTTTCTGATGCACGACCGCCGGATTCAGACGCGCTGTGACGATTCGCTGTGCTGGGTGCTGGACGGACAGGAGTATTTTGCCCGCCGCTCGCGCGGCTATGTGCCCCAGCCGCTGACCGTGCCGGAGCAGGAAACGCAGGTCCTCGCCTGCGGGGCCGAGCAGAAGGCCAGCTTCTGCCTCGGCAAGGGCGGACACGCCTTCCTGAGCCAGCACATCGGCGACCTGAAGAATCTCGAGACCCTGGAACACTATGAACAGCAGATCCGCCATTTTGAGCGGCTCTTTGACATCCGGCCCCGCGCGCTGGCCTGCGACCTGCATCCGGATTATCTCTCGACCCGCTATGCGCAGGATCGGGCAGAGGAGGAGGGCATCCCGCTGCTGCAGGTGCAGCATCACCATGCCCATATGGCCGCCTGCATGGCCGACAACGGCCTGGAAGGACCCTGCCTCGGCCTCGTCTGGGACGGGACCGGCCTCGGGACGGACGGCACAAGCTGGGGCGGCGAGCTGCTGGCAGGGGATTACCGTGATTTCCGCCGCCTCGGCAGCCTGCGTCCCATCCCGCTGCCGGGCGGGGACCGGGCCGTGAAAGAGCCTTACCGCGTGGCCTTCTCCCTGCTGCGTGCGGCCGGCTGTCCTGTCGGGGGGCTCCGGGATGCCGAACAGCTGTCCCGCCTGTGGGAGGCGGGGCTCAACTGTCCGCTCTCCACCGGCATGGGGCGCCTGTTCGACGGCGCCGCTGCCATCCTCGGCATCAAGGAACACTGCAGCTATGAGGGGCAGGCGGCCATCCTGCTGGAGGCGGCGGCCCGGGAGGATGCGGGCTTCTATCCGCCGGTCATCGAGGAGGCCGACGGCCTGCTGCGCTTTGACTGGCGCGAGGCGGTCTGTTTGCTGGCGGAGGAGAAGAAGGCCGGCACGGATACCGGCGTTCTGGCGGCGCGCTTTATGAACACGCTGGTCGAGATGGCCGCGCACATGGCGGCCATGGCCGCGGAGGCGAGCGGGATTCACCGCATCGTTCTCTCCGGCGGGAGCTTTCAGAACCAGTACCTGATGCACAGGCTTCCCGCCCGGCTGCGCGGACTGGGCCTCGAGGTCTATCACCACCGGCGGGTTTCCTGCAATGACGAGGGGCTCGCCCTGGGCCAGCTGCGCATCGCCTCCGCCCGCCTGCAGGCAGAGCGGCACGGAGGCAGGATATCGCTTGACTTTGGAGAGAGCGGAAGATAGAATGAGGCTTGCCTGAAGATTTTTCTGCGGAATAACCGCATAGACCATGAAAAGGAAGGATACTTGAAATGCTGAACGTATCAATCTGTGTGGGCAGTGCGTGCCACATGAAAGGGTCCAAAGAGGTCATCGCAAAGCTCAAGGAGCTGATTAATGCGCACGGGCTGCAGGGGAAGGTCCTGCTGAACGGCTCGTTCTGCACCGGCAACTGCGAGTATGCCGTCTGTGTGGTGATCGATGACACCGTGTTTTCCGTCCGCCCGGAGACGACGGAGGAGTTTTTCAACAACGAGATTCTTCCCCGCGTGAGCTGAGGCAGAGCGGGAAGCCGATATGAGAATCATTGACTTCAACTCCACCAAATGCCGGCACTGCTACAAATGCGTCCGAAACTGTGAAATCAAGGCGATTTCCGTTCTCGGCGGCAGGGCGGAGATCATGGAGGACCGCTGCATCCTGTGCGGCCGCTGTCTGGCGGTCTGCCCGCAGGAAGCCAAGACCATGACCAGCGAGCTGGCGGCGGTAAAAGCGATGATCCGCCGGGGCGAAAAAGTGGCCGCACAGCTTGCCCCGGCCTATCTGGGCCTGCTGGCGTTTCGGGAGATCGGCCAGGTCCGCACCGCACTGCGAAGGCTCGGCTTTGCGGAGGTTTTCGAAACCTCCGAAGGCGCTGCCGCGGTGACCGATGCGTATCTGAAGCTCATCGAAGAGGGGAAGATGGACAACATCATCACGACCTGCTGCCCGGCGGCCAACGATCTGATCGAGATGTACCATCCCGCTCTCGTTTCCTCTCTCGCGCCGGTCGTCTCGCCGATGATCGCCGCCGGCCGCATCATCCGGCAGAAGCTCGGCGGCGATACGCGCGTTGTCTTTATCGGCCCGTGCATCGCCAAGAGAAAGGAAGCGGAGGATCCCCGCCATGCGGACGCGGTTGACGCGGTGATCAGCTTTCACGAACTGAACGGCTGGCTGCAGGACGAGAACATCCGCATCGCGGAATGTGAGAGCGATCCCTTCCCGTTTGATCCGGCGGTCAACCGGATCTATCCCGTTACGGGCGGCGTTCTGTCCTCGATGAGCGCGTCCCTGGGGGAAAAGGCAAAAAACGGCTACCGTCAGGTCTGCGTCCACGGCCTTCGCAACTGCATCGAGTTCTGCAGGGATATGGAAGCCGGCTCCATGCATCACTGCGTGGTGGAGATGAACGTCTGCGAACACGGGTGCATCAAGGGCCCGGCGATTACGGACAAAGAAGCCTATCCCTTCAAGATCAGGCTCGATATGGAGGAGAGGGTCCTGCCGGAGCCTGCGGCGGCGGAAGCGCTGCGGCGCAGCACGGACGGCGTTTCTCTTCACAAGGAGTTTCGGGACCGGTCGATTCACGAGCTCCGGCCGAGCGAGGAAGAGATTCGGGCCGTTCTCGCGAAAACAGGCAAGCACAGCCCGGCGGATGAGCTCAACTGCGGCGCCTGCGGGTATGCGAGCTGCCGTGAGAAAGCCGCTGCGGTCCTGCAGGGCAAGGCCGAGCTCGAGATGTGCATTCCGTATCTGACGGCCCAGGCCGAGTCGATGGCGAACCTGATTCTGAAGGAGAGCCCGAACGCGGTGATTATCGTCGACGGGGCGCAGAGGATTCTGGAGTATTCGGATATCGGAGAGCGCTTCTTCGGCGTGAGCAGGGAGCAGGCGCTGAACAGCTTCCTCTGGGAGCTGATCGATCCGAAGGACTGCGAAACCGTGTACCGGACACACCAGAACGTCTACGGGAAACGGGTTTATTATGAGCAGTACGATCTCTGGACGCTGCAGAACATCGTCTATATCCCCAAGCGGGACAGCACCCTGATCACCTTCATCGACGTAACGACCATGGAAAAGCGCATGCAGCAGGAGCGCGAGCGCCGGGACGCCGCCATCGAGATGGCCCAGAACGTCATCCGCGAGCAGATGTTTACGGCCCAGAAAATCGCCGGTCTCCTCGGAGAGACGACGGCGGAAACCAAGATGACGCTTACCAAGCTGATGAATGCCATGCAGATGGGCGAAGGCCCGGACGGCGCAGGCGAAAAGGCGGAGGCCGACGAGGTGCTCCCCCCGGAGGGAGAGGCTTTCCTTTCACCGGAAGAAGCGGGGGATCTGCCCTTTGTCCCGCCCCCCGCGGAAAGGCCGAAGCTGAAGATCAACACGAAATATGCCAGACCTGCGCGCCCCGCGCAGGCTGACAGCAGTGCGGAAGACACCGCCGGGCGGCAGAGGGGCGGCGCGGACGGGTCATGAATATCACGACGGAGATGGCCAGCAGAAGTCTGAACCATGTCGGTGAGATTCTCTGCGGCGACCGGGTTCAGTTTGTTCACCGGAAGGATTCGGATATTCTGGTGCTTGCCGACGGGATGGGCAGCGGCGTGCGCGCGAACATGCTCTCCACGCTGACGAGCCAGATCTTTGGGAAGATGCTGCTGGAGGGCGCGGCCCTTGAGGAGTGCGTCGAGACGGTTGTCGATACCCTGCCCGCGGATCCGCGCACCGGCGCGTCGTATTCGACCTTTACGGTGCTCCAGATTTTCCACGACGGCAGAGGCATTCTTTTTGAGTATGAGAACCCCGGCTGCATCTTTATCCGGGACGGGGAACTGGTGCACATCCCGCGAAACGAACAGATCATCTCGGGGAAGGCGATCAATACCTTCCGCTTTCGGGCGAAGGTCGGCGACACCTTTCTGATCATGAGCGACGGAACGATCCACGCGGGGCTCGGCAGTCTGATGAGCTTCGGATGGCCCTGGGAAGAGATCGCCGCCTTTGCCCTGCGCGGGCATGTCCCCGGCCAGTCCCCGCTGCGCGAGGCTGTGCGGATCTGCGATACCTGCAATGAGCTGTACGGCGGAAAGCCCGGCGATGACACCACCGTCGCCTGCGTCCATGTGACAAACCGGAAGCAGCTGCACCTGATGACCGGTCCGGCGCTGGACCCGGCGGACGACGTCAGGATGGTCAGGGCCTTTATGAGCGGCGACCGTACGGTCCGCCGGGTCGTGAGCGGCGGGACCAGCGCCTCGATCGTATCGCGGGTGCTGAACCGGCCGATGACGGTTTCCATGGACTACAACGGCTCGGATCTTCCGCCGGAGGGCTATATCGAAGGGATCGACCTGGTGACGGAAGGGGTGCTGACGCTCGCCCGGGTCATCCAGATCCTGAAGGAATATGCCGAACCGGAAAGGATCGGCGAACAGTTTTTCAAAAAGCTGGATGAGGCGAATCCGGCCTCCAGGCTTGCCAGAATGATCATTGAAGACTGCACCGAGATCCGTCTTTATGTCGGCACGGCGGTCAACGCGGCATATCAGAATCCGGATCTGCCGCTAGAGCTGGGCCTGCGGAAGAATGTTACCAACCAGCTTTCCGAAGCGCTTGAGGCGATCGGGAAGAAAGTAGAGCGCGAATATTACTGAAGGAGAGAAGAAGGAGAAGCCATGATTACAAACGACAGTACGACCAGCAGCATTACCAGGCGCATTTTTCGGGAGGTTGCGAAGCTCGCCTGGAACGGAGAGCTGGAGGCAAAGAAGGATTTCCTGCCGGAAGAGATCATTCCGGGGCCGACTCCGCAGTTTCGCTGCTGCATCTACCGCGAGCGTGAGATCATCCGCCAGCGCGTGCGTCTGGCCCGCGGCCTCTGCCCGGGCAAGAACGACTCCCGGAACATCGTGCAGGTGATTCCGGCGGCCTGCGACGACTGCGCGATTGCTTCCTACACCGTGACGGATAACTGCCACGGCTGTCTCGGACACGCCTGCTACGAGTCCTGCCGTTTCGGCGCTGTTTCCATTGTCCGCGAGCACGGCAGGGTCCGGGCCCACATCGACCCGCAGAAATGCCGCGAGTGCGGCATGTGCGCGAAGAACTGCCCGTATCAGGTCATCGTGCATCAGGTGCGCCCCTGCAAACAGGCCTGTCCGGCGAACGCGATCACGATGGACGAGACGACGGGGCTCTGCATGATCGACGAGAGCAAGTGCATCCAGTGCGGCCACTGCATCCACGCCTGCCCCTTCGGCGCCCTCGGCGCAAAAACCTTCCTGGTGGACGTGATCCAGATGATCCGCGCAGGGAAAAGAGTGGTTGCCATGGTTGCGCCCGCGGTGGAGGGACAGTTCGGGTCGGACATCACGCCGGATTCCTGGCGCATCGCGCTGAAAAAGGCCGGCTTTGAGGATATGATCGAGGTCTCCCTCGGCGGCGATATGACGGCCGCCGCGGAAGCGGATGAATGGGCCGAGGCCTTTGCAAAGGGCGAAAGCAAGACGACCTCCTGCTGCCCGGCTTTTGTCAATATGATCCGCAGACATTTCCCGGAGCTGAGTGAGAGAATCTCTACCTCCGTCAGCCCGATGTGCGCGGTTTCCCGGCTCGTGAAGAGCCGCGATCCGGAGGCGGTCACGGTCTTTATCGGGCCCTGCCAGGCGAAAAAGAGCGAAGCCCTGGATATCAGCATCAGCGACAACGCGGACTATGTGCTCACCTTTGACGAAGCGGTCGAAATGCTCCGCGGGAAGGAGATCGAGCTCGAGCCTGCCCCGGAGTATACGCAGCAGGGGTCGACCTACGGAAAGCGCTTCGGCAACAGCGCCGGCGTCACCGAGGCGGTGGTGCAGTGCCTGAAGGAAAAGGAGATCGATCCCGGCCAGATCGCCGTCAAGGTCTGCAACGGCGCCCTTGAGTGCAAAAACGCCCTGACCCTGATGAAGCTGGGCCGCCTGCCCGAACGCTTTATGGAGGGCATGATCTGCGAGGGCGGCTGCATTGCCGGTCCGGCAAGACAGAAGACGGCATCCGAGCTGAAAAAAGACCGCGATGCCATGATCGGCCGCGCGGACGCCAGAGGGGTTCACGAGAATCTGAAACTCATGGATGCCGAACAGGTGCACATGCACCGCGAATAAAAAAGGATCTCTCCCGCCGAAGAAAAGGCGGGGGAGATCGGCATTTTTCAGCAGATTCGGAGCGTGACTTCTTTTCCGAGGTCTTCCAGACACCGGCGGAGGACGAGGACCTGATCC
>JAEEGG010024843.1_pt1 | contig 11589 bp, 8 predicted proteins | sample 9134161 | NCBI WGS metagenome assembly JAEEGG01 (sample SAMN16246543, study PRJNA631951) | gut metagenome | biome: gut microbiome; feature: rumen; material: CR-attached | host: Bos | place: Iran: Karaj | collected 2018-10 | reverse complement strand
AAGGCCTTTACAACGCCTATCTCCTCTTCCTTGCCACCCCAGAACTTGACGCGGCGGGTATACTTTTTAACGTCTTTTTCATAGACTTTGTTGGTGGCGTCGAAATCGGCCACAATGGTTTCCCGGCAAGCTCCCAGCGCCGCCAGCAGAAGAGCCGATGCTACGCCGGTGCGGTCTTTCCCCTGCGTGCAGTGGAAAAACACGGCGCCGTCTTCCGTAGCCAGCACATGGCGGAAGAACTGGGCAAACTGCGCCTGGCACTCCGGATCGAACAGCAGGTTGGGATACATTTCCCGGGCCACCTTCTTCCCCTTCTCATTGAAGGCGGCAAAGACGATGATCTTCCGCACGTCAAACTTCTTCTTCCCACGGGTGAACTTCTTCTTTTCCTTATCCGTCATCTGCTCCTTGGCGTGGCCGCTGGCGTCGATGGGAAGGAGGATGTAATCGGCCCCGGGGACCTCCCGGTCGGCCCTTTCCACTTTCTCGCTCTCTGTGCGGAAATCCACCACTTTTGCCACTGGCATCTGGGAAAGGAATTCCAGGTCTTTGTCGGTGGCATCGGCCAGATGGGCGGCCCTGATGAGGACATGATCCTTTACCTTTCTGCCATCCTCCGTGATATAGCCGCCCAGATCCCGGGCATTCACAATGCTCTTGGTGGGGAGAAACTGCTGGGCGTATAGGGAGGAGGAAACGGTCATGGCAAGTGCTAAAACAACTGCGGTCTTATTCATCAGAAGTAGTTTTTAACATGATTGCGGATGTACGAGGCAAAGAAAAGGCTCTCCACCAGGCTGGGCTTTTGAAATTCGTTGCGTACGACCAAATCCAGGCAGGCGAACTTTCCGGCCAGGCGGTTGAACGCTTCCGGGGTTTCCTCACCCGTATACGCTTTGGCAAACGCTGTCCAGAAACGCTTCAGCTGCTCCTCTGACATATGGAAGATGTCCTGCACCTGTTTCATGGAAGAATACACGTTGCATATCTGGAAAAGATGGCCGATGTCGAACATAGGATCCCCGTAGCCAAAGCGGTCCAGGTCTATCCAGTAGTAATTGCCTTCCGATACAATGATGTTGGCCATACTGAAATCTCCGTGAACGCAGGTCTTTTCTTCCGGGATTGTCCGGGCGAATTGGGCAATGATTTCACGGTTCTTTTTGCCGATGAACCTCGCTTTGCCGATGGCCCTCAGCAACTGCTCCTTCCGGCTGGGGAAGATATCCGTATTGCAGGGAGTACGGAACAGTTCCTTCCCCTTCTCACACAGCACCCGAGCCATCTCTTCCGTGCGGTCAGGATTCTCCTGACAGGTCCGGGAGAAGGATTTCTTGTTCCTGATGCGCTGGGAAAGGGTAGCATATGCATCTCCCACCTTCACAATCTCATACATCTTGGGGACCTGAATTCCCAGTCCCTCCACGGCCCTGGAAACCTTGTACTCGTTGGAAACAAACGCAAGCGTATTGATCCCCGCCTTATTCACCTTCAAAATCACATCCGGCTCCGACGGATTCTCGTACACAGTCCCGTTTCCGCCCTCACCCACCTTAGTCCAGGCACTGATGTCTATATTTCTGTATTCGTCCATAGGATAAGTAATTAAATTGTACAAATATACACAGAAAAAAGAAATACGCAGCGGCCCTTGCTGGGCCGCCCTCCTCTGTGGTATCTACTGCCGCCGAAAGCGGCTCCAGGCGAATCCCTTCTTTCCTCGCTAGATTCTGGAAATGGCAATTTCCGCACGGTCGCCGGAAGCAACCTTGGTGATTTCGCGGAAATGGTGGGCCAGCATTTCGGCTGCGCCTTCTTCATCGCCGGCTGAAATCTTTTCGACTATCTTTTTGTGCTCTTCAATGATGCCTTCAGGGGGCATGGAGCACAGATTCATACTCCTGTAGTAGTGGAGAATCTCGGGATTGATGATCAGAAGAAGGTTGTTGATCACCGGATTGTGGCTGCACTTGGCGATTGCGGCGTGGAAAGCAAAGTCCTTTTCATCCCTGGCGGGGCCGTAGGCGTTGGCTATAAAATCGTCGAGCGCTTCATTCAACACCCTGAGGTCATCTTCCGTATGATTCCTGGCGCACTGGCGCACCGACTCGGTCTCCAGAAGCGTTCGGACCTGCACAAGAGAGCAGAAATCATATTTGCCGCCGGTGAGAATGCTGTCGAACTGCTTGACAAGGGCGGTTTTAGAATAATTGACAAGGACCGAGCCGCTCTGCGGCAAAATCCGGAGGACTCCGTAGGACTCCAGACGCTCGAGGGCCTGGCGCACCTTGGCGCGGCTGACAGATGTGTCGGCTGCAATTCTCCTCTCAGCGGGGAGCCTGTCCCCGTGCTCAAAACCAGGCCCCTTCGCCCCCGGGTGGCGACTCCCCACCCCGCGACGGGACGCTCAGCACCGCCACGGTCCCGTCATCCCACGGAGATGGCCGCCAGCACGCCTTTCCTCCTCTGCGACGGGACTCTCAGCACCGCCACAGTCCCGTCATCCCGCGGAGATGGCCGCCAGCACGCCTTTCCTCCTCCGCGACGGGACTCTCAGCACCGCCACGGTCCCGTCACGGCACGAAGTACGGGGGCGCAGCGGGCAAGGTCTAATTACTGATGGGGGATCTTGCCCGCGAGGATGGCCTGCAGGGGCATGAGAGGCATATTGGCGGGCAAGGTCCCGGCCGCAGAAATAGACCTTGCCCGACAGGACCTTACCAGACAGCAGAAACAGACCTTGCCCGACAAGACCTTGCCAGACAGCAGAAATAGACCTTGCCAGACAGGACCTTGCCAGACAGCAGAAAGACCTTGCCCGGCAGCCTCTCCATTGAGAGAAAAAACACTAAAGTCTGCCATCGGCCCGGGACTTCTGGTCCTGCTTGGCACAAAAAAAGAGGCCGACCCGTTTTAGTCGGCCTCTCATAGAAGGAAGGGGCGCATCCTCGCCCCCAGTTTCAGCATGTCATGTGTCAGAGATCGTAGGTCATACCCACGGTCACCATCTTGTTGTTGGCCTTCAGGGGAATATCCAAGTATGGCACAGTGCCGCCAAAGCCGTCGCAATAACCGACGGTGAGGCGGAACCGCTTCAGGGCCACATTCGCAGCAGCGCCCCACACCGGACCATGGCTGCCGGTGCCTGCATTGGCGGTCACGCCCAGCCAGTTCCAGGGATTCCAGGCAAGGGCCCCGCGGACTTCATAGTAAGACATGCGCTTCATGCTCACGTAGTTGCCGGTCGCGCCGACGGCCAGGGCCTTGTAGAACGGCATCTCATACCTGATACCCAGATTCACGTTGAACGGAATGAATTCCAGTGCCGTCCTCTTATCCACCGACTTCAGCCTGAGGGAACCCAGGAAGTCATCCTTCACATTCTCGAACTGGCCCATGATATTCTTGCTCTGAATCTCTTCCAGAGTCAGATTCTTCACGCCCGTGAACGAGGTCTTGCCCTGCGAGCGGGCCGCATTGCCGTAGTACCAGAACATGCCGCCGAAATCCAGCAGTGAAGCGCTCAGGGTGAAGCCCTCGAAAGGAGTGGCCACAACGCCAAGGTCCAGCGACAATCCAGCGCCGGAAGGCAGCCGCCAGCGGTCCTTTGCGCTCAGGTCCAGGAGGTTGAGATAACCTTCCTCGTTTGTCCGTATCTTGCTCCAGCGGCTGGTCAGATCCAGGTCCGCCTCCAGGTCCGCCGTATATTCATCTTCGGAGAAGTACATGTCGAGACGGGACACATTGTAGCGCAAGGACTCGACACCCACCAGCAACTTGGCACGGGCGCCGACGGAAAACGCATCAGAAAACTTATGTGAATACCCATAGGCCAGTTCCACGATGGCATTGCCGGCCAGGCCCATGCCTCCGAGATCGTACCCCATTTCAGCGGTGCCGAGCTTTGCTATGGCAAAGATTTCCTTCGGGATGGAGGCAGAATAGACTGAACGGACATTGGCCTCGATGGTATGGTATGCACTATCCCTTCTCCAGCCGTAGGAGAACAGGTTGAAATCGATGTTGCCGCACAGATAGTTGTCATCCTTCAGACTGCCCAGGAACTCACCGGAGGAGACGCTCGAATGAAGGGCCGTGACTACTTCCCCGTCACGGGGATACAGGAAACTTGCCGCTCCGATGTTGTTTCGCAGCTGGTTCTCCCACTGGCCCACGCTCAGGAAGCCGGACTCATTCTGCAGGGCAGGATTGTAGCGGTAGCCCAGCCTGTAGCCGTCGAGGAACAAAGCCTGCTGGAAAGACTGGGCACCAGCGGCCGATGCTGCGACGAAGAGTATAGAAAGCGCAAATAATATCTTTTTCATAGCTATTGCTCCTCCGGTATGGTTATGCCTCCGCTGAGTTTGGCGGAAGAAGATTTGACGACTATTCCCTGCTTCCCTGAAAGGGCTACATCCCCGAGACCGGGCTGGGCGGCGACGGTCAAGTCGATGAGCAAGGAACTGATGTCCGGGACCGTGCCCTCGAGAGCCTCTATCTCAAGCTTGATCGTGGACGTGGCCGGATGCTCGAGCGAGCCGCCATTGATGGTGAAGCCGGACGTGATCACGAGATTGTCATCGACCGCGGGCTCTTCGCCCTCGGCAAAAGCAGGCTTGAGAGCCCGCACGTTATCGATGCTCACGGCAAGAGGCACCGTGCTCTCCAGCTCTACCGACACCTCGCACTTCTTGACCTTGTACTTGCCTATGGGGATGTTTATATCTCCGGTCGACATATCTTTCAACGGCAGGGAGAAGGTCTCGCCCACAGCCAGGCCGCAGATGTATCTGAATGAAAATGCGAAGAATAGGTTCCCCTTCTTATCAGAAATCTGCGACACCGGATTCGCCGGCAGATCCAGGGTCAGCTTGGAGAAGCTCACGGAGGTCAAAGGTGCAGTCACACTGGCCGGGAGCTCTTGCGTGGCGATAAGTTCATTGTTGGCCCTGGCCTTCAAGGTGAACTTGTCCAGGGACGGCACGGGTACGGATGTATAATCCGACCCGGAGCAGGACAGAGTGGCGCCGCAACTGACGGGGACATCGTCCCAGAGTGGATTGGATGCGGTGATCTCGACTTTCTGGTTCACGGTCTTGAGCCCGAACATACCCAGAGCAGCGGCCATTCCGCCAGCATAGCTCGACTGGAATCCGGCATCCCAGACCTGGGGCGCGGAAACGTTGCCGATCTGCTTTTCAAGCTCGTAGACGCTGGCCTTGAAAATGTCTCCGCTGTTTTCCATCACAAGGGAGCCGTCTTCGCCCTCCTTTATATACTCCCCGATCAGCCCCCCGATCCCGGGCACCTTGCTGACGCCCCCGAGGGTGGAGCTGATGGTGAATGGACCGATGTTGCCGATGGGGACGGAAATCTCTTCCTCGAAGAGAGTTACCTCTTTGCTGAAGCCCTCCGAGATGTCGTAGTCCATATTGGAGCAGGACCACAGGAGCGGGAAGGCGATTAACGATAAAATCAAATAACGTTTCATAGCCCGCAAAATTAATAAAAAGAATCCATTTTGCTAATAGTACGATTATCCTTATATTTGTTTATCCAATACCGGAGTGACGATGAATCCCGTATCCGCGCGCCTGCTCGGCCAGCAGCTGGCAGCACCGCAGTTTAAAGATCCCGCCGACGTGGTGGCCTGGTTCGGAGCCATGCAGGCCCAGGACTACAAGGCCATGCGCTGGGCTGTGGCCATGCGCACGCAAAAGCCTTCATTCAAGGCTTTCGAGAAGGCCTTCGACGACGGACGCATCATCCGGACACACCTGCTTCGCACGACCTGGCAGCTGGTGTCCCGCGAGGACTACCACTGGATGCTGGAAGTATGCCGCACGAAGGCACTGGCAGGGCTTCGCGGCTGGATGCAGTCCAACGGCATCACCATCCCGGACAAGGAAAAATGGCACATACAGGGACTGCTTTCCGGGATCATGGAGGGCAGAAGAGCTGCCCTGAAAACCGATATAGACACTGCGCTGCGGGAGAAAGGAGTCTGCATGGACGACCACAGGCTCTCCTACCATCTGCGGCTCGCCGAATTCGACGGGCTGCTCTGCTCCGGCGACCTCCATCCCACCAAAAGGACGCTTGCCCTCGTGTCCGAGAAAATCGGGCCGCGCCCGCAGATGGATCACGATGAAGCCCTTGCGCTCCTGGCAAGGAAATACTTCCGGAGCCACGGCCCGGCAACGCTGGAAGACTTTGTCTGGTGGTCCGGCATCAACATAAGCGACTGCCGCAGGGGGATGGATGCCATCAGGGACGAAATCGCATGTATACGCCACAAAAAGAAGGAGTTTTTCCTCATGAAAGATGCCCGCACAAGGGGGTTCCGCAGCGGAAGCGTCCTGCTTCTTCCCGCATTTGACGAGTACCTGATCGGCTATAAGAGCCGCCACGTGGTCCTCCACCCGGACCACGCCCCGAAAGCCCACAACAACTCCGGGATATTCTACAGCGTCGTGGCCCTGGACGGCGAAGTGGTGGGCAACTGGCGCCCGACGGAGGAAGACTGCGGCATTTCCGTATTTAAGGAAGGCTCGGTTCTGCCTGAAAACGCCCTTCAGCGTGAAATCCAGCGCTATAAATCTGCTGCTTCACGGTGATGTGGAAGCAGTTCCGCTTCCCGGAAAATGTGTATATTTGGCAAATAAATAACCCATATCATGACAAAAGACAGATTTGACATCAAGGGACTGAAAGGTCTGATTCTCCTGCCCCTGCTGCTGATTTCTTTGACCATGGCGGCACAGCCTGCACCGGGCTCATTCGAGCAGACCTGGACAAAGGGCCCGAAGTGGCTCGAGAATGCCGTCATCTACCAGATCTACCCGTCTTCCTACAAGGATTCCGACGGGAACGGGATCGGAGACATCCAGGGCGTTTTGTCCAAGATGGACTATATCGAGAGTCTGGGGATAACGGCCATCTGGTTCAATCCCCTCTTCGAATCCGGGTGGATAGACGGCGGCTACGACGTCATCGACTACTACCGTGTGGACCCGCGCTTCGGCACCAACAACGACCTGTTGAAACTGATCGACGAGGCCCACAAGCGCGGCATCAAGGTGCTGCTGGACCTGGTCCCCGGGCACACTTCCGACAAGCACCCCTGGTTTGTCCAGAGTTCGCAAGACACCAACCTGCGTTATTCGGACTATTTCATCTGGAGCGACCGGCTGCCGGACGAGAAAGCGGCCAGGGACCTCGAGGAGATGCTCAAGGATCCGAATTACATGCAGAACACGCGTGGAAAATGGATGAAAAGCGACTACCCGCGCGACAAATTCTACTACAAGAACTTCTATGCATGCCAGCCGGCCCTCAACTTTGGCTTTGCCCATCCGGACCCGTCCCGTCCCTGGGAGCAGGGCGTGGATGCGCCGGGCCCGCGTGCCGTGAAACGTGAGCTACTGAATATCATCGCGTTCTGGTATGACAAAGGGGTGGACGGATTCCGAGTGGATATGGCCAACAGCCTGGTCAAGGACGATCCCGGCAAGGTGGAGACCATCAAGCTCTGGCGGGAAATCCGCACCTGGTCGGACGCCAATTATCCCGGTCACGTACTGCTGGCCGAGTGGAACAACCCTAAATACTGCCTGGCATCGGGCATGAACGTGGACATGTACATCAACAGTTCTTCCAACACCAACCGGCTGATGTACTTCGACCGCAAGCACCAGGCCAACGGCGGCGCATATTTCACCCTGGATGGATGCCAGCCGTCGGTCAGGGACCTTTACGGCAACCCCTGGCCAGAGGAGAAGACGGACCGCAGCGTCACCGCGGCCGGAGCCCTCAAGGAATACTATGACCACTACACCGATGCGACGGCGTGGACAAAGGAATGGGGCTATTATGCCTCCATCACGGGAAACCACGACCATCTCCGCCTGAACACCGGAGACCGCAACAGCCCCGACCAGCTACGTGTAATGCTCACGTGGATACTCACCATGCACCTTCCCATCCTGTACTACGGAGACGAGATAGGCATGCGCTCGCTCGCTGACTTGCCCAATGTGGAAGGAGCCAACCATAACGGAAAAGAGCGTGCGGGAGCCCGGACGCCTATGCAGTGGACCGGAGGAGAAAACGCCGGATTCAGCACCTGCGCACCTTCCGACCTCTACCTTCCCGTGTGCCCCGAATGGACGCCGGCCACATCCTATCCTGCCTACCTTGCCTGGAAAGAAGCAGGGGCCCAAAAGCCCACGGCCCCGGGAGCGCCCACCGTGGAGAGCCAGGAAAATGACCCTGAGTCGCTCCTCAACTGGACCCGCATGCTCATCGAATTCCGAAAAACCACGCCTGCGTTCTGGGCCGACAGCGAATTCACTCCCGTCTACAACGCGCAGAAGCCGTATCCGATGGTATACACCAGGAGCGAAGGAAAAGAGACCTGGATTGTGGCACTGAACCCTACAGGCAAGAAACAGGTCGTGAATCTTCCCGCCGGCATCTGCCCGGGCAAAGGAAGCGTAAGCCCGGAAATCTCGCACGGCAAGGTCTCACTCAAGGGTGGGAAGCTTTCGATGGGCCCCACCTCCGTGCTTATAGCACGCCTCCCCGACTGAAGCAGCGCTGCCGTCCGGACATCAACGGCCCTATTTCAACAGCTCGACATACTTTTCGCACAGCCTCTTCCTGGCTTCCCTGCTCTGTTCGCTTCCCGGCTGCAGCATGTCGAAGGCGTGGGCATCGCCGTGATAGACGTCCACCGAGGCCTCGACTCCCGCTTCACGGCGGTTTCTGACATAGGTCAGCGTCTCTTCATAGAAGGGCTCGCCGTCCTGCACGAAGGTGTAGCAGGGCGGCAGGCCGGAATAGTCCGTCTCGCGTGCGGCAGAGGCATATTTGCTCACCGAATCAGTGCCATAGAGCTCCCGGAGGTATAATTTCCAGCCCCAGTGGTTGCGCCTGGTGTCCCAGAAGCGTCCGTGGTTGTGGGCCGACGAAGCCGTGTCCTCGCTGTCCAGCATCGGGTAGAGCGGCAGCTGCAGGGCGATGGGGATTTCCCCTTTGTCGCGGGCGTAGATGCACAGAGATGCGGTCAGGCCGCCGCCGGCACTCTCCCCCGCCACCACTATGCGTTTGCGGTCGATGCCAAGCGTGTCCGCATTGTCATACATCCACTGAAGGGCGGAGTAGCTGTCTTCCAGGGCTGCCGGGAAAGGAGCCTGCCAGGAAAGCCGGTAGTCGGGATACACGAGCACGGCGCCATATTTTTCGGCCAGCATGGGCCCGCAGGTCATCGGCGCGATGTACGGGCCCCAGGCCATATAGCCGCCGCCGTGGAGCCAGAGTATCCCGGGAAGGGGGCCGCCGGCCTCCCTGGGCCGCAGGACCATCACCCACATTTTCCCGCCCGGGGAGTCAATGCGGAAGTTGCTGGCCTTCAGGCTGCCGCCGAGACAGGGCGGAGCAGCCAAAGCCAGCGTCAGAAGCAATAATAACAAGCGCCTGGCCACTTTAGCCGTTGATTATTTGTGTCAAGTGTCCTCAAATTTACAATAATTCTCCGAGTATGCAATTAAAAATGTTTATATTTAGGGCGTAAAAAACAGATTCTTTCGCTCCAGAACAACCGTTTTACCCATGAATAAACACATAAACCTCAGCGAAGAAGCCGGCCGCTGCCTTTTCTGCGAGAATGCTCCTTGCAGTGCCGCCTGCCACAGTGGCGACCCCGCACGCGCCATACGCGCTATCAGGTTCGGAAATGAAAAAATTGCCGCCAGGTGGATGGCGCCCTGCTCCGACGAAGATCTGGCTGCCGCCGAATCCGCCTGCATCCACTATGATTTTCCCCTTCGGCTGCGCGAGATAGCCAAATCCCTGCCCGAAGCGCCCAAGTCCCAGGAAAAGCCCTCACTTGCCGTGGACTTCTGCGGAATCAAGTGCGAGAACCCGTTCTTCCTGGCCTCTTCCGCGGTCTGCACCAACTACGAGATGGTGGCGAACGCTTTCAGGGCCGGCTGGGCCGGAGTTTACTACAAAACAATCTGCCTGCAGGACATCAGGGAGGTCTCACCCCGCTTCGACGCGGTGAAGAACCTCAACGGCAGCTTCGCGGGATTCCGCAATATGGAGCAACTGAGCGAAAACCCCGTCGAAACAGACCTCGACATACTCCGCCGCCTCAAGAAAGACTTCCCGGACAAAGTGGTGATCGCTTCCATTATGGGGCAGCACCACGATGAATGGATCAAACTGGCCAAAATGATGGAAGACATAGGCGTGGATGCCGTGGAGCTGAATTATTCCTGCCCGCAGATGGGCATCTCCGGAATGGGCAGCGACGTGGGCCAGAACGACGAGCTCGTAACCTACTACACGGCCTTCGTGAAGCAGGCGGTGAAGATTCCCGTGATAGCCAAAATGACGCCCAACATTTCTTCGATGCGCAGGGTCTCCACCGCCGCGCATTTCGCAGGCGCCGACGGCCTATCGGCCATCAACACGATCAAGTCGATCACAATGTCGGACGAAGCGGCTGTGAGCGGGCAGCTCACAGTCTCCGGACTCTCCGGCAAAGCCGTGAAACCCATTGCATTGCGCTTTATCCACGAGATGTCCTCAGACAAACTTATGCCCGGGCTGCAGCTCAGCGGTATCGGCGGCATAGAAACGTGGAAGGACGCCCTGGATTTTCTCCAGCTCGGGTGCAACAACCTCCAGGTCTGCACGGCCATTATGGAATACGGCTACAGGATTATCGACGACCTTGTGGACGGACTGGGTAACTATATGCTGGAGAAAGGCATTGGTTCCCTTGATGAAATCATCGGCAGCCGAGTCGGCGATTTCCTCCTGCCTCCCGACCTCGACCGCGAATCGGTGGTGTTCCCCGTTTTCGACCAGTCAAAGTGCCTTGGCTGCGGGCGTTGCTATGTATCTTGCCGCGACGGCGGGCACCAGGCCATAGAATTCGGTCCCGAGAGGCATCCCCGCCTTCTCGGAGCCAAATGCGTCGGCTGCCATCTCTGCCGCCTCGTCTGCCCCACCGGCGCCATTTCAATCTCCAAGAGAGTCCCAAAAAGAAAGTAATAAAAGGAGCACCACCCTCTGAAAACGTCGCTATCGCGCCCCCTCCCACTGCGCTGCGCTTGTGGGCCCCTCCCTCTTATGGTGCCGAGGGTGGCACAGTTTTCAGAAGGTGGTGCTCCTTTTATTCGCTTCTGTAGCTGTCGATGCCGGAGCGGAGGAAAGAAATGAAGGAATCGACGTCGAGGTTATAGCCCCTTACTGGAGCAAGAAGGGCGCCGTCGCTGCCGAGAAGGGCGTAATTGGGCTGGGCATTGACGCCGAAACGCTCCCGCACCAGCCAGGAATTCACGCGGCCGAGGTCTTTCAGGACACGGCCGTTGTCGAGAGTCACCCAGTCCGCTTCGTCCAGCCTGGTCTTGTCGTCGGTGTAGAGAGCCACGATCACGTACTCGTCCTTCAGTATCTGCAGCACGCGCGGATCGCTCCAGACCCGCTGCTCCATCTCGCGGCAGTTCACGCATCCGTGCCCGGTGATATCCACGAACACTGGCCTTCCCAGCCTCTCAGAGGCCGCAAGTCCCTCTT
>JAEEGG010024838.1_pt1 | contig 11591 bp, 9 predicted proteins | sample 9134161 | NCBI WGS metagenome assembly JAEEGG01 (sample SAMN16246543, study PRJNA631951) | gut metagenome | biome: gut microbiome; feature: rumen; material: CR-attached | host: Bos | place: Iran: Karaj | collected 2018-10 | reverse complement strand
TCAGGTAGATATACTCGCTTTTTTCAGGACCGAATGTAAACGACGGACCGAACGTCATGGAGCAGTTGCGGAACAGTTTTATGGAGCAGTTCAAGCTTGCCATGCCGGAAAAATCCGTAAGCGACATGATGCCGAAAGCAGAAAGCCCTACATCGTCATTGTCGAACAGGCTTGATTTTGAAACGCTTGTCGCAATGTAGTGCTGTCCGCAATATGAATAGTTCGCATACTTTGTAAGAAGTTCCGTGAGCGTGCTTTCTTTTATGCTTGAAACACCGAATCCGTTGAAGAAATATTGCAACGAAAGAGAGATTTTAGGCTCTTTCCAAGTGTAAGAACCGCCCAAAGTTGCCTGGAAAACTGGCTTTTTGTCGGCAAAAGAGTTTTTTGCAGCCCAATCTTCTTCAAGTCCCCAAGCAAAAACACCTTCCGCAAAAAGTGAAACGTCTTTTATGCTGCCAGTTGTCGTCGCAATAAGACGTGGAGAGCGTCCGTATTTGTACCAAGCGCCTACGCCAATTTCGTAATTGCCGACAAGAAACTCGTATTTTGCTGCGAGAGCGGCATCGCGGAAAAGGTTTTTCTCGCCCAAAATGCCGTAAACGTAGACGCAGTTCTGTGTTCCGGGAATGGTTATCTGCGTGCGGAGCGATACAGGACCTTCGCGTGTAGCCGTAGGGTCTTCCGGGTCAATCGCGCTAAGGTTTATAACGTCAGCAGGGCTGAAGAAATAGCCGACACCCCATTTTACGGTGTGCTTTCCAAAACGGAAGTAAAAGTTGTCACCAAGGCTGAAATCGGTGAAAAGCTCTTTTACGTAGAAGTTCGGAACATTAGCCATACCCGTGGTCGGAGAGCCTACGGTGAACGCAAACGGATAGTCTACGCCAGCCTTTCCATAAAGACGGAGGATTTCATCCGGGTGCGCGTCAAAGTAAAGCTCCGCGCCAAGTCTTGGTGAAAGCGAAGTGTTGTAGAACGCATCGCCCCAATAAGACGCTTCGCCTGCATCCGATGAAAAGAGATTCGTGAAGTTTACAGCAGAACTTAAGCCGAAAGACGCAGAACCGCCGAAACGCACTTTCTCTGTGTTGATAAGGTCAAGTCCGGAGAAGATAGACTGCGAAGACGACGAGTCATCGGCGGTAATTTCTTCGCCGAACATGTCGTCACCGAACATATCATCATCGGAGCCACTGAAAAACAAGTCGTCATCCGAAGAACCGCCGAACAGCCAGTCATCGTCAGAAGACGAGAACAGGTCGTCGTCTGAGCTTGTGAAAAGCCAGTCATCGTCGGACTGAGCCGCGGCACCGAACAGCATTCCAAAGCAAAGCAGTACGGCGGCAGCTTTTCGGAAGATACCGGATGCGCCGGATGTGCCACAAGAAGCCGTGCCAACTGCGTTCGCTGTGCTTGTGTTTTTAATCATCTATAGTTTCTCCGTTAGTTAATGCTTTCAAGATACGCTTTTGTAAAAATCTTATCCGGAAGCTTATTCAGGCTTATATCAGAGATAATCTGCTGTGTCTGCTCGCCTGGGTTAAGCTCATCGCGCATTATTACCTGTGTTGCGACGTATTTTCCCTGAACCTTTGTGTATTTTGGCATAAGAATTGTGCGCATAAGGCGGTCGCTGGAACTGTAGTCTTCTTCTTTGAGCAGAATCGGAATATCCTTGCGGATGTAAAGGATTTCTTTTGCGTAAGTCGCGTTGCTGGAAATACCTTTTACCTCAACTATATAACAGTCGTAAGAACCGAGCTTACCAACTTGCGAACTGACTACCTGGAAATCGTCGCGCCAGTTGTATTCGCTTTCCAAGTCAGAAACTTTTGTGTCTGATTCGCCGATGTTTTCTTTGATTGATGTATGCTGGAACTGGCGGCCAACAGCATCATAGTACCAAAGGTTGTCGCCTTCGCGGAGGTATCCGTTTCCTTTGTCCGCTTCTGGCAGAATCTGGATTAACGAAAACTGCTCTTTTTCCGGGCGTTCAAAAAGCTTGAACTGCATCTGGCTTTTCGGCTCGCTCGGCTTTTCAACGATAAGAGTTACGGTGCAGGAATAGTCTACATCGCCAAAATTGATTTGCTCGTAAACAGCGTCCAATGCTTTTTCTCCGTCAGCGACTGTCTGTGCGGACAAAGAAAAAACGCAGACGGAAAGCAACAGAACGCAAGCTGTAAGTATCTTTTTCATGTATATCTCCTTATGGTTTGTGTTTTGCGACACCGAAATGCCGCAAAACTGCACTGCCCGCGCTACAAAAGCCACACAAATGCCCCGCGCGAGCAGCCTAAAATCATTTTACTGTACGAAGTGCTTCCGCAGGGTTCATGCGCGAAGCTTTCTTCACAGAGCCAGAAACTGCCACAAGCGTAAGCAGCACGACAACGAGCAGCTTAAGAATAACAGATCCCGGCGTAAGAATAAACGTTATATGGTTATTCTTAAGGAAGAACTGGAACACTTCATCAGTTATCGTGAAGACTCCCAGAATCTTCATTGCGATAATCGCAATGATAAAGCCTACAGCCGCACCAAGAAGCGAAAGCAGGACAGCTTCCCATGCGAACACGCTTCCAGAATCGCGACGACGCATTCCAACGGCACGCATCGTTCCAATTTCGCGGATTCGCTCGTACAGAACCATGCGGTACGTATTGGCAATACCAATCATAACGATGAAGAAAAGCACTACAAGGATACCAAAACTGATCCACTGTGTGTATGAAACAATCTGCTTAAGAACCATCGCCTGGTCATACATCGATGTAACAACAAAACATGTTCCGTTCCAGTCAGAATTGTTCAGTTCCTCGTACATCGCACTGGACGGCGAATTCGGATTTGTCGCTACAGCCTGAAGCCTGTGCGTAACCTGCGGATTCCATGTGCGGATCTGGTTTTCTACAAGCGTAGCGGCTGCTTCCTGCTGATTAAGGTTTTTAAGCATTATCGTGACGCAGTTAAAATCGTCCTGCGGCAGCTCCACAAGCTCGTTAACGTAATCAATATGCGCATAACAAGCAATTGAACCGATAAGGCTTATATCCTTGCTTTTTCCCGCGACATAGAACTCGCCGAAGTTAGCCTGTCCGGAGTATGTGTTAAGAGAGAACAGAATCGTGTCGCCCACTTCAATTTTCATGGACTTCATCGTAGATTCGCTCATTATAATCGCATCGCGTCGTTCTGCGTTCTCCCAAGAACCTTCAACAAGCTGAATCTTATCTTTAAGGAATATTTCTTCGTCAAAGTCACAGCCGAAAATGTTCGTCATATTCTTTCTGCCCTCAAAAATAACTGTTCCGCCTGTAATGGTACGCTTATTCACATACTGATACTGTATTCCGGCAGCCTTTACAGACTCCAGAATCTTTTCTGCATCCTCAGGACCTGTCGAAACGATAGGCTCTTTCGTGCTGAGCGGGCTTGTATGGTTTTCGCGCTCTACAATTATGTTTCCTCCAAAGAGGAACGCAAACTGCTCCTCAAAGTTGCGCATTCCGCCGGTAACTACACCGTCAATAAGCGTTACAATAAAGAACCCGAATGCAATTGCTCCGGCGAGCATGAAAGTTCTTTTTTTCTGCCGGGAAAGGTTACGGAATGCTAAAGATACTGTTTTCATCCTTACTCTCCTTGATTCATTGCTTTAAGCGGCGTAATGCGCAGGGCAAGAGAAACCGGGTAAAAGTTCGCACAAATACTTCCAAAAAGGATAACAAGTGCTGTGGTCAATACAGACTTCAAAGTCGGTATAAAGCCCAATGATGCGCTTCCCAGAATGACTTTCGCGCTTGAATCTGCAATCGTTATGTGGCATGCGTTCAATATGAAGCATATTAAAAGGCCCAGAACGATACCGGCTATACAAGCGAATCCCGAAGTAGTAATTGCTTCTGTAAGGAACAGCTTGCGGATAAAGCCTTTTGAGCCGCCCAAAGCGCGCATCGTACCGATTTCACCAGTGCGCTCAAAGATTGAAACAACAAGCGTATTCATAATAACGATGAATACTACAACCGCAAGGATTATAATCATTACGGTGAAAACACCGGAAAGTATGCCCGTAACTTCAACAAAGTCCGCGGCGGCAGCTTCCCAGTCAACAGCCGTACACATAATGCCCTTCTCACGGAAAATAGCGTTAAGGTCAGCTATTACTTTAGGCGCGTCATCCTTGTCTTTAAGCTTCATCAGCATAAAGTGCCATGCACCGTCGTCAACTGTATTAAGCAAGTCGCGCAAAGATGTGTCGCCAAGGATATTGTCGTAGTCGTCTTCTGAAAGAGCAACATCGGTTATAGCTGCATCAGAGAAGTCGAACATATTATCCTCAAACATATCGTCGTCAAAGCTGCCAAAAAGGTCGTCTTCTGAAAGACTGCTCAATCCCAAATCAACAGTCTCTGGCAATTCCTCGGCAAAAATTGAACCGTAAGTAAGATCTGCAAAAGCTCTTGCCGTATTCGGATCGATGTAACAAAGGTCAACCATCGCGGAATCAACATTCGCTTTTTCATATATACCGCAAACCGTAACCTGGCGAATTGTCTGGCCGCCCATAATGCCGATTGCAAGAACTTTGTCACCGACATTCAAAGGAAGTCCGTAATATGCTTCAAAGTTTTTCTTTGTGGTACTTTCAACAAGAATCGTGGGTTCTGTTTGTGACGGTAACGTTCCTTCAAGCAGGTTTATACCGGAGAACATCTCGTAATAGTCTGGTGATCCTGCGAACAAGTAGCCAAAAGGGTATGTCGCAGAAGGCTCTGGAACATAGTCCGGGTTAGGAATTACCGGGCTGAGCATCATCATGCTGGATATAACCGAACCCTGATGTGCAACAACATGATGTGTCGCATCGTACTCAGCTACGATTTTCTTAAGCTCTTCCGTATCTGGAATTGCCGGGGTGCTTGGTACTGTTCCGACCGTTACGGCAGAAACTCCGAAAAGAGAAATCCATCCGTTCTCAACGTCCGGACCGTGAATCATTATGTCTCCAGTGTAGTTTTCCACAAAATCACGCTGAAGACTCGTTTTAGAAGATTCCAGGAACGCATTTCCCACGATAATGATAGCAACACCAATCATTATAAGAAGTCCCAGAATAATTGTCTTTGACTTATGCTCCCACAAATTTCCAAGAGCAATTCTAATAACTGCAGGCATCCTTAGACCTCCGCAATTTTGTCCGTTACATACTTATCTTCAACAATCTCACCATCCAAAAGCCGGATGATATGGTTACACATGTTTACGATTTTTGCGTCATGCGTAGAGAAAACGAATGTAGTCTGGAATTCCTTGTTCAAGTCTTTCATAAGGGCAAGAATCTGGTCACCGTTCTTGGAGTCAAGGTTTGCCGTAGGCTCATCAGCAAGGATGATAGGAGCCTTTGTAACGAGTGCACGGGCTACAGCCGCACGCTGACGCTGACCACCGGAAAGCTCGTTAGGCTTGTGTGTCTTCCATTCTGTAAGTCCTACTTTCTCAATAAGGTAGTTTATCCAGTCTGATTTTTCCTTTGCGCTCATATTGTTCTTTGCGAGCAGCAGCGGGAACTCAATATTCTCGTAAACATTCAGAACTGGAATAAGGTTGAATGTCTGGAAAATGAATCCGATTGACGAATGGCGCAGTTTTGTAATGCGGTTATCCGTTTTTGACGGCAGAATGCCTTTTTTAACGGCTTTTGCAGCCTGCTTTGAATTGAAATAATTACCGTAAATATCTTTACCGTCTATTTCAAGAGCACCTGAAGTCGGAATATCGATAAGACCGATCATATTGAGAATTGTTGATTTACCGGAACCTGACGGGCCAGAAATAACAGCGAATTCACCTTTGTTTATCTCAAAAGATGCTTTTTTAACTGCCTCAACTTCCACTTTTCCTAAAGGATACACTTTGCGTATATCCGTAAGCTTGATAATAGCCATAAATGACCTCCTATAAAAACTCGACGGTAGCGCCGAGCATGGATTGCACTTGTTTTCACGATGGTTTTATCGCGCATCGTGTGTATTGATACACTAATACACTAATTCAAAAATATAGTCAAGTAATTCCCAACCTGATATAAACAGTTCTCGATTTGCTATATTTCGTTGCTGTTTTTGTGTATCTTGTATATGCACAATATATACATGTGCGTCAAAATTGTCAATGCTAAAATTGCCAGCAATGTGCGCGCACGCCTTGATGTCGTACGCCACAAAACCAAACAACTAAAACATAACACGCGGGGCGGGCGAAAGTGTCACTTTCTGCATCACATCGACTGCCTCGCCCCACGAACACCTTTCAGCCTGCGAAGCTTGCGGCTTACTTAAGCTTCACCGCCGTTCCGTAAGCCACAACCTCTGCCGCGCCCTGCATAACAGCCGAAGAACCGTACCGAACGCCAACAACCGCATCTGCGCCGAGCTTCTCTGCCTCGTCTACCATGCGTTTTGTCGCAATCTGACGTGCCTCATTGAGCATCTCCGTGTAACTGACAATCTCACCGCCAACAAGAGTTTTCATAGCCGCCATAAAGTCACGGCCGAAATTCTTTGACTGAACGATTGTTCCCTTCACCATACCAAGGACTTCATAATCCTGTCCCGGAATTTTCTCAATAGTTACGAGCTTCATATTCTTCTCCTTTATTTATCTCGCGAAATCTTTGTATCAATACGATTATGATACTAGCTATAACACACACAATTACTGCTACAAACAGAACTACAGGCAAAAAGCCGTCACCTAAAGGCACATGCCTTAAACCCAAAAACATCGAAAAAAGTATAAGCGCCAAAAATCCGCATATAACAATTGCAGCCACTGCCGCCCCGGACTTTTTCTTCCGGTTTATGTCTTCTTTCTCAATATCCACGAACTTCGATCCTCCTTGCTCAAGTTTTGTCATCTTTGAAAGATAATCAGCCGCATTCAGCGAATTGATATCTATTGTTTCTTCTTTCAGACTTCCGCAAAGCTCTTTCATCTGCTCCGCGTTCTGCTGCTCTTTCGTAAGCCGTTCTATCTGGTTTTCCATGCAGCTCTTAAAAGAACCCTTCCCGTCAAGGAGCAGCCGGATTTCTTCTATAGGAACAGAAAGCTTCCGCAGCAGCTTTATCCGCTCCAGCCGGTGAACATCCTCCAGCGAATAATCACGGTAATCGTTCTGAGGATTCCGCTTCGGGTTGAGCAGCCCCTCATCCTCGTAAAACCGGATGTTCTTTTTTGTAATGCCGACCAGTTCTTCAACTTGATAAATCTTCATGTAAAAACCCCTGTTTTTCGCGCGGCACTTTCTAAAAACTTGAAAAATGCCCTCGCAACTTTCATTACTGGATATATCCTAAGCCTTCCATTCGGTGGAAGGTCAAGCAAAATTTTTAAAAAAATTAACTTTTTTTCACAGAATTCGTCTAGAATTTCTAAAAAAAACACAGATTTTATTAAAAAGAATGATTCCACATGGTGTAAGGTTGGGCAGGCACACCTTTTCAAAGGTTTTCCCGCCCCACACCCCACCTTTTCCAAAATCCAGTTTTACTAGCTTCGTGCGGTATGTTATAATCTTTTCATGAGCGAAGAAAAGACTATGTACAAAAAGCTGCTGCCGGAAGTTCAGGAGCAGATAGAGCACGACAGGGCGAACAATAAAGTGAATCCGTACCGCTTTAACGACGCGGACGCTGTGCGGCGCGACCCAACGCGCGACAAGGCTAACCTTTGGCGAACAACGTTCATCCGCGACACTGAAAAAATTCTTCACTTGCCAGTGTACAACAGATACGCGGACAAAACGCAGGTTTTTTCTTTCTATAAAAACGATGATATTACGCGCCGTGCCCTTCACGTACAGCTTGTCTCGCGTGTCGCGCGAACTATAGGGGCGGCGTTGGGGCTTAACACAGATTTAATAGAAGCAATTGCGCTCGGGCACGACATTGGCCACACACCGTTCGGTCACGCCGGAGAACGCTTTCTTTCGGAGCTTTTGCACAAAGAAACAGGGCTTTTCTTTAACCACAATGTTCACAGCGTCCGCGTCCTGGACACGCTTTTCCGGCGGAACATCACCTTGCAGACACTGGACGGCATCTTGTGCCACAATGGCGAGTTCGAGCAGCAGGAATACGTTCCGCGCCCGTTCCGCGCAAGCTCGTCCAGTTCCGCGTTCAGTTCCCAGGCGGCTTCCTCAGACGCGCCAGATGCAGCTGCCAGCGCACCACTCGCCACTGAACTTTTCCAGCAATTTGACGCCGCCGTGAACGACTGCTACACCCAAGGTAACGAAGCCATCAAAAAGCTTGTTCCGTCCACACTCGAAGGCTGCGTCGTCCGAATCTGCGACATGATAGCGTACCTCGGCAAAGACAGGCAGGACGCGGAACGGGCGCACCTCATAACAGATGAAACACAGTTCACTTCATGCGAAATCGGTACCGCCAACGCCGCCATAATCAACAATCTTACAGTCGATATAATCAACAACAGCTACGGCAAAAACTACATCCTTATGAGCCCTGAGTATTACAACGACCTTAAAACCGCGAAAAAGGAAAACTACGAAAAAATCTACATGTCACCGGCAGTTTCCACGGAACTCGACACGCTCATAAAACCGATGTTCAGCAAACTTTACTACAGGCTGCTCGACGACATCACCAAAAAAGACAAACGTTCCACCATCTGGAAGCATCACATTGAGTTCATGCACGAGAATACCGGCTGGTATGCGGATGATGGAAACACACCTTACGAGGACACAGACCCGAACATGATAACCGCCGACTACATCGCCAGCATGACCGACGACTATTTTATCGACCTGTACGAGTTCCTGTTCCCCACTGACAAAATGCCCGTCCAGTACAAATCGTACTTCGAAGACATGCGATAAAAACAAAAAAGGCTGCCTTTTCAGACAGCCTTCTATACAGCTTGTTAACAGTTATCAAGCACGAATCAACCTACAGGGAAAGCGGAAAGAACCATGTATTCCCGGCGCTCTTTTACGTTGCCGTTCTCCCAGAAGGAATACTCGTAGATGCTTTCATCGCCATAATTTGTGGTTTCGTGTATCAGTCTACCTGCGGAATCGTACTCATACGTGGTTACATATTCGCCCTGTATTTCTTTTACACGGTTGCCGTTTGAGTCGTATTCGTAACGCCTATCAGGAGCATCTGTATTTTTCCAGTATATTAAATTCCCTTTAGAATCAAACTCCTTCCACCATTCCATCACGCCACGTTTTGCGTGGATTTGTCTCCAGTTTGAATCGTAGTCATACTTCCAGCCCAAAGCTCCGTCTTTATACTTTTGCTGACCTGTAAAGTTTTTATCGTCATAAACGTATGTATACACTTCATACCCAAGGTCTTCGCGGATTAATCTGCCTTTTGAGTCATATTCATAGGAGCTTTCCGATTCTTCTTCCCACTCATAATCGATACCGAAAACAGATTTTATCTTGCCGTCGGGATAATATTCCCAATAGTATTCCGCACCAAAGTCTACGCTGTGGATTTTCCAACCGTTCTCGTCATATTCGACATACCCACAGTAGGTAAGATCCGTACCAATATCTAGCGCAGAAAGCGATGCAACTGAAACAATTAGAATCAAAGTAAGTCCAAGCAATGCTTTTTTGATGTTCATAAAAACTCCTTTAGTTTATTGTAAACCCTTATTTGGCAATGCACAATACCGGAACAACACAATTGTCGTTGTAGTTGTAACCGGATACATCATCCTGCCAAAAGCTATCTTCCATTCCAAGCGAGCCGTAAACGATTTTACGCATTGTATCGTATTGCAGTTCATACTCGTCGGACCAGTATGCATAATACGCCCAACAAGGAGAGCGGAGCCACCATGATGAGTAATAGAACGCACCTTCCGAAAGCGCAAAATCTGTAGCATCAATGCCACCTATTTCTTCTTCTGTCATATACTTTGCAACTTCTGCGACGCTAAGAAGGAAGATTTTATCCTGACAATTAGGATTGTCCAAACTAAGTCCTTCACGGTTTTCTATCAGGATTTCCGGAATTTCTTCGCTTGGCTCGAAACACTGCTCCAAGCTGTTGTCTACGTTCGTAAGAGCGATTGATTTTTGCTCTTCTGCGGTGAATGCCGTCTGCAAAAAGCCGTTGCCAGTATATTCATCGTATCCAGTTTCTGTAAACACAGGGCCATCGTTTGTCAGTCCGGTCATTACGAACGATGAGTAAGAAGTTCCGTTCAGGTAAGCGCGGATTGTTGATGTTGAATAGTTATTCGGATATTGGTCAGCTCTTTCGGCTTCGTTATAAGGAACGCCAGCCATAAGGATAACTTCAGGAAGAAGAAGCATTTTACCCTGATAGTTTTCCGTCAGAACGCGCCATTTAATCGGCTCAACTTTGAAAAAGCGGGTCGTTGGCTCATCCCAGTCATAAATAGTGCGCTCAGAACCGTCGCTGTAAAGGCATTCTATTCCGAGGTATGCGTCACCTTCCTCGAAGTAGTCGTAACTGTGCTCTTCGCCTTCATAGTACCAGGCTCCGTCGCTTCCAAGATAATATGTGAACGCACCGGCTTGTCTTTTCTTTGTCTTGTCTACTGTTACGCCTTCTGCCATAATTGTCTGCGGATATTCGCCAAAAAGCACGTATTTCTCGTTTTTACCGGCTGTTCCGTCAGTTCCGGCTGGAAGTTCCGTGTATGCTTTTCCGTTTTTGCCGGTCGTGGTTTGTGCTGATTGTGCGGCTTGATTGGCTGATGCGGCACTTCCTGATTGTGCGTTTGTTTCCGTTTTACTTGATTGCGCCGAGGATGTTGAACTGTTCCCAACCGCTTCTTCCATGCGACCGGAAGCATATGAGGCTGTACTTAAGACTGCAATAAACATAACAAGTACTAAGATTTTCCATGCGCTCTTCATAGTTATACTCCTTTTTTGCCTTGTGACGGTAATTTGCAAAAGATGACAGATACGTCGCAACAGTCAAAGTTTTACCGCCAGACTACCATATACTATTACTGTAGCACATGTTTCTTAACAGAGACTTAACTTTAAAATTTTTTTCGATTTTAGACGAGTTTTGGGTACGCGTGCCAGCAAGTGGTCGGTTGCGCATCACGCGGCGCACTTAGCAGATTATGCCTTTTGTTGAAGGAATAGCACCGTTCCGGCGGATGTCTATTTCAACTGCCTCGCGTATTGCCCGCGCCGCCGCCTTGAAAAGTCCTTCCATCTTGTGGTGGTCGCTTCTGCCCCGTAAAGTGTCCAGGTGCAAGTTGCACCGCGCCGTACTCACGAATCCCTGCCAAAAGTCTTCAAAACAGTCTGTCTGGAAAGAAGCTTCCTTGCCGTCCTGCCCCAACGAAACTAGCGGAATACCAGTAAGATCGGCATTGCAAACAAGGTACGGACGGCCGCCAAAGTCTACGGCGGCGCGGCACAAAGATTCGTCCATAGGGTACAGGCACGAGCCGGAACGGAAAATGCCGGCGCAGTTTCCAAGAGCCTTCGCAAAGCACAGCCCCAGCGCAATGCCGGTGTCTTCTATAAGGTGGTGCTGGTCAACTTCCAA
>JAEEGG010024833.1_pt1 | contig 11592 bp, 2 predicted proteins | sample 9134161 | NCBI WGS metagenome assembly JAEEGG01 (sample SAMN16246543, study PRJNA631951) | gut metagenome | biome: gut microbiome; feature: rumen; material: CR-attached | host: Bos | place: Iran: Karaj | collected 2018-10 | reverse complement strand
CTTCATAAAGTGCGAGATTGCGGAGGGGCGGTTGAAGGCCGGCGAGACGCTTCCCGCGATAAAGGACATCGCCGAGGCGATCGGGACAACGTTTCGCATCGCGCGTGGGGTTGTAGAGCGCCTTGCACGGGAAAAATACGTCCGTTCGCGTCCGCGCGTCGGGACTGTTGTCCTTTCGCGCAGCGCCAGCGCGCTGCGCGGACGCGTCCTGTTCGTGCTTCCGGACGTGGACGCGTGCAGCTACCATGTGATGATGATCGCCGACGCGCTTCGGCGAAACCTGGGTGCGGCGGGGTATGCGTTCTCCACGGTCGTCTTCTCGAAGGACAGGAAGCTCGGGCTTTCGTTCCTGAAGCACGAGCTCGTCCGAGCGCCTGGCGTCGCAATCGCGATCTACAGCACGAAGCCCGTCAGGAAGTGTCTGCGCGAGGCCGGCGTGAAGAGCGTCTTCATATACGGCGACGAGCCTGCGAAGGACGAGGGACCCTGGATACGCTTCTCGGCAGAGGAGGCGATTGCCAATTTCGTCCGGCACTGCGTCCGCATCGGCGTCAAGCGGGTCATGCAGGTGCGCTTCGACGGAAACGAGACGCCGGACGCTGGAAAGGCGCTTGCGGAGAAGGGGATCAAGTCCGGATGGATGACGGTGCCGCGCATGGACGAACTCGGACGATACGAGGGAATCGAGCGGTCGGCATACAATGTGTTCATGGACATGCCTCGGCAGGATTTTCCCGACGTGTTCCTCTTCTGGGACGACTTCGTCGCGCAGGGGGCGCTTACGGCGTTTCTCGGACGCGGGCTCAAGATTCCGGGCGACGTCAAGGTTGTGGCGCTTTCGAACCGCGGACTTGGTCCGGTCTATTCCGAGGCCCTCACGCGCTTCGAGTGCGATGCGTCAGAAACTGGCGAGAAAGTCGCCGCATATGTGCTGGCGCGCCTTGCGAAGGGGCGTATTCCGCCATCGCCGGTGATTGCTCCGCGCTATGTTTTCGGGAGGACCATGCCGTATTGATGGTTAGGTGGTTGGGTAGTTAGATGGTTATGGATAAACTCGGTTGGAAGGTGCGCATTGGATTCGGCGCGGGTGACTTCGCGCAGAATCTGGTGTATCCTGCCGCCGCGATGTATCTGCTCTTCTTCTACACGGACGTTCTCGGCATCGCGCCTTCGGCAGCGGCTGCGATATTCCTTGTCGCGCAGATCGTCGACTTTGTGTGGAATCCGTTTGCCGGCGCGTTCATCGACAGCCGATCTCCGCGCCTCGGAAAATACCGCACGTGGCTCCTCGCCGCGGGGCTTCCGCTCGCCGCGCTTGCCGTGATGTGCTTCTGGAATCCGTTCGGGGCGCAGGGAGGAATTTTGAAATCCGCATACGCGGCGGCAACGTACATCGCGTTCTCGATGTCCTTCACGCTCGTCAATGTCGCATACGGCGCTCTCGGGGCGTCGCTCAGCCGAGACACGGACGAGATAACTGTCCTGACTGCGACGCGCATATTCCTTGCGAACGCCGCGTGTCTTGCCGTGGCCGCGGGAGTGCCGATTTTGGTGGGGGCGTTCGGCGGCGCGCTCGGTGATCGCGCCCTACCGTGGCGAACGGCAATCTTCATGGGGCTTGGGATGCTTCCGTCGTTTTTGTTTCTTCCGCTGCTGCCGTGGCTGCGGCGGAAGCTTGGCACAAGGGGGCTGTTCTATGCGTTTGCGCCTGTTGCCGTCGCCGGGATGGCCGGGCTCTACATCCTCAGTCGCATGGGAGCGGCGGGCTTCGGCTCGTCCGTCCTGGTTCATGTCGCGCAGTTCGTGAAGGCGACTGGGATAATCGTCGCGACGGGCTATATGTGGGCGCTTGTTCCGGAGGTGATCGAGCATTCCGAGCGCCTCACGGGGCGGCGTCTTTCGGCGGTGATTAGTTCTATCATGGGAATATTCTTCCGTCTTGGAATGGCAGTGGGGAAGATTCTTCCCGGCATCGTTCTCGCCTGGACCGGATACCGCGCAGCCTCGCAGGAGGAATCGGCGTCGCTTTCGGCCGATCCGCACGCATGGCTCGCCACGATGGGCGTTTTTGCGCTTGTCGCGGCGGCGGCGCTTGTGTTTTCCTTTTCGCAGGCAAAGGAGCGGATCGTCGCGAATGCCGCGGATGACTCTCGCGTGGGGATCGGCGAGATATGGCGTGAGTTCTGCCGAAACAGGCCGCTTCGCGTGCTTGCGCTGTTCTTTGTCCTTGCGTTTGCGATGATGTCCGTCGGCAATGCGGCGGGGGCGTATTTCATGAACGGACTCGAATCGCAGTCTCCGCTTGCGCAGGAAGGGGTGCGCTGGCTCGTCTGCGTCATACCTTCCATCCTCATCTCCGCCGCAGCGTTCGTCATCTCCCGCTACCGTGTTTAGCCGCCGGCCATTTTGCCCATTTTGCCAAAAATTCTTGTTTTTTTTTGGTGCCGCTTGTCGGATTGTGGTGCTATAATAACAGCAGTTAGGCCACCATATACAAAAGGAGCGTAAAATGAAGAGAATGTTGATTCTTGCAGCGGCGATCGGTCTAGCATCAATCGCCTGGGCGGAGACATACAATCTGTCTACAATAACAAGTGACACTGTAATTCCATCTGGTAGGCAGACCTTAACTGGTACGCTTGCCGCGAATTGCAAGATAAGCCTTGCCGATCAAGCCATTGTGACGCTTTCCAACGTTAAAATCGAGGGCAGCGATATTTACAACTCGAAGTGGGCCGGGTTGACATGTGAGGGCAGAGCGACAATCATACTTGAAGGCAGAAATATAATACGGGGGTTCTACAATTCGTATCCTGGCATCTATGTTTCTGTAAACGGCAGACTTACGATTGAAGGCACTGGCACGCTCACCGCCAGCAGCAACGGCAGCGGGGCAGGCATCGGCGGCGGCTTTGACTTGGATTGCGGCAGCATTTATGTCGAAGGCGGAACTCTGTTCGCATATGGCGGCTCCGGTAGCGCCGGAATTGGAGGAGGGGGTAACGCCAAGTGCAGCGATATATCTATTTCCGGAGGCGATATAACAGCCACTGGCGGCGAGAGTGCGCCCGGCATCGGTTCCGGCGGAGCCGGTTCCTGCGGCAGAATTTCGATTGTGGGCGGACGCGTGGATTGTACTGGAGGTGAGAATAGTGCAGGCATAGGTTGTGGCGGCACATCCTCGGCGGTGGCACCTGCCGCATGTGCTGAAGTCTATATTTCGGGCGGGACCGTTAAGTCAAAAGGTGGCTCCTCCGGAGCCGGAATAGGAAGCGGACGCTGGAGCGATTGCGGTATGATCACGGTGGTAGGCGGAAGTGTCACGGCGTCAGGCAGTTCCGCTGCAATCGGTGCAGGAACTTCTGGAATGTGCTGCTGCGTTCTTATCGGTCCGGATATAACGGTTGTGAAAGCGACCTCGTCTGATGGAACCGGGCTAGCAATAGGAAAAGGTTCGGGCAGTATTTGCCGACTTGTATCGATTGACGACAGCCTTTTCGTCTCAGACAGCGGGAATACGCGTACCCTCACTTCTAAAATAGTTAATCTTGGGAATTTGACGGGTGATAAGACAGTTGAAGACGGCATGATTATCACGGGTACCCTCGGTGGGAATTACAAGGTGTCCATCGCGGCAGGCGCGACTGTGACGCTGCGCGACATTACAATCAGCGGCGAGGACAGTTCAGATTATGACTGGGCAGGTCTCACATGTCTTGGCGATGCAACATTCATCCTCGAGGGAGTAAATAATGTCACGGGATTCCATTCGTACTGCCCGGGCGTTTTCGTCCCGACGGGCAAAACGCTTTGGATAAGAGGAGAAGGCACCCTGCGCGCGTTCAGCAACGGCTGGGCTGCCGGCATCGGTGCCGGTTACCGCCAGACAGCCTGCGGGAACATAACAATAGAAGGTGGCACGATTGTGGCGAGCGGTGGTACTGGCGCTGCCGGTATCGGCAGCAGCTTTGGTTCTGCGTGTGGCGACATCAGTATCCTTGGTGGAGAGGTATACGGCATCGGCGGCGAAGCGGCGGCAGGCATTGGATGCGGAGCCGAAGGAAGCTGCGGCGCAATCTATATCATTGATCGTGGGATTGGAATTATTGAAGCGCAGGGAGGTGAAGCCCAGTACGGTTACAGCGCGGGGCAGCCGATCGGCTTAAGTGGATACTCCGGGTCATCTTGCGGCAGCATCTACATTGACCCAACCCTTATTGATGAGTCCGTCGGAAGTCTTAGGCGGAGGCTCAAGCCGAATAAAATCGATCTGGGCTCGCTCAGCGGCAGCTACGAGGCGTCGGACGGCGATGTGATGGTCGGTGATACGTCCTACACAGTTACGATTCCTTCTGGGGCAACAGTGAAGATCAATGGCGTACAAGTGGCTGGCGCGGCGGGCGGAACTGTGCTTCCCTCGCCAGCTTTCGCTGCTGACGGCGATGCGGCGACGACGAAGTTCGTTAAGGGGACGGACGGCAATTGGACGCTTACGGCATTTGCGGAGCTTGGTAACGACGCGCTCGGTAAGGACGTGACGGATGGTCAGATCAAGGTCTATTCCGCTGACACCCTCGAAGGGCTCGCGACAGCTTCGCCGATGACGAGCGGGGTCGCGATTGAAGAGAAGACGAGCGCCGTCAAGACGACGATCAAGGTCACGCCTTCTTCCGGTTCGCAAAGCCAGTTCTTTAGAGTCAAGTTCGGCGAATAAGTCAACGGCTTAGTGTGCGCGTGCCCTAACAGGCGGCGGTAGCGGGACTGTCGACGATTCACTTATCAATCCCGCGCCGTCTCCTGCCTTCCATTTTGCCCATTTTGCCAAAATTTGACGTCTGATTCCTGTGTTGCTTCGCTTGCTCAAATGGTATAATGATACCGTAAATGTTCAAGCAGTTACCAAACAGGAGCCAGCCATGATACGTAAAGTCTTAGGCCGCCTTGCTGCGGTCCGTCCGCTCGCATTCGCGTTTTTCGTGCTCGCGTCCTTCGCGGCATCCGCGTTTGACACGCCCTACCTCACCTTCCGAAGCGAAGCGAGCTTTTCGCTCAGCGCCACGAAGGCTTGGGACGGAACGCTCCAGAAGGCCACTGGCAATCCGGCGGATGGTTTGTCCTGGTCAGAATGGACTGGCGCTGCGATTACGGCCGTCGAGTCTGACGGGCAGTACTATATCTACTTGCGCGGTACTGGGAACACGGTCGTAAACAACAGTTTTACCGCCTGGACGTTGACTGGTTCCAATGTCTACTGCGATGGCGACATCGAGACGTTGCGCGGTTATGACGGCGACGTGCCCGCGATGGCCGAGTCCTGCTACAAGTGCCTATTCGCGGGATGTACGGCCTTAAAGTCCATACCGACACTTTCGGCAACGACGGTACCGACATTGTCGTATTATCACATGTTCCAGAATTGCACCAGCTTGGAAATCAATACCTCCGGAGTGGGTGTCGAGTGGTCTTTCCCAGCAGGTACCACGGGTGCAGGCATCTGGAATTATGATATGTTCTCTGGCACGGCAGGCACGTTTACCGACAACCCAGTCCCAGGCACGACTTATTATGTTGCGAGCGCATTGCCATACGGTCAGCTGTTTCAAAAGGATGGTAGCGGCACACTTACGCCAGTATTCTCTGGGGCGTTGGTCAGCATTGATCTTGCGCCCACAATCAAGAACGGCGCGACTCCATACGTTTTTACGCTTGCGAGCGGAGCGCTGCCACCGGGGCTGAGTATCGATGGAGCGACGCTTTCAGGTACACCCACAACGCCTGGTTCGTATGATTTCACGATGTCGGTTGAAGATGCCGAACATCACACGCTGGCAGCCGCCGCTTATCATCTCCTTATAATGCGGAGGGTTGTTGCCCCCATATCATTTATAGGACCTGACGGGGTTCCGGTCACGACAAACTGCGTCGAGTTGAATGAGGGTATAACGACATGGGACGAAGAATGGTACGTGGTAAGCGGCACGTTGGACTATGGCATAGGTGGAGTTGCGGTCTCCGGCAACGCCAATCTTGTCTTGGCAGATGAGTCTCTTTTGTCAGTTACTGGCGCGATTAACAAGGCGGGCATCAATGTTGCTCCAGGCAATTCGCTTACAATCTACGCGCAGAGCGTGGGAAGCGGCACTCTAAATGCAAGCGGAAACAAAGACAACGGTTATTCTGCCGGAGGTGCGGGCATAGGCGGCAATGACCATGAGGGTTGCGGCACAGTAACGATCAATGGCGGTGTCATCAATGCATCAGGCGGAAATTATTCTTCTGCCGGCATTGGCGGTGGCTATTATGGCGCTGGAGGCACGGTGACGATTAACGGCGGCACGATTACCGCCATTGGTGGCACTTGGTATGGCGCAGGCATCGGCGGAGGCTATTATGGTGCTGGAGGCAATGTAACGATAAAAGGCGGAACGATAACGGCAACAGCAGGAAGCTCTGGCGGGTGCGGCATCGGCAAGGGCTATTACGGCTCGTCATCAGGTACACTAACAGTTGGCGCGGCAGTTTGCGTCAAGGCAGGTTACAGCGCAAATCCAACAACGGAACTCGAACATGGCGATGGAGGCGTTATTACAGTAGGCTCGGAACGCTATTTCTACGTTGAGACATTGGGAATGACTCTCGTGGAGGGCTCACTTGACGCCTACACTAATGAGAACAAGATTTGGGATTTGAACGAAACGATTGTTGGCGGCGCAACGCCTTACTCGTTCTCCGGCACGGTTCCCGACGGACTGTCGCTAACAAGCGCAGGCACGCTTTCCGGCGCAGTTGCCACGGCTGGATCTTATCCTTTCACGGTTGTTGTTACTGACGATGCCGAGGACACCAAGAATTTCATCTACACGCTGACGGTCATGGATCCCACTCCTCTCTCGGCGCAGAGGAATCTCGGCACGACAAAGATCGGCAAGTCCAAGGACTTCAATCTTGTCGATACTATTTCAGGAGGTGTTCCGCCTTACACGTTCGCATTCTCCGGCGACCATGCGTCTGAGTTCTCGCTTTCGGGCGGCACCCTTTCGTTCTTGTCTGCCGCTCCAGGCAACTATTCGTGTGCGATTAACGTGACCGACAAGCTTGGCACAACGCTCACGCCTGCACCCGTATACACTGTCGAGGCCGTTGCGGCGACTGGATTCACTGACGACGACCCCGAAGAGCCCGCGAGCGGCGTGGTCGTCGGTTGCCGCACTCCCGAAGGGGTCTTTCAGAGAACGTGTCACCAAATAGAGAATTCTTCCACTGTTGTCACATGGGAGGATAGTTGGTATTATGTGACAGGTAATGTCTCGTTGAGCGCAGGTGCGATAGTCAGTGGGAAAGTCAGCCTCATACTTGGCGATGGCGCGGCATTGACGATTGTGGGCGCGGCCGACAAGGCAGGCATTGCGGTATTGCCGGATAATACATTGACTATTTATTGCCAAGGTGTCGGCAGCGGCGTCTTGACCGCAACCGGCGGCAGTGGCAGTGCAGGTATCGGCGGAGATCATTACAAAGCCTGCGGCAAGGTGACGATTAACGGAGGAGTTGTCACGGCAACTGGCACAGGTTGGTCCGCCGGCATCGGCGGCGGAGACGACGGCAATGCTCCTGGTGGAGACATTGCCGTCTACGGGGGGACCGTTACGGCGGAAGGAGGCAAATCCAGTACGCCAGGCATAGGTGGCGGTTATTCGGCTCCTAATGACGGCACTTTAACGGTCGGCGACAACGTTGTGGTTAAGGCCGGTACGAGTTCGGATTTGACAGATGCAAACATCTTGACGCCCGTAGACGGCAAGATAACAATGTCGCACAGCAGCCGTCAGTATTATAAAATCGAGACGATTGGCCCCGCGCCGCTTTCGCAGACGCAGAATTCGTTTGCCGTCTACAAGGACGAAGCGGTCGAGCTTTCGTTCGCCGATACGGTCAGCGGCGGCACGAAGCCCTATACGTTCGCGTACAAGTCGGGCTCGCTGCCTGCGGGCATCTCGAGCGCGACGTTCTCTGGCACGCCGACGGAAGCGGGAACGTTCGTGTTCGTCGTGGCGGTGACGGATTCGGGCGTTGATGCGGAAGCGCAGAACGAGGATTTCACCTATACGCTCACAGTGACGGCGAAGCCTAAGACGATTACCTACTACAACGGTGGTGACGAGATTACGGGCCTTGCGCCGTCCAACTATGTCGAGGGCGTTGGTGCGACTCTGCCGACAACAGCACCTGCGGCGAGTGGCTACGAACTGGAAGGGTGGTATTTAACCTCCGCCTGCGATGGCGACAAGGTTACCACGATTCCCGCCGAGGCCACGGGCGATCAGGTGTTTTACGCGAATTGGAAGGCTACTGTCTACAATGTCGTCTACATGAAGGATTCGACGACGCAGTTCGACGATCCCGCGCCTACGACATATACGGTCGAATCTGAAACGCTTGTCCTGCCGACGACTGCGGTAAACGCGGGCAAGGCGTTCTATGGCTGGTACGAGAACTCTGGCTGCCTGGGCACTCCCACAACGAGCATCCCGCACGGCTCGACAGGCGACAAGGTTTTCTACGCCAAGTGGGGTGCGGTGAAGAGCAACGAGACATACGTGAACGCCGCAGGGGCGGTTCAGCCTGCCGTGGAATGCGCGGAAATAGCGTCTGACACGACAACGCTTGAAACAGGCTGGTATGTCGTGAAGGACGATGTGACGATTACCACATTCGTCACGGTTTCTGGCGATGCCAGCATAATCCTTGCGGACGGCGCGACGCTTACGATAACGAGCGACAACAGCTACAAGGCGGGCATCAACGTTCTGGACGGAAACTCGCTGACGGTCTACTCTCAGACGGCGGCTGGGACTGGCGCTATTGATGCAACCGGCGGCACTTTGGCGGCAGGCATCGGCGGGGAATGGAAAGAAAGCTCCGGAACGGTTACAATCAACGGCGGCAGCGTAACGGCAGCCGGCGGAAACAACTGCGCAGGCATCGGTGGCGGAAGCAATGGCAATGGCGGCGTTGTTGTCGTGAACAACGGAACCGTGACGGCCAAGGGCGGCGATTTCGGCGCGGGCATCGGCGGAGGATATCAGGGCAATGGTGGAACTGTGACCATCAACAGCGGAACTGTGACTGCCTACAGCTCGGGGTATGGTTCAGGGATCGGCAAGGGCTATACTGGTAGTTCCGCTGGTTCTCTTACGGTTGGCGCAAACATGGTGGTTGAGTCCGGCGATGACGCAGGCTCGCTGACTGAGCTTGGAACAGGCGGCGCAATCACTCTCGATGGCTTGCGGTATTATGTCGTCCGCAAGGCTGGCGTTGCGCCGCTTGCGCAGACGGCGAGTGCATTCGCCGCATACGTCGGCGAAGCCTTCGAGCTGAATCTTGACGATACGGTCCGTGGCGGTTCTGGTTCGTACTTGTTCACACTCAAGGATTCTACGCTCCCAGCCTGGCTTACGCGCACGGGCAACGTGCTTTCTGGCACGCCGACGGCGGAAGGCGTCAGCTCGTTCACGTTCACAGTTGAGGATTCCGTCGAGACAACGGTTGCCGACCTGGACTGCACCTATACGATCACCGCGAGCATAAGACCTCAGCCGATCACATACATGGACGGTTCTGAAGTGATGACGGGCCTCACGCCGTCCAACTACATAGAAGGCGTGGGTGTAGAGCTGCCTGAGACGGCAAGCAAGACTGGCTATCTCCACTTGGGATGGTATACGGCGGCCATCGGCGGCGAGAGAGTGTACTCGGTTTCTGCCGAGGCGACCGGTCCCCAGACGTTCTACGCGCATTGGACGACCGAATCTTACACGATTACCTACAAGGACGGAAACACGACGCTGACAGGTCTTGCGCCGACATACTACGACATCGAGACGGCGACGATTAACCTTCCGGAGCCGCTGGCACCAGAAGGGAAGGCGTTCGTGGGCTGGTTCACAGATCCAGATTTTAATATACAGGCGACGAGCATTCCCGCAGGCTCGACCGGCCACAAGACCTTCTACGTCAAGTGGCGCGATGCCGAGGCGGGCGAGGGCGAAGATGTCGTTACGTTCATTGATGCGAACGGCTCAGAGCGTACCGAGAAATGCAAAGTGTTGACATCTGCCATGACGACGCTGGAGACGGGATGGTATGTGGTTAACAACGACCTCACTGTCAATTCTTCTGTAACGATTGACGGCAATGTCAATATTGTTCTTGTTGACGGAAAGACATTGACGGTGAACGCAAATAACGCCTGGGCGACAGCCGGTATTGCAGTCGCAGCCGGGAATTCGCTTTCGATATACGGTCAGGCAGAAGGTACAGGTTCGCTAAATGCTACTGGTGGCGATTATGGCGCGGGCATTGGCAGTGGATACAACAAGAACGCTGGAAATGTAACGATTAACGGCGGCACTGTCACTGCAACAGGCCATGATGCTGCGGGCATTGGCGGCGCGCCATCTGGTGTTTGCGGAACGGTAACAGTCAATCGCGGTACGGTTGTCGCAACTGGCGGAGGCATGTGCCCTGGAATCGGAAGCGGGAGTTCTGCAAGTGCCGGTGGCACAGTGATAATAAATGGAGGCGATGTGACCGCTACTGGCGGCTCGGGTGGCGCAGCCGGTATCGGCGGCGGCAACAACTGCCCTGGTGGAATTGTGACAATCACAGGTGGAACGGTTGTAGCGACAGGAACCGACGGTGCGGGTATCGGTGGCTCTGGATCTGGTGCTGGCGCGGCTGTGACGATAACGGGTGGTTCGGTGTCGGCAATAGCAGGAGCATCTTATAGATATGGCATTGGAGGCGGCAATACGGCTACTGACCAAGGATCGCTGACGGTCGGCAACGGGATGGTCGTTCGTGCAGGCGAGGGAGAAAATCCGGCCGACGAACTGGATGTTGATTCGAACGGAGCCGTGACTCTTGTTGCGCATCGCTACTATGTTGTTGACGATGGGAGCGCGCCAATCGGACCGACGCTTTACGAGATACAGTACTTCGACGGACAGTACAACCAGATTCAGGTTGAGCCTTCGAAGTACGAGGCTGGAACGGTGACTGTTCTTGGTACGCCTGCGGAGAAACCCGGATATGTGTTTGTCGGCTGGTACACGCTGCCCAACTTCAACAGCGAAAAGGTGACGCAGATAGGCGCGAACGAAACCGGAGTCAAGATGTTCTACGCCAAGTGGGAGAAGGCGGCCGAGCGCGCCGTGGTCGAATATCTTGATGTCGACGGTGTTACGAAGTCCGTTGAGTGCACGATTATCTCCGGCGAAAAGGATCTGCTCACCAACGGATGGTACGCCGTCACCAACAGTGTGACATTGACGCACGGCCTTGGCGTTACGAATGACGTCAGGCTGGTTATCGCCGACAATGTGACCTTGACGGTGTCGAATGGAACTTTCGGAAAGGCCGGCATCCATGTTCCGTCCGACAGCTTCCTGACGATCTTCGGGCAGTCAGGAGATTCTGGTGTCCTGTCCGTTACGGGCGGAAGCTATGCCGCAGGCATCGGCGGAGACCGGGATGAGGCTTCCAGCGGTGCTGTGACGGTCAACGGCGGGGTCGTTGCAGCGCAAGGCGGCA
>JAEEGG010024829.1_pt1 | contig 11593 bp, 11 predicted proteins | sample 9134161 | NCBI WGS metagenome assembly JAEEGG01 (sample SAMN16246543, study PRJNA631951) | gut metagenome | biome: gut microbiome; feature: rumen; material: CR-attached | host: Bos | place: Iran: Karaj | collected 2018-10 | reverse complement strand
CAAAAAGTAAATAAGACCTGAAAGGCAGACTGCAGCCATGCGGCAGACAAGCTGTTTCCAGCATAAGGACCCTCGAAGAACACGCATTCGAGGGTCTTTTCTTTTGAAACGGCCTTCAACAATCGCATCACTCAAACAAAACTCTGGAGGGAGCATCGCTGCGGCCTCCAGAATCGTCCCGGGTACTATTTACTAACTTTACTAATTAGCTATGGTAGTATGCTACTTGAACATTGTCTGCTTGATCATTTGCTGGATGTCGGCAGGTGTTTCCTTCATGCGGCAGCAGTCAACGATATACTTGCGCAGCTTTTCGGGCATGGAGGTCTGCTTATTCCAAACAGCGTTCAACGTTGTCCAACGACCCTTGAACTGAGTTTTCGAAGTCATTATCAGACCGTCGGGCGAAGAAGGACGCCCCATCTCGCTATAGACACCATTCTTGAACGAATAAGTGCCATACTCATGAGGAATCACGACGCACTCCCCATCCTTGGTCATAGCGATTTCAGCGCAGGCGTATTCCCCGTCAGGACCATAATACTTGAACTGCGTGTAGCCCGTTTCCTTCCCGCAGATGGTTTTCTTTTCCCCATCCCACTGCATCCACTCCAGAACCCATGAACCGATAAGTTCCTTGTCGTCGATTCTGACGTTCTGAGCACTTACTTGCAGCGCACTCATGAGTGCCACTGCCATCACTAACATTGCCTTTTTCATAAGCTTTACGTTTTTTATAAGGTTAGACATTTGTTGAATTGTCGCTGCAAAGGTAAGCACTTTCCGTTCTTCCTCCAAGGTTTTGAGTTTGCATCTGCTTTGCAGCTACTTTGCATTTTGTTTGCAGCCCTTTAAGCCCCGATGGAAAGGATGAATTCGTCCCACTCACGGGCGCCGCCCTTCTGTCCGAACACCTTCTTGTAGAGCCGGCTGCGCACGGTGCTGATAGTACTCACATCGCGAGCCAGCACAGCGGCTATGTCCGAGGGGGCAATGCGGAGTTTAATGAGCAGACACACCTGGTATTCGAGTTCCGACATCGTGTAAAGTCCGCGCAACTGACTGATAAAGCCAGGATATACTTTCCTGATTTGGCTCTCAATCTCCTGCCAATCATCCTCCTTCAGCCGCTGACCTGTAGCCAAGCGACGCTGCAATGCCTGATAGACATCAGAATCGAAGAAGGCCGTTTCCACCGACGCAATGGCTTGCCTGACGGTCTGCGGACGCTCCTGCTGCACTTCCTGAATCTGCTGCAGCTGGAGCTGCAACTGCCTCCGACGGCGACTGGCGACGATGTAGTTGGCTACGGCGAGGATGACGATGATCGCTATGACAGCCAAGAGCCAATGGATGTAGCTGGCCTGTTGGCGCTCCTTGGACGAGAGCACATAGCTAGGCGTGTCCTCCGAAATGCCCTTCTTGAAGTCAGCTGCGATGATGTCCATGATGTCCGCACCCCACTCTTCTGCAATGTCGTCGGCTCGACGATAGGTATAGAGCACGCCATTCCGCTGGATGGCAATCGTCGAGTCATCCCTGATGGTCAATGGTCTTGGGTCGGTGTTTTCCAGATAGACATGCTCGCCGCCGCCCTTGTCAATCAGCGTCACACCGCACTGAATGCCGGGCTTTATCACGAGTCCCGTCTCTGTCTTGGTCATCCAGCACTGACACACCACGCTGTCGCCATCGTACATCAGGAGATAAGTGCCCTCCTGCTCTGAGAAAGTGTCATCAGCTCGGTCGTAGGGGTACTCCAACTGCTGCAGTACCCATGCTCCCTGAAGTACAAACGGCCGGTTGCTGCTGCTGTCGCCTCCACAACCAAGCAACAAGCATGATGCTAAAAGAATGAATATTTGTTTCATCGCTATCTGTTTTTGCGTGCAAAATTACTCTTTTCCATGCAAAAGAACGACAATTATAGTTTGCAATTGGTTTGCAATTGCGCTGTAAACAGGGTTTACACGCCGTTCTTGAGGATGCTTATCCGCGGGAATCGACATGTAAGTAGTGAGGAAAGGTGTGGCCCGAAGGCTTCGCGCAAAAAGCGCGTGGCTGACTAGCGAATCAAAGCTTCACCTGACTGCTCAGCACGCTGACGCCCAGCTCTACGCTGCGACGGCAGGGGGCTGCACTGGCCACGGTGACGGTGTACTCGCCTTTGAGGAGCTTGCGCGTGCCATCCTCCTGCACAGTCTTCAGCCGCTCGAGGGGAATGTCGAACGTGACATCAAGGCTCTGTCCGGGCTCCAGCTGCACACGGCGGAAAGCCACTAGCTGCTGGAGAGGCGCACTCACGCCAGCGCCTGGAGCCGACAAATATACCTGGGGTGTCTCGGCCACTGCCTTCGTACCATTGTTCTTCAGAGTGACGGTGACTGAGGCTCCCGTTTTCTTGTCGGCCTTTACCACAAGGTTATCATAGCCTACTCGCCCATAGCTCAAACCAAAGCCGAAGGGGAAGTAGATGTTGTCGGTCATGTACTTGTAGGTGCGTCCCTGCATGGAATAGTCCTCGAACGGAGGCAGGCGGTCGCCATCCTCGGGGAAGGTGACGGGCAGACGGCCCGAGAAGTTCTCGTCGCCAAAGAGCAGGTCGCCCAGGGCATAGCCACCCTCCTGACCGGGATACCAGGCCATGACGACGGCATCAGCCAGCCGGCATACCTCGCGCACGTCGACAGGGCTGCCACCAGTGAGGACGACGATGATGCCGCTCTTCTTCAAGGCACATACCTGACGCAGGAAGTTCATCTGGCTCTCAGGGATGCGGATGTTGTCGCGGTCGCCACGCTCCGAGTCGATGGCTTCGCCCTCCTCGCCTTCCAGGTTGCCGTTGTTACCCATCACGATGATGGTCTTCTCAGCACCTGCAGCCTCGTCGACGGCCCAGTTGATGCGGTTGCGCGTGGCCATATTCTCGAGCACACCAGGACGGTAGTTGACAGCCGTGCCGTTGCTCACCTTCGACACGATGCCCTGCAGATAAGTGCAGTAGCGGTCGCTGATGCCGAAGTAGTTGCCCATGAGCCAGAAGGCATCGGCAGCCCCTGCGCCCGCTACGAAGAGCGTGTGGATATTCTTGTCGATGGGCAGCACGCCACCCTCGTTCTTCAGCAGCACCATGCTCTCCACAGCAGCCTTCCGGGCCAGTGCGATGTGCTCCTTCGAACCGATGACCTCTTCACCAACATGATTATAGGGACAGGCGGGGTCGGGCTGGAGGATGCCCAGCTTCAAGCGGGTCATCATCAGCGGCATCAGGGCACGGTCGATGTCATCCACCGTCAGCAGCTGCTGGTCGAGAGCCTCCTTCATAGCTCGGAACGAAGAGCCGCACTCCACGTTCAGGCCAGCCTTGATAGCGATGGCGCAGGCCTCGGCAGCCGTCTTTGCCAGCCGATGGCCACCGTGGATGTCGGTGACGGCACCACAGTCGGACACGACATGTCCCTTGAAGCCCCATTGCTGGCGCAGCACATCAGTAAGCAGGAACTTGCTGCCCGATGCACTCTCGCCGTAGACACGGTTGTAGGCTCCCATGATGGTCTCCACCTTGCCCTCTTTCACCAGCATCTCAAAGGCCGGCAGATAGGTCTCCCAGAGGTCGCGCTTCGAGGGCTCCACATTGACCGAGTGGCGCGTAGCCTCAGGTCCCGAGTGCACGGCGAAATGCTTGCCGCAGGCCGCCACCTTCAGGTAGACGGGATCATCGCCCTGCATGCCCCGTACGAAGGCCGTGCCCATCGTTCCCGTGAGGAAGGGATCCTCGCCCCAGGTCTCCATGCCCCGTCCCCAGCGTGGGTCGCGGAAGATGTTGACGTTGGGACTCCAGAAGGTCAGACCAGTATAGCGGGAATAGTTCTTGTTGCGGCGGGCCACAATATATTTCGCACGCGCCTCGGTGGCGATGGCATCGCCTATCTCGCGCACCATCTCAGCGTCGAACGATGCACCCAGACCGATGGGCTGCGGAAAGACCGTAGCACGCCCGTCGCGGCCTACGCCATGCAGGCCCTCGTTCCACCAGTCGTAGGGCTCGATGCCCAGGCGGGGGATGCCGGGTGTCTCGTTCATCAGCTGTGCAAACTTCTCTTCGAGGGTCATCTTGGCGATGATTTCCGAGGCCTGCTGCTCCATCTGAGCGAGCCTCTCCTGAGCCAGGCCCGTCGTCGCCATCGACAGGGCAAGGGGTACGGTAAGAATGTTTTTGTTCATGCGTTGAGAGAATTATTTCTGCAAAAGTACGTATTTTTTTCCAAATACCCAAATAATTTTGCATCTTTGTCTCAGCAGGAACCAGCCCGGTGCTGTCAGGAGGTAGTTCTATCGCGATATTCTTTGGCGGTCATACCAGTGACGCGCTTATCAGATGTCTCTAGACTCTGAACAAAACCGGGGGATTAGAGCCTCAAATCCAGCGATTTGAGGCCCTTAACGCGTACTCGAGTACTCGCGTACTCGCGTACTTCGCTTGAACCTACAACCTGACCATAAGCCACGCCACGGTGTCGGTCATTTTCCGCTCTATCCAGAGTGCATCGTCGTAGCTGGGCATCTGCTTCAGATAGGCGTACTTGATCCAGGGGATGCTCCTGACGGGTTTCTCAGCCATTGACCTGCCCTTTCTTCCTGTACATGCCGCGTGTCGAGCGCTCACAGAGGCCCTGTTTCAGCCACCGGCCTATCTGAGCCGACGCGCCACCCTTCGATATGCCCAGCATTTCCTGTACCTGCTTTGTCGTGAACTCGGCTGGCAGCTTGGCGAACACGCCGTCGTTCTGCGTGTTGCGCACACGCGGCTTATAGTCGTTCTCGACATTCGTCCAGCTCTCCTGCAGCATGCGCCCGAAGAAGCGGTCCTGCCAGTAGATGACGGCTTCGAACATCAGCGTGGCGAAGTCGAGGTCGCCCTGGTCTATCACGACCTTGCCCGTCTTCTGATACTCGTCCCACTGACGGCCGTAGATGCGGGGTATGGTGAACCATGTGGCATAGAACACGGCCCGCTTACGCAGGAAGTCGAGCACGTCGTCGCCGCTGGCCTCGGCCTCCCATGTGGCCTGCTCGCAGAGCGAGTAGACATGGTCTACCAGCGGCTTGATGGCCAGCTCGCCCTTCATCGAGTCGAAGCGGAAGGCCCACTCCTTGAGCTTGCACTCCAGCTCATGGTTCCTCGCCCTCGAGCCCTTGGCTATCATCTTGTAGCCCTCGGGCATCATCTGGAAGAAGGCGATGCGCGAGCAGAGGCCGTCGTTGACGTTGCGGATGTTGATCTTGCGGTTCAGCGACAGGGGCGTGCCCGTGCATACGGTGTTGTAGTACACCTCGTAGAGGCCGTTGGCCGAGTCGGCATTCGAGAAGTCCACACCCGTGCGCTCGTTGTGGAAGGCCTTCAGCTCGATGTCGTGCTTGTCGATCCAGGTGCCTCCGCTCTGCGCCTTGGTGTTGGCATCCAGCTCCGAGTCGAAGGTGTAGAGGTGGAGGTGCATATCCTCGCCGTCGATCGTCTCATGGGCATTGCGCATACGATGGAAGAGCACGGCGTTCGACGTCTTCGACAGGCAGTAGCGCACCATCAGCTCGGGTTTCTTCAGGGCCTCGCCGCGCTGCTCCTTCGACGAGGTCTGGCGCTCCTTCAGCTTGCGGCTGTACTCGGCCTCGGCCTCGCGGCCCATGCGGTCGGCAGCCACCATCGGCCCCATGATGATCGAGTCGAGGCGGTCGGCAAACGACTTGCCCGCACCCGGCATGCCGATGATGTAGACATTCGGGTTCATGCGCTGAGGCATGCCGTCGAAGTGCTCATACCAGCAGCGGGTCATCAGCGTGCAGAACATAGCGCCGGAGGCAAACACGGCTCCTATCTTGTTGCCGTCCTCGGTCAGCGCGCAGGCCTCGGTGTAGGGCGAGGTGAGGAGCGGGCGAAGCCGCTCCCAGTAGGTTGAGTACCACGAAAGGTCGTCACCCGGCTCTTTCTTCTTTGTCTCTACGTTCGCGCCCGCGTCGGCGAGGAGCGTACGGATGGTCTTTGGCAGGTAGGTGCACATGCCCTTGTCGCACATGTCGGCACAGGCATTGTCCACCTCCTCTGCTCCGCGTTCGCGCTCGATGTCCCTCACAAACGGAGCCAGCCGGCACCACTTGGCAACGAGCTTCGGGTCGTTGTCGCAGATGTAGCGGATAGAAGAGGCAAGCCGTAATAGCGACATATGCCGCGCGCCTGGCTTTGGTGTACCATTTTTCTCTAGCCATTTGTCGATGATCTTTTGAGCGTCAACACCATCGTAGCTTAGTTCCTGAACAGCGGCAGTTTCATGATGGTCGTCCCCTGCCAACTGATCACCCGCTCCCACAGCTTGCACAGCTGCTGTCGCAGCCACCTTAGGGGATTGACTACTGCGCTTAGTGCGAGACTCAGCGCGACGATTACTACTTCCGCTATCACCAGAACGGTATAGATGACCGAACTTACTATCATACTCAGTGTTTTCATACGTGAACAATAAATCGTTGATGTAAAGGATGTCGCTCTCACGAACCGCGAACGACGTGCGGTCGGCATTGATACACTGCTGGTCGCACTCTACGCCGAGGATGCGGGCAATGTGCTGCTGCTGGTCGGCGATCTTGCCGCGGGCGGGGTCGGCCATGGTGACCAAACGCAGCCCGTCGTGCGATGGTGTGTGTGCCGCATAGAGCAGGGCAAAGGGGCAGGACTTGTCGTCCTTCATCCAGTCGGGAATCTTCGCGTAGAGTTCCTCGGCCGTGGTGCCCCTGCTGCTCAGATGGTCGAAGTCGTGCATGATCAGTCCGCTCAGGTGAGCCGCTGACTGCAGTCGCCAGGAGTCCAATGGCTTTTTCACCCTGCCGCCATTGTTGGGTTCGAAGTACGCGGTCATGAAGATGTGCGAGTAGAGCGACTTCTTCTTGTCGTTGTACAATGCCTTCTTGCCTTCGGCGTAGAGCCTGTTGCATTCGGCCACGATTTGTGCGGTACGCGCTGAGCGTGCTACTTCGTAGAAGAGCTCGCGAGTGCACGGCACTGGTTTTGAATTGTTGTGCTGTTGTAATACAAACATTTGTTGATCTCCATACAGATACTGTTAAAGTTTTTGATAAAGTCGATGTTCTCACGCAGGTCGATGGTCATGGCCATTTCTATGCGCCCGTCCTTCATGTTGAGGCACACTTTGGCATGGTCGTTGTCCATCAGTTTGCGACCCTTCAGAGTGGCCTTGCGCGAGGATTTCGGCAGGGCTTTCACGAGATTTTCCAGCTCATCGTAGAGTGATGCGGTAGGGTCAGGTGCATCGGCAGGGATGCGCAGACGTGCAATGAGCGATTGCGTCTTTTCGCCTGTGGTCCTGGCGAGCGAGCTTTTTTTGCCCCCCTTGTCACCCTTGATAAACTCAAGTTGGGGCGAGCCTTGGCCGGCAGGCGTGAACACGTGGCATCCGTCCTTGTATTCATCCAACTTGCCCCGTAAGGTGTTGATTTTCTGATTGTTTGTTTCCATATTAATGCTCCTTTCAATGTTATCAAGTTATCGAGTTATCAAGTAATCGATAAGCCTTGTTCGACGTCGATTTTTCCTGCAGATATCTTTGATATAATATATTATATATATATAATATATATATCAAGTTCATGTATGACCTTAACGATAACTCGATAATTCGATAACTTGATAACTTTCTCATCATCTGCGTTTGTAATGAATTAAGTATCTTTGCGTTCACCCACGCCAGCGCGCAGCATATCATCCACCTTTTTCTTTTGTTCCTTGAACCAAGGCTCAAAGTCATCCCTTACCCACTGACGCACATCGAAACACGGACAAGCCTTGTTGGCATACTCCCGATGCCCGTGGATGCAGCTGGGTTGCAGATTAAAGCAAATCAGAATTTTTGCCAGCGTCCTGCGCAGCGCATCCTTCTGAGCCTCGGTGCGGGTGTCGGCCCACTCCCACTTGTCTGTGCCCTCGACGATCTTGCGCCCGCCGATGTAGCAGATGCCAATCGAATTGGTGTTGTGTCCTTCGCAGTGAGCACCAACGTCAGTGTACGGACGGCCGTGTTCCACCGTGCCGTCAAGACGGATCACCTCATGATAGCCGATGTCGCGGAAGCCGAACTTGCCGCCCTTCTCCTTAGGGGTGGTGTGCCAGCGGCGGATGTCGGCCGCAGTGACGTCGCAGCCTTCCTGAGTGTCGCTGCAGTGGATGATAATCTCATTAATTTTTCTCATAATACTTTTCTCCTTTTGTTTTCTCCCCCCCCCCGACTCCCCTCCCTTGTAGGGGAGGGGCAGGGGTGGGGTCAGTAATTTAAAATCCTTTCTCCTCTCTCTTGATAATCGTGAAGTCGATAATCTTGATGTTCGTACCGTGGCCAGTGCCACCATCCGATCTACCCCACGACCTTGCTTCGAAGTCGAGGTTCGCATTCAGCACAGTGCCCTTGTCGCAGCGAGCAGCCTTGAATTTGTCGGCAACCCTGCCGAACATCTCAGCGAACATCGTTGCGCCGGCACATTCAATCTCCAAGCCGATGACCGACATTTTGTCGCTCTGGCCATTAGTCTTCGTTGTGTCGATCGTCCGCTCAGGGAAGATCTCATTAATCACAAATACTTGTAGCATTTTTGAATCTCCTTTTTTTTGTTTGTTTGACATTTAGTGAACTATATATTCTTTCGCGCGATGAGAATAATCTCTTCTGAAAACCAGCCGGGCTTCACAGCAGGGCTGGGGGGGTAAAACAATTACTCAAAAAATGAAAGAAAAAATCTATTTAGAAGGTGACTCCCATCGCTATGGAAGCGGTTTGCGTCGGCAAAGGTAGGCAAAAAAAAGTTCCCTAACACTATAGAAAAGTGTGTCGGGAAAGGATTCAGGAAGTTCGGAAAGAATTAGGGAAAGAATTCAGTAATTTCGGAAAGAATTCAGGAAAAAAAAAGAAAAAACGCTATTTGTTACGGTAAATATTCAAAAAACGCTTGCCAATATTGATGCGGCGGTTTGCCTCAGTGGTGTCGCAATCTGTAAACTCCCAATCAGGGAACGTACCAATATATACGTTCAGTTTCTTGGTAATGCTACCCTCCGAAGGCAGACCGTCGAAGCCCAGCTTAGCCAGATAGTCGATGAACGAGCTGGGTGTACTAAACTTGGGTGTGTCCTTCGACTGGTTCATCGTCTCCATCACCCATGTGTAGTCATACTTGTGCTTGAGCAGCTTCTCCTCCCTTAGCATGGTGATGCACCGCTTTACGCGTGTCTCCATACTTGGAGCGGCCTCGACGCTTGTTTCAGCCTCATTGGCTTTTACATTCTCCACCTCCTCAAACTCAGCATCCTCAGCGCCGTCCTTGAAGAAGCTCTTGATGATATCGCCCAGCGCCTTTTCAGGCACGCTGCCGATATTGATTTCCTGATGGTGATCGTTGTGGATGGCACCAGGCTCATAGTGATATTTCTCGCTCATACGTCAGGTAATTGTTTTTGTTGGTCTGCTCCTGTGATGCTGATACGATGACTGTAGTCGTTGTGCACGGCACCCGACTGATACACGGCGGTCGGCTTGTTGATTGCCTTATCAAACTTGGCCGACAATCTTTCGATAGCCTCCAACGACTTGCTTTGTAACTCTGGGTGGGCCAGGAACTCATCCAACAGCTTGAACTGCTGGGGATGTTTGGCCTTCAGACCATCCAACTTAAGCAGCACATGGTCTACTTTCTCAGCTGTGTCATGACCCAGACGAATGGAGTGATGCACAATCTTTGTCAGAAAATCCTCGGTTCTCACTTCATCCCCCTCATCATGGGCTTGATCCAATTGGGTCAGCAGCTCGATGATTTGGGCGTCCTTTTCCTCAAGTTCCCGGGTCAGGCGCTCAATCTCGCGGTAGGGAGAGTAGGTGCCTTGCTCAATCATCTTGCGAATCATTCTCAGCTTACTCTCAATCTCTTCCTCAAAGAGGTGCTTTTGCCGGTCGTGCCGCAAGGCGTTCAGTATCAAATCGCAGACAGACAGTTTGTCGTGCTTATTGGTTTGCATGTCGATATAGACATCTATCATGATCTCACTGAAATTGTGGGTCATACTTTTCCAGTCCAGCTGTGAAGCCTCCAGTGAGCTCTTTGTCTCCAGTTTTCTAGCTACAATCATAGTTAGTGTTAGTTTATTTATGTCAGTTCCCAGAGCTATTGTTGCCCAGGATGATATCCACGATGCCCACGACATCGGCGATGGTGATCTGGCCGTCGCCGTTCGTATCGCCAGCCTTTGTCTGATAGGTAAAGTCTTTCGTAGCCACGTCTGAGTCTTCATAACCCTTCTTCGTGGCATAGACGCTGACGGTGTAGGTGGATGGCATGTTTGAAAGAATGACTTCTTTATCTGTGTTGTTCGACTGGCTAATGGTGTATACGAACTTCACTCCCTCCGTATCCGATTCAAACGTCAGTTTCCCGTTGGCATAGGCGATGGTTGGGGTGGCACATTTGGACATCCCCACGATGTTTCCGAAGCCGTTCCAAGGCTTAGTTTCCCGATATGCTTCTACAGAGGCGGCAGGGACATGCAGTGTGGCGGTGTGATAAGATGAGCTCGAAAAAGTATCGGCATCTGTTGACGGGACGTTTGCGGTATAGCAGTAGACATCGGTCAGACTGGAGCAGCTAGAGAACGCATATCGGTCAATACTCGTCACGGAATTAGGTATGTCCACGCTCGTCAGGCCAGAGCAGTATTCAAACGCACCTATGCCGATGCTCGTCACAGATTTCGGGATTGTTACGCTCGTCAGGCTGGAGCAGCAATAGAACGCAAAGTCACCGATGCTCGTCACGGAATTAGGTATGTCCACGCTCGTCAGGCCAGAGCATCCATAGAACACACTATTGCCGATGCTCGTCACTGAGCTCGGGATGGTCACGCTCGTCAGGCTGGAGCAGCCAGAGAACGCATCCTCACCGATGCTCGTCACTGAGTTCGGGATGGTCACACTCGTCAGGTCGGAGCAGCCACCGAACGCAGAGTAGCCAATACTCATTACTGACATCGGGATGGTGGTGTTCTTACATCCTGAAATCAAAGTGTTTGAAGCAGTTTCTATAATTGCATTACAATCATTTCGAGAGTCATATATACTGTTACCAGAATCCACATAAATGCTCGTCAGGCCGGGGCAGCCAGAGAACGGCCCTTCTCCAATGCTCGTCACTGAGTTCGGGATAGTCACGCTCGACAGGCCGGAGCAGCCACCGAACGCATATTTACCTATTCTCGTCACAGAGTTCGGGATGGTCACGCTCGTAAGGTTAGAGCAGCATTCGAATGCTTGGTCGCCGATGTTCGTCACGGAGTTCGGAATGGTCACGCTCGTCATGCCAGAACATTCAGAGAACGCATACTCACCGATGCTCGTCACTGAGTTCGGGATGGTCACATTTGTCAGGCTGGAGCAGCGAAAGAACGTACTTTCGCCTATGCTCGTCACGGAGTTCGGGATGGTCACGCTCGTCAGGTTAAAGCAGCATTCGAATGCGTGGTCGCCGATGTTCGTCACCGAGTTCGGAA